>Ga0255125_1000022_pt1 | contig 65550 bp, 61 predicted proteins | sample Law_Cont_RepC_8d_FD_188557 | JGI IMG/M metagenome (GOLD analysis project Ga0255125, IMG submission 188557) | Freshwater microbial communities from St. Lawrence River, New York, United States - Law_Cont_RepC_8d | ecosystem: Environmental > Aquatic > Freshwater > River | place: USA: New York...
CCAAATGGGGTGTCTTTTGATTATGCTCACTCGACTTAAAGGAGTCTGTCATGTCCACATCACCGATTGAGCAAGCCCGCGAGGCCCGCCCCGATGACGCCGCCTTCCAGGCCGGCCTCGTCACCCGCACCCAGGTCATGGGCCCCGAGTACGTCGAGCGCGCCCTGGGCGCCGCCACCGACTACACCATGCCCATGCAGGAATTCATCACCGCCAACGCCTGGGGCAATGTCTGGCAGCGCCCGGGTTTGGATTTGAAAACCCGCAGCCTGATCACCGTGGCCATGCTCGCCGCCCAGGGCAAACAGCACGAGCTCAAAGCCCATGTGCGCGGCGCCCTGAACAACGGCGCCAGCCCCGAGGAATTGCGCGAAGTGATGCTGCACGCCACGGTGTATTGCGGCTTTCCCACCGCCATCGATGCGTTTCGCAGCGTCACCGAAGTGGTCGAGTCCCGGGCCTGAGCCCAGCCTCAGTTGGCCCGCGCCACCCAGACGGTGGCGCCTTGCGTGCCATACAGTTCGGCATGCGGCACGTTGCGCGCCAGCCTGAAGGCGTCACCCGCCTGAAGGTGTTTGACCTCATCCCCCAAGGTCAGCCAATACTCGCCCTGCACCACATAGGCGCTGACATCGAAAGGGTGGGTGTGGGTGTCCAATTTCAGGTTGGGCGCCCATTCGCGCACCACGATTTCGTCAAAGCCCTCGTCCATCGATTGGGCTGTGAATGATTCCAAAGTGGGTGTGTTCATCATCCGTTCCTTTTCATTTGCCGTTGACGGCGAGCAACTCGACTTCAAAAAGCAGCGTGGCGTTGGGCGGGATCACGCCGCCCGCACCACGTTCACCGTAGGCGGTGGCAGGGGGGCAGGTCAATTTGGCGCTGCCGCCCACCTTCATCATCTGCACACCTTCGGTCCAGCAGGGGATCACACGGTTGAGCGGGAATTCAATGGGCTCATTGCGCTTGAAAGAGCTGTCGAATTCCTTGCCGTCGGGCAAGGTGCCCCGGTAGTGCACTTTGACCTTGTCTGTGGCTTTGGGGTTGGGGCCTGTGCCTTCTTTGAGCACGCGATAGACCATGCCGGAAGGGGTCAGCCTGGCCCCCGCTTCCTGCGCGGCGGCAGTAATGACCGGGTTCGAAGCCCAGGCCGGCAAGGTGCCCAAAAGGCAAAAAGTCAGGACGCTGTGGAGGGCAGAAATAGGTTTCATGGGCAAATGGGTTGGGAGATTGAGCGGCAAGAGCTTAGCCAAATGCGCGTTGATGCGCCAATTGTCCGAGCCGTGCCGTGATGCTGTGGAACTCGGCCACGGTCTGGTCGATGATTTGTTGAGCGGTCAAGACCGTGTGCACCAGGCCCGCAGACTGGCCGGCCAGGGCAGGCGCCGCACTCAGGTCGCCCCCGAAGTAGACCTCTTGAATCCCTTTGAACGCATCGGGGCCCATCAGGCCCGCTTCGTGCAGCGGGTGGGTGAACGGGGCTTTCAAGGCGCGTATGCAAGGCGATGACCGGGTGTTGAGCATGTAGGTTCCGGTGGTGCTCGCGTCGACAATGGCCTGCTTGTAATGCATGTGCACAGGGCTTTCTGCGCAAGCCACAAACCGGGTGCCCATCTGGATCGCTTCAGCCCCCAGTGCAAAGGCCGCGGCCATGCCCCGTCCGTCCACGATGCCGCCTGCGGCAATCAGGGGCAGGTCGGTCTTTTCCCGAATGGCCTGCAGCAACACCAGGGTGCTGACCTCCTCCGGGTTCTTGAAGCCGCCGCCTTCGGAGCCCTCCACCACCAGACCATCCACCCCGGCATCCACGCACTTGAGCGCTGCCTCCAGCGTGGGCACAGCATGGTAGACCGCGATGCCCGCCGCTTGCAGCGGGGCCACAAACTTGGCCGGACTGCCGGCAGAGGTGGTGACAAACCTGAGGCCAGAACCGCAGACAAAGCGCAGCATGGCGTCGTCTTTCAAAAAGCGGATCGGCAGGTTGACGCCGAAAGGCAGTCCCGTTTGCCGCATGGCCAGAATTTCCCGCTGGCAGTTTTCGGTTTCCCCCGACGAGGTTTCGATGATCCCCAACCCTCCAGCGCGCGACACCGCAGAGGCCAGGGCGCTTCGGGCAATCCAGCCCATCGGGGCCTGCAGAATGGGGTAGCTTGCCCCGGTGTGGGCCAATACGCGGTTCATGCCATCGCCTTGTTGGTCAAAAGGCCATGATACGGTCAGTTGACCAGTCTGGCAGTCGCCCACCTGTCGCCCATCTGTCGCCACGCAAGTGGGGCCGTGCATACACTGCGGTTTTGCTCTCTGAAAGGTTTGGTCATGGCTTTGACCCTGTATGCGTTTGACACCCCCAACGCCCGCAAGATCACGGTGGCGCTGGAGGAAATGGGCCTGCCTTATGCGGTTCAGGTGGTGGACATCGGCCGCCAGGAGCAATTTGCGCCTGATTTCCTGAAAATCAGCCCCAACAACAAGATCCCGGCCTTGCTGGACACGGATGGACCCGGCGGGCAGATGCAGTCGGTTTTCGAGTCGGGTGCCATCCTGATTTATCTGGCCGAAAAAACCGGACAATTTTTCCCGGCCCAAGGGGCTGGCCGCGTGGCCGCTCTGGAGTGGTTGATGTTCCAGGTGGGGGGCTTTGGGCCGGCGCCGGGTCAGGTCCACCATTTTGCGGCCTTGAGTGACGAGGCCGATCAGCGGTATGGGCTGCAGCGCTTCATGGCGGAAACCCTGCGCCTGTACGGTGTGATGGACCGCCGGTTGGCCGAGCACGCGTTTTTTGCGGGCGAATTGTCGATCGCGGACTTTGCGATTTTGGGCTGGGTCTGGCGGCATCCCCGGCACCAGGTCGATCTGGCGCAATTTCCCCATGTCCAGCGCTGGTACCAAGGCCTGATGGCCCGGCCCGGCGTGCAAAGGGGTTTTGCTGTCCCCTTGCGACGCGATTGAGGGCAGGGCGAGCGTTCCGAATTTCACCGAATCTGTCCCCGCTTGGGGCAGGGTCTGCCCATTCTTGTGGCTTAATAGCGGTTTGAATTTTTTCCGGAGCCAGAGATGGGCAACAAAATCGTCACCGAAGCAGATCGCAAATTCACCCCCCCACTGCCTGCTTTGCCAGGCACGACCCTGCGCACAGGCGGCCGTGGCCAGCGCGTGAGTCTGGAGCGCGGTGTGGCCACACGCAGCAAGAAAAATCCTGGCAAGCGCTCCAAAAAGGGCGGTTGAGTCCCGGTGTGCCCGGCGCATTGCCGGGCCTGTGCCCAGCCACTGATGTTGTCAGTGGCTTTTTTTTCGGTTTTTTCGGGCCCCTGCACGGGGCTGCCCGAAGGTGATCTGGGAGAGAACCATGTTGATTTCTTATGGTGCAATTTTGGTGGCAGGCATCATGCCGGTGGTGTGTGCCGGCATTGCCAAATCCGGCTTCAAGGGCTATGACAACAGCGATCCGCGCGCCTGGCTGGCGCGTCAAACCGGTTTTCGCGCGCGCGCCAATGCGGCACAGGCCAACTGTTTCGAGGCCTTTCCCTTTTTTGCGGTGGGTGTGGTGCTGGCATTGCTCACAGGGGTCGAGCCGGACACGGTCGACGCCTTGGCCATGTTCTTCATTGCCGCGCGTCTGGCGTATGTGTTTTTCTATGTATCGGACAAGGCCAAATGGCGCACCATCGTCTGGTCTGCTGCCTACCTGAGCGTGGTGGCACTCTATGCCCTGGCCATGCTGAATTTGCAGATGCCTTGAGTACAAAACAACACCTTATCAAGGCACAATAAGACCTCTGCCCCGGTGGTGAAACTGGTAGACACACCGGACTTAAAATCCGTTGCTTCCGTAACAGGGGCGTACCGGTTCGATTCCGGTTCGGGGCACCACATTGACTGAGCACCCTCATGAAAAAAGACAACGCGCCGCTTGAAATTCATGTGCATGGTGACGTGCCGATCAAGCTCGGCACCCAAATCAAGGCGATCCAGGAAGCGCTCAAGCCTCTTTGGCATTACGCCGGTGCGCGTAATCTGAACGAAGGCGCGGCGAGTCTCTATGAAGAGGAGCCGGGTATCCGTTTTGACAGCGATGCGCATCGGCTGCAACTGTGCTGGACGGTGAGTGGCGACGAGGATTTCCGCATGGTCATGGAAGACCTGTGCATGAACCTGAACGAAATTTCTGCCTCGGGCACCCAGCTAGAAGTGACCTTCTACGACACCGATTTCGACGAAGAAGACGAGGCCCGAGGTGCCGAGTCACGCGACGATTTCGTGATGCTGTTTGTGGGGCCCGATCCTGGCTCCATCATGCAAGCGCAGCGGGACCTGTTGATCCACGATGTGGTGAACATGATGGAGCGTCATTTCGATGGCTCCGAGTTGTCGGGTGTGGTGGCCGAGATCGACAAACTGTTCAGCCAGCGTTTTGACAACCTGGTCAGTTCGCTGGAGTTGGGCAAGCCGCCCCGGGGTTCAGGCGGCAATGGCGGCGGCCATGGCGGCGGCGGTCGCCGACCCAGGCACCTGCACTGAGCCGTCTGCATGATCTCCATGCGCCCGAGCGAAGCCCTCAAGCCTGGCGTGCGCCGTCGCGAGGTGTTGGGCTGGGCGATGTACGACTTTGCCAACTCGGGCTACACCACGGTGGTGATCACGGCGGTGTTTGCGGCTTATTTCGTGGGTGGGGTGGCCGATGGGGCCGATTGGGCCACGCTGGCCTGGACATCCGGCTTGAGCCTGTCCTACCTGATCGTGATGTTGACCATGCCGGGACTGGGCGCATGGGCGGACCGCGTGGCCGGCAAGAAACGCCTGTTGATGTGGGTCACGGCCGGCTGCGTGCTCAGTACGGCGGCTTTGTCGCTGGTGGGGCCTGGCCAGGTGGCGCTGGGCTTGTTCATTCTGGTCTTGTCCAACACCTTCTTTTCTTACGGTGAATCCCTCACGGCTTCGTTTTTGCCTGAATTGGCCCAGCCCCATGCGATGGGCCGTGTCAGTGGCTGGGGCTGGTCCTTGGGTTACATCGGCGGCATGCTGACGCTGGGGATATGCCTAGCCTATGTGTTGGCCGCCCAGGCCCGGGGCGAGACCGGCGGGCAGTTTGTGCCCGTCACCATGCTGATCACCGCCGCCATGTATGGCGCGGCGGCCCTGGTGACCATGGCGCTCCTGCGCGAACACACGCCGCCGCAAGCCGACGCGCCGGTGGTGTCGGTGGTGCACAGCCTGCGCCGCTTGCGCCAGACGCTGCGCGAGGCGCTGCCCTACAAGGACTTCACCCGTTTGCTGGCTTGCGCCGTGGCCTACCAAGGCGGTGTGGCGGTGGCGATCACCTTGGCGGCCATTTATGCCGAACAGGTCATCGGCTTTGAGCCCCAGGAGACCATGGTGCTGATCTTTGTGCTGAACCTGGCGGCCTTTGCCGGTGCTTTTTTGCTCGGACATGTGCAAGACCGCATCGGTCACAAGCTGACCTTGGGCTTGACGCTGGTGGGCTGGGTCGCCACGTGTTGCATCGCGGCGCTGTCGACCGACAAGGGCATGTTCTGGTGGGCGGCTGCGATTGCCGGTTTTTGCATGGGCTCCAGCCAGTCAACGGGCCGCGCGATGGCGGGCCTGATGGTGCCGCCACAGCGGCTGGGCGAGTTTTTTGGCCTGTGGACCTTTGCCCTTCGTCTGGCCAGCATTTTGGGGCCCTTGACCTATGGCCTGATCACCTGGCTCAGTGGTGGCAACCAGCGGCTGGCCATCGGTGCCACTTCGCTGCTTTTTGTGCTGGGCCTGGTCTTGCTGATGCCGGTGAACGTGGAGCGCGGACGGCTGGCGGCCCAATCATCCGACTGATCACCCGCTTGGGATCGGGTCATTCACGGCCTGGCAGACCCCGGGCGGCAAGCCCAGCCAGCGCTGGGCGGCGGCTTGCAAGCCTTGCAGTTCCCCCGTGGTCAACAGGCGTACGGGCGGCAGATCCCCACCGGGTGGCTCGTGCTTCAACAGCGCCGCAGTTGCCAGCAAACGGCGGGTTTGACGCGCCACCGCTTCGCCGGTCGAGACCAGTTGCACATCCGGCCCCAACAACTGGCGCAAGGCGGGTTCAACAAACACATAGTGGGTGCAACCCAGGACCAAGGTATCGATCTCGCCCGGTGCCAGGCCAAAGCGGCCCATGGCACGGGTGTAGGTCTGAAGCAAGCGGTTGATTTGGGCCTGCGCCACCTGTTCTTGGTCGGGCAGGGTGCTTTGTTCGATGGCCAGGGCCAAACCGTTGCAGGCCTGCACCACAAAAGTGGCCTGGTCTTGCACGGTGGACAAGAGGCGGGCAAATTTTTCGCTGGCCACGGTGCCTCGGGTGGCGATCACGCCAATGTGTCGGGTCCGGCTCAGGGCCAGCGCCGGCTTGAGGGCGGGCTCCACACCCACCAGCGGCAAAGCGGGGTATTGCGCACGCAATCCCTGGATGGCAGCGGCTGTGGCCGTGTTGCAGGCCACCACCAGGGCCTTGATGTGGTGATGGGCCAGCAGGTGTTGCGCAATCGCATGGGTGCGCTGGCTGACGAAGGCCTCGCTTTTTTCGCCATAGGGGGCATGCGCGTTGTCGGCCAGGTACACCAACCGTTCGTTCGGCAGTTCCTGCCGCAGGGCGCGCAGCACGCTCAGGCCGCCGATGCCGCTGTCAAACACTCCTATGGGGCGCGGATCGGAGGTCATCTGCGGGTGGGGCTCAAACGGGCTTGAAAAAAGGCCGCTTGCGCGGCCTCATGGTGAGGTGGCGCATCAGCCCGCCGTCACGCCAATGCCTTTGAATTCGCCGGTGGCGATGCGCTTTTGCCATTCGGCCGGGCCGGTGATGTGGGCGCTGGTGCCGCCCGCGTCCACCGCCACAGTCACCGGCATGTCGACCACGTCGAACTCATAGATGGCTTCCATGCCCATGTCGGCAAAGCCCACCACTTTGGCGTGCTTGATGGCTTTGGACACCAGGTAAGCGGCGCCGCCCACGGCCATCAGGTAAGCGCTCTTGTGCTTTTGGATGGCTTCGATGGCGACCGGGCCGCGCTCGGCCTTGCCGATCATGGCGATCAGGCCGGTTTGCGCCAGCATCATCTCGGTGAAGCCGTCCATGCGGGTGGCGGTGGTCGGGCCGGCCGGGCCCACGGCCTCGTCACCCACCGGGTCGACCGGGCCGACGTAGTAGATCACGCGGTTCTTGAAGTCCACCGGCAGCGGCTCGCCCTTGGCCAGCATGCCCTGGATGCGTTTGTGCGCGGCGTCGCGGCCGGTCAGCATCTTGCCGTTGAGCAGCAGGGTCTGGCCGGGCTTCCAAGAGGCGACTTGTTCCGGGGTGAGGGTGTTGAGGTCCACCCGTTGGCTCTTTTCGGTGTCGGCCGTCCAGTTGACGTTGGGCCACAGGTCCAGCGAGGGCGCATCCAGGTAGCTCGGGCCAGAGCCGTCCAGCACAAAGTGCGCGTGGCGGGTGGCCGCGCAGTTGGGGATCATGGCCACGGGCTTGGAGGCGGCGTGGGTGGGGTACATCTTGATCTTCACGTCGAGCACGGTGGTCAAACCGCCCAGGCCCTGCGCGCCGATGCCCAGGGCATTGACCTTGTGGTAGAGCTCCAGGCGCATCTCTTGCACCGGGTCGAGCTTTTGGCCTTGGCTGGATTTTTCGAGCAGCTGGTACATGTCCAGGTCGTCCATCAGGCTTTCCTTGGCCATCAGCACGGCTTTTTCAGCGGTGCCGCCAATGCCGATGCCCAGCATGCCGGGCGGGCACCAGCCCGCGCCCATGGTGGGCACGGTTTTGAGCACCCAGTCGACGATGCTGTCGCCCGGGTTGAGCATGATCATCTTGGACTTGTTTTCACTGCCGCCGCCTTTGGCCGCCACGGTCACGTCGACCTTGTTGCCGGGCACGATCTTGGTGAAGATCACGGCCGGGGTGTTGTCCTGGGTGTTTTTGCGGTTGAAGTGTGGGTCCGACACGACCGAGGCGCGCAGCATGTTGTCGGGGTGGTTGTAGCCACGGCGCACGCCCTCGTTGATGGCGTCCTCCAGGCTGCCGGTGAAGCCAGCGAGTTGGACGTCCATGCCGATCTCAAGGAACACGTTGACGATGCCGGTGTCCTGGCAGATCGGGCGGTGGCCGATGGCGCTCATCTTGCTGTTGGTCAGGATCTGCGCGATCGCGTCCTTGGCGGCCGGGCTTTGCTCGCGCTCGTAGGCGCGGGCCAGGTGGGCGATGTAGTCGGCCGGATGGTAGTAGCTGATGTACTGCAGCGCAGCGGCGACGGATTCGATCAGGTCGTTTTGTTGGATCAGGGTGGTCATGGTGTTGCGAGCTCGTGAAAATCCAAAATCGGTCGTTCAATGGGCGTTGTCGTGATGCGACATGAGGCGGTCCGCGTAAGCGATGGCAATCGCGCTGAGCAAGAAGGCCATGTGGATGATGGTTTGCCACATCAGCACTTTTTCATCGTAGTTGGCCGCATTGATGAAGGTTTTGAGCAGGTGGATCGAGCTGATGCCGATGATGGCCGTGCCCAGCTTGACCTTGAGCACCGAAGCGTTCACATGGTCGAGCCACTCGGGTTGGTCGGGGTGGTCTTCCAGGTTCAGGCGCGAGACAAAGGTTTCGTAGCCCCCAACGATGACCATGATCAGCAGGTTGGAGATCATGACCACGTCGATCAGGGCCAGCACGACCAGCATGATCACGGTTTCATTGAGGGATGTGATGGGGGCGTCGGCTTTGTAGCCGATGCTGTTGATCAGGGCCTGCAGGGCCTGCTGGTTGCCAAAGGCCGCCTCGAGCAGGTGAACCAGCTCGACCCAGAAATGGAACACATACACGGCTTGGGCGGCGATCAAACCCAGGTACAAGGGCAGTTGCAACCAGCGGCTGGCAAAAATGAAACTGTTGAGCGGGCTCAGGGCGCTCTTCCTGGTGGGCTTGGGTTGGGACATGGTCGGGGTGGGTTGGAAGTCCGGGACACCGGGCAAACCCGAATTCTAGAGCTTAGACGCATGGTTTCCGGGGAAAATCATGCTTGCATACACTTCGTCAGTGCTTTGTAAGAGCGAACGCTGACATTTACGCCAGTTTTCAAAACGCCATGTTTTTCAGGAGACCCTACAGATGAGCGCCACCATTTACCAGCCCAGCGCAGATTTCGTTCAAAACGCCCATGTCTCCGGCATGGCCGCTTACCAAGCGCTGTGCAAGGAGGCAGAAACGGACTACGAGGGTTATTGGGCCCGATTGGCCAAGGAACTGATTTCCTGGAAAACCCCTTTCACCAAGGTGCTCGACGAGTCCAACGCACCTTTCTTCCAGTGGTTTGCAGACGGCACCCTGAACGCCTCCTACAACTGCCTGGACCGCAATGTTGAAAAGGGCCTGGGCGACAAGACGGCCATCATTTTTGAAGCCGATGGTGGCGAAGTCAGCCAGGTGACCTACAGCCAGTTGCTGGCCAAGACCTGCCAATATGCCAATGCCCTGAAAAGCCTGGGCATCCAAAAGGGTGACCGCGTGGTCATTTACATCTCCATGTCCATCGAAGGTGTGGCCGCCATGCAGGCCTGCGCCCGCATCGGCGCGACCCATTCGGTGGTGTTCGGCGGCTTCTCGGCCCAGTCGCTGCGTGACCGCATTGAAGACACCGGTGCAGTTGCGGTGATCACCGCCGACAACCAGGTGCGTGGCGGCAAATTGCTGCCCCTCAAATCCATCGTGGACGAAGCCATCCAGTTGGGCGGCTGTGGTTCTGTCAAGAACGTGCTGGTGGTCAAGCGTTCTGGCGCCGACATCGCCATGACCGCCGGCCGCGACCTGTGGATGGCCGAGCTGGCTGACCGGCAAGCCTCCACCTGTGAGCCCGAGTGGGTGGGTGCCGAGCACCCCTTGTTCCTGCTGTACACATCGGGCTCGACCGGCAAGCCCAAGGGTGTGCAGCACAGCACCGGCGGCTACATGCTGCATGCCGCTTTGACCACCAAGTGGACCTTTGACCTGAAGGCCGACGACGTGTTCTGGTGCACCGCCGACATCGGCTGGGTCACCGGCCACACCTACATCACCTATGGCCCCCTGGCCCTGGGGGGCACCGAGATCGTGTTCGAGGGCGTGCCCACATTCCCCGATGCCGGCCGCTTCTGGAAGATGATCCAGGACCACAAAGTCTCGATCTTCTACACCGCGCCCACCGCCATCCGCTCACTCATCAAGGCCGCCGAGTCCAACGAAGCCGTGCACCCCAAGCGTTACAACCTGACCAGCCTGCGTTTGTTGGGCTCCGTCGGCGAACCGATCAACCCCGCTGCTTGGGAGTGGTACCACCAGCATGTGGGCGGCGGCCGTTGCCCCATCGTGGACACTTTCTGGCAGACCGAAACCGGTGGCCACATGATCACCCCGCTGCCAGGCGTGACGCCCATGGTGCCTGGCTCCTGCACCTTGCCTTTCCCCGGCATCCAGGCGGCCATCGTGGACGAGACCGGCAAGGACATGCCCCATGGCCAAGGCGGCATCTTGGTGGTCAAGCGCCCATGGCCTTCCATGATTCGCACCATTTGGGGCGACCCTGAGCGCTTCAAGAAGAGTTACTACCCTGAAGACTTCAAGGGCAAGTACTACCTGGCGGGCGACGGCGCGATCCGTGACGAAAAAACCGGGTACTTCACCATCACTGGCCGCATTGACGATGTGCTCAACGTCTCCGGCCACCGCATGGGCACCATGGAAATCGAATCGGCTTTGGTCAGTTGCACCGAACTGGTGGCCGAGGCGGCCGTGGTGGGACGTCCCGACGACACCACGGGTGAAGCGATTTGTGCCTTCGTGGTGCTCAAGCGCTCGCTGCCCAACACCGAAGAAGGCAAGGCGATTGCCAAGCAACTGCGCGACCACATCGCCAAGGAAATTGGTCCGATCGCCAAGCCCAAGGACATCCGCTTTGGGGAGAACCTGCCCAAGACCCGTTCCGGCAAGATCATGCGCCGCCTGCTGCGCTCTTTGGCCAAAGGCGAGCAGATCACGCAAGACATCTCGACCCTGGAAAATCCTGCCATCCTGGGTCAACTCGGTCAGGCTTACTGATCTGCTGAGCTCGACTGGCAGCCCCGAGTCCGGGGCTGCCGCAGCGGATGCCGTTGTCGGTGTTTGCGTGCAAGACGTCTGAAGTCCCCACAAAAAAGCCCCTCACAGGGGCTTTTTTGTGGGGGCCCAACCGTCACGGTGGGCCTGGGCATGCACATCAATCGATCTTGAGTGCTTCGTTGAAGGTTTTGCTCGGGCACATGACGGTTTGCAACTTCTCGGGTGAGGGAAAGTAGTAACCACCGATGTCCACAGGCTTGCCTTGCACCGCGGCGAATTCGCCCACGATGGTTTTTTCTTGGGCAACGAGTGTTTTGGCCATGGGCTCGAACTGCTTGGCCAGTTCGGCATCATCGGCTTGAGCGGCCAGTTCCTGGGCCCAGTACATGGCCAAATAGAATTGGCTGCCGCGGTTGTCGAGCTGACCGGTTTTGGGCGAGGGGTTCTTGTTGTTGTCCAGGAGCTTGCCCGTGGCAGCGTCCAGGGTTTTCGCCAAAATGCCTGCTTTCTTGTTGCCGGTTTTCAGGCCCAGGTCTTCCAGCGACACGGCCAAGGCCAGGAATTCACCCAGCGAATCCCAGCGCAAGTGGTTTTCTTCGACCAATTGCTGCACGTGTTTGGGGGCCGAGCCGCCCGCGCCGGTTTCGTACATCCCGCCACCTGCCATCAAGGGGACGATGGACAGCATCTTGGCGGACGTGCCCAATTCCATGATGGGGAACAAATCGGTCAGGTAGTCGCGCAGGATGTTGCCGGTGGCGCTGATGGTGTCGAAGCCGCGCACCACGCGCTCGAGGGTGTAACGCATGGCGCGCACCTGGCTCATGATCTGGATTTCCAGACCGGACGTGTTGTGCTCATGCAGGTACATCTTGACTTTGGTGATGAGCTGGGCCTCGTGTGGGCGGTACTGGTCCAGCCAGAACACCACGGGCATGCCCGAGTTGCGGGCGCGGGTCACGGCCAGTTTGACCCAATCGCGGATGGCCGCGTCCTTGACCTGGCACATGCGCCAGATGTCGCCTTCCTCCACGTTTTGGCTCAGCAGCACTTCACCGGTGTTGATGTCGGTGATGTTGGCCACGCCGTCTTCAGGAATTTCAAAGGTCTTGTCGTGCGAGCCGTATTCTTCGGCTTGCTGCGCCATCAGACCCACGTTGGGCACCGTGCCCATGGTTTTGGGATCGAAGGCCCCGTGCCATTTGCAGAAGTTGATCATCTCCTGGTAAATGCGGGCAAAAGTGGACTCGGGCATCACCGCCTTGACGTCTTTCAAGCGGCCATCGGCGCCCCACATCTTGCCGCCGTTGCGGATCATGGCGGGCATGGAGGCGTCCACGATCACATCGTTGGGTGAGTGGAAGTTGGTGATGCCCTTGGCCGAGTCCACCATGGCCAGTTCGGGGCGGCCTTCGTGGCAAGCGTGCAGGTCGCGTTTGATCTCTTCCTGTTTGGATTGGGGCAGGGTGGCGATCTTGTTGTAGAGGTCGGCCATGCCGTTGTTGACGTTGACGCCCAACTCCTTGAACAAGGCGCCGTGTTTGGCAAACGCATCCTTGTAGAAGATCTTGACGCAGTGACCAAACACGATGGGGTGGGAGACCTTCATCATCGTGGCCTTGACGTGCAACGAGAACATCACGCCGGTTTTGTGGGCGTCCTCGATTTCCTTTTCGTAGAAGTCCAGCAAGGCTTTCTTGCTCATGAACATGCTGTCGATCACTTCCCTGTCGAGCAGGGATACCTTTTCCTTGAGGACGATGGTTTTGCCGTCCTGGGTGATGAGTTCCATCTTGACATCGCGCGGGCGGTCCAGGGTCATGGATTTTTCGCCATGGTAAAAATCACCGGCATGCATGTGCGAGACGTGTGAGCGGGAGGCCTGGCTCCATTCGGCCATGCTGTGCGGGTTTTTCCGAGCAAACTCCTTGACGGCGCGAGGGGCGCGACGGTCCGAGTTGCCTTCGCGCAGCACAGGGTTCACAGCGGAGCCGATGCACTTGGAGTAGCGCGCCTTGATGGCTTTTTCCTCGTCGTTTTTGGGCGCATCGGGGTAGTTGGGCAGCGCATAGCCCTTGGCTTGCAACTCCTGGATGGCTGCGGTCAGTTGCCCCACCGAGGCACTGATGTTGGGCAGTTTGATGATGTTGGCATCCGCCTTCAGTGTCAGCTTGCCCAGATCGGCCAGGTTGTTCGGCACCCGTTGCTCAGCAGGCAAGAGGTCTGAAAACTCGCCCAAAATCCTGGCGGCAACCGAAATGTCGCTGGTTTGCACATCAATCCCAGCTGGTTTTGTGAAGGAGCGAATGACGGGCAAAAAAGCCGCCGTGGCCAGCAATGGCGCTTCGTCGGTCAAGGTGTAAATGATTTTGGGTCGTGCTGTAGGCGTTGTCATCGTGGTGCTTTTTTACAAGATGAAAATGAAGACCACTATCTTAAACCAAGCATCCTCACATGGGACTGACGCCATGTCCGGTTTAAGGTCTTCAACGCGCGCAGGGTTGGGCTGAAAAGGCGATGAGGCATGGGCTTTTGATGCGCCCCTCAAATGTGTGAAAATTGAAGGCTATTTTCAATTCATTTTGCGTTGTCATTGGCCACGCCCCCGATCACATGTCCATGGTTCAAATCACGCTTCCCGACGGTTCTTTGAGAGAGTTTCCCGGTCCTGTCACGGTCGCTGATGTGGCCGCCTCCATAGGAGCCGGTTTGGCTAAGGCCGCACTGGGGGGGAAAGTGGATGGCCAATTGGTGGACACCTGCTTTCCCATCTCGTCGAACGCCAAGCTGTCCATCATCACCGCCAAGGATCCGGAAGGTCTGGACCTGATACGCCATTCATCCGCGCACTTGCTGGCCTATGCGGTCAAAAGCCTGTATCCGCAAGCGCAGGTCACCATCGGCCCAGTGATCGACAACGGGTTTTACTACGATTTTTCTTATTCCCGGGCGTTCACGCCGGAAGACCTTGTGGCCATCGAGAAACGGATGGCCGAGCTGGCAGCCAAGGACGAGCCTGTGGTGCGTCGCGTGTTGCCGCGAGATGAGGCCGTTGCCTACTTCAAGGGCCTGGGTGAGCATTACAAGGCAGAAATCATCGGCTCCATTCCTGCGGGGGAGCAAGTCAGCCTCTACCGTGAAGGTGATTTCGAAGATCTGTGTCGCGGCCCGCACGTGCCCAGCACCGGCAAACTCAAGCACTTCAAGCTGATGAAGGTGGCTGGTGCCTACTGGCGGGGTGACAGCAAGAACGAAATGCTGCAGCGGGTCTATGGAACCGCCTGGGCCACCAAGGAGGACCTGCAGCAATACCTGACGCGCCTGGAAGAGGCCGAGAAGCGTGACCACCGCAAACTGGGTCGCGAACTGGATTTGTTCCACATTGACGAGCACGCACCTGGTTTGGTGTTCTGGCACCCCAAAGGTTGGACCGTCTGGCAAGTCATTGAACAGTACATGCGTCAGGTGTACCGAGACAACGGTTATCAGGAGGTCAAAGGCCCCCAGATCATTGACAAGAGCCTGTGGGAAAAAACGGGGCACTGGGACAAGTACCGCGACAACATGTTCACCACCGAATCGGAAAAGCGCGATTACGCCCTGAAGCCGATGAACTGTCCCGGGCACATCCTGATCTTCAAGCAGGGCATCAAGAGCTACCGGGACCTGCCGCTGCGCTACGGTGAGTTTGGGCAGTGCCACCGCAACGAGCCTTCGGGCGGCCTACACGGCATCATGCGTGTGCGCGGCTTCACGCAGGACGATGGCCACATTTTTTGTACCGAAGACCAGATCCTGCCCGAATGCGACACCTTCACCAAAGTGCTCAAGAAGGTCTACGCCGATTTTGGCTTCAATGACATTCTGTACAAGGTGTCGACCCGTCCCGCTGCCCGCATTGGCTCGGACGAACTGTGGGACAAGGCCGAAAAGGCCTTGATGGACAGTTTGCGCGCTTCGGGCTGCGAGTTTGTGATTTCGGAGGGTGATGGCGCTTTTTATGGGCCCAAGATCGAGTACACCCTCAAGGATGCCATTGGCCGCGAATGGCAGTGCGGCACCATCCAGGTCGACTTCAACTTGTCTGAGCGCCTGGATGCCGAGTACACCGCAGAAGACGGCTCGCGCCAGCGCCCCGTGATCCTGCACCGGGCCATTGTGGGCAGCATGGAGCGTTTCATCGGAATTCTGGTGGAGCAGCATGCAGGGGCATTGCCCACCTGGCTGGCGCCGCTGCAGGTGTCTGTGCTCAACATCACCGATGCGCAAGCCGATTACTGTCGCGAAATCGCTGCAAAATTACAAAAATCAGTGTCAAATCAAGGCCTTAGGGTCGATTTGGATCTGCGGAACGAGAAAATCACGTATAAAATACGCGAGCATTCGTTGCAAAAGCTGCCTTATATCCTTGTCGCCGGCGACAAGGAAAAGGCGGCAGGTACCGTCGCTGTGCGCGCCCGAGGCAACAAAGACCTCGGTGTGATGTCGATCGATGCGTTCATTGAACTTGTTGCTTCCGACATCGCTTCTAAAGCCTGAAGGTGAGTTTCGCCAGAAGCTTTGGCCCGTGGGCACAAAGGCGGTTCGGCTGCTGGTTGCAGTTTTTACCCTTGAAGGATTGAGTCATCGCTACCGAATTTCGTGATCGTCGCCAACGCGAAGAACGCAAACACCGTTTGAACCGTGAAATCATGGCCCCAGAGGTCCGTGTTTCCGGCCCTGACAACGAGCCCATGGGCATTTTGTCTCTGGCAGAAGCCTTGCGCATGGCCGGTGAACTGGATGTGGACCTGGTTGAGATCGCCGCCACAGCAGTCCCACCGGTTTGCCGTTTGATGGATTACGGCAAGTTCAAGTACCAAGAGCAAAAGCGTGCGGCGGAAGCCAAGGCCAAGCAGACGGTCATTGACATCAAGGAAGTGAAATTCCGTCCGGGCACAGACGATGGTGACTACAACATCAAGATGCGCAACATCCGCCGCTTTTTGGGCGATGGCGACAAATGCAAGATCACTTTGCGCTTTCGGGGACGTGAGATCACCCATCAGGAATTGGGTTTGGCCTTGCTGAACCGGATTCGTGATGAACTGGCGGACAGCATCGTTGTTGAGCAGTTTCCCAAACTGGAGGGCAGGCAGATGATCATGATGATCGCGCCTGGCCGCAAAAAGCCGACCAGTGGCAAGTCGACCGATTCGCCTTCACCGGCTGATTCGGTGTGACAGAGAATTTGACTGGCCCTCGGGCTGGTTGAATCAACAGCTGCCCTCGGGTGGCTTTTGTAAAAGTGGCTCGGGGCCATCAAGGCTGCAAAGATTTTGCAGACGCCTCACGAGCACAAATAAAGGAGCATTCAAATGCCCAAGATGAAGACCAAAAGCAGTGCTAAAAAGCGCTTCCGTGTTCGTCCCGGTGGAACCGTCAAACGCGGTCAAGCCTTCAAACGTCACATCCTGACCAAGAAGACCACCAAGAACAAACGCCACCTTCGCGGTGCAGTGGCTGTGCATGAGACCAATATGGGTCACATCGCGCAGATGCTGCCTTCGGCTGGCCTGTAATTCACTGACGAACTAGGAGAAAAATATGCCTCGCGTTAAACGTGGTGTAACGGCACGCGCCCGTCACAAGAAAGTTTTGGCCCTTGCAAAAGGTTTCCGCGGTCGCCGCGGCAATGTCTTCCGCATCGCCAAACAGGCGGTGATGAAGGCCGGCCAATACGCCTACCGTGACCGCCGCACCAAAAAGCGTGTGTTCCGTCAGTTGTGGATTGCCCGTATCAACGCCGCTGCGCGTGAATGCGGTCTGACCTACAGCCAGTTCGCCAACGGCCTGAAAAAGGCGGCCATCGAAATCGACCGCAAGATGCTGGCGGACATCGCCGTGCATGACAAGGCCGCTTTTGCTGGCATCGTAGACCAAGTCAAGGCCAAATTGGCCGCGGCTTGAGTTCATGAGTGAAATGGGCTCTCGGGCCCATGGCACGCACTCGATCAAAGGGATTGAGGCTCGCAAAAGCTTCAATCCCTTTTTTATTCCCCAACTCACCGATCTCCTCCGATCTACCGCACCATGAACGAGCTGGACACCCTGGTTGAATCTGCACGCCAGAGTTTTGCGCAGGCACTGACACCTGCCGACCTCGAAAACGCCAAGGCCCAATTCCTGGGCAAGGCCGGGCGCATCACCGAGCTGATGAAGGGCATGGCCGCCCTGAGTGTGGACGACAAGAAAACCCGGGGTGCCGCCATCAACCTGGCCAAGCAGGCGATCGAGGCAGCCCTGAACGAGCGTCGACAGGCCCTGGCCGACGCTGAGCTGCAAGCCCAACTCAAGGCCGAGGCGCTGGATGTGAGCTTGCCCGGCCGCAATGTCCAGCTCGGCGGTTTGCACCCCGTCTCGCTCACGCTGGAGCGGGTCGAACAGATTTTTGGTTCGATGGGCTTCGAAGTGGCCCAGGGCCCCGAGATCGAGACCGATTGGTTCAATTTCACCGCGCTCAACACCCCCGAAGACCATCCGGCCCGGTCCATGCACGACACCTTCTATGTCGAAGGCGGGCACCTGCTGCGCACGCACACCAGCCCGATGCAAATCCGCCATGCGGTGCAGCATGTCAAGCGCTACAAAAACCAGCTCGATGCCGGTCAAGGCATGCCCGAGATCCGCGTCATTGCTCCCGGGCGCACCTACCGCGTGGACAGCGACGCCACCCACTCGCCCATGTTCCACCAGTGCGAAGGCCTGTGGATTGGCGAAAACGTGAGTTTCAAGGATCTGAAGGTGGTGGTCACCGATTTTTGTCGCACTTTCTTTGAAAGCGACGATCTGGTGCTGCGCTTCCGGCCGAGTTTTTTCCCGTTCACCGAGCCCAGCGCCGAGATCGACATCCAGTTCCAAAGCGGCCCCTTGGCCGGGCGCTGGCTCGAAGTCGGTGGCTCTGGCCAAGTGCACCCGAACGTGGTGCGCAACATGGGCCTGGACCCGGAGCGCTTCATTGGCTTTGCCTTTGGCATGGGCATGGACCGCTTCACCATGCTGCGCTATGGCGTGAACGACCTGCGCCTGTTCTTTGACGGCGATGTGCGCTTCCTGAGCCAATTCCAGTAATTCTCCAGCCGAGACACGAGTCATGCAATTTCCCGAATCTTGGTTGCGCGAGTTCTGCAACCCGCCCCTGACGACCCAGCAATTGGCCGACACCCTGACCATGGCCGGCTTGGAGGTGGAAGATCTCCAGCCCGTGGCCCCGCCTTTCACCCAGATCGTGGTGGGCGAAATCAAGGAAGCCGTGCAGCACCCCAACGCCGACCGCCTGCGCGTGTGCCAGGTGGACGTGGGGCAGGGCAGCTTGCTGAACATCGTATGTGGCGCGCCCAATGCCCGCGTGGGCATCCGGGTGCCCTGCGCCCTGGTGGGGGCCGAGTTGCCCCCGGGCGAAGACGGCAAGCCCTTCCTCATCAAGGTCGGCAAGCTGCGCGGCGTTGAAAGCCAGGGCATGCTGTGTTCGGCCAAAGAGCTGCAGATTGCCGACGACCACGGCGGTTTGCTGGAGTTGCCCGCTGACGCCCCTTTGGGTGAGGACATCCGGCAGTACCTGAACCTGGACGACACCCTGATGACGCTCAAGCTCACGCCCAATCTGGCGCATTGCCTGAGCGTGTACGGCATCGCCCGGGAAGTCTCGGCCCTGACCGGCGCGCCGCTCAAGGCGCCGTCGTTCCCGGCAGTGGCCTCGTCCATCAGCGACAAGCTGAGCGTGAAGGTGCAGGCCACTGACCTGTGCGGCCGTTTCAGCGGCCGCGTGGTCAAGGGTGTGAACACCAAGGCCCAGACCCCGCCCTGGATGGTCGAGCGCCTGGCCCGTTGTGGCCAGCGCAGCGTGAGCCCGCTGGTGGACATCTCCAACTATGTGATGTTCGAGTTCGGTCGCCCTTCGCACATTTTTGACCTCGACAAAATCCATGGCAGCCTGCAGGTGCGCTGGGGCCAACCCGGCGAATCGCTCAAGCTGCTCAACGGCAACACCGTCACGGTGGACGCGCAAGTGGGCGTGATCGCCGACGACAGCCAGGTCGAATCGCTGGCCGGCATCATGGGTGGCGACGCCACCGCCGTGTCCGATGACACGCGCCACATCTACATCGAGGCCGCCTTCTGGTGGCCCACGGCCATTGCCGGCCGTTCGCGCCGCTACAACTTCTCCACCGATGCCGGTCACCGCTTCGAGCGCGGTGTGGACCCGCAGTTGACGGTGGAGCACATCGAACGCATCACCCAGCTGGTGCTGGACATTTGCGGCACACCCGACACGCAGGTCGGCCCCATCGATGACCAGACGCTGAACATCCCCCAGAGCCGGCCGGTCACGCTGCGCGTGGCGCGTGCGGTCAAGGTCATTGGCATGCCCTTGACCCAGCAGCAATGCGCCGATGCGCTGCGCGGCCTGGGCCTGCAAGTGTCTGAGGGCGAAGGCACCGTCACCGTGACGCCGCCCAGCTTCCGTTTTGACCTGCAGATCGAAGAAGACCTGATCGAAGAAGTGGCCCGCATGGTGGGCTACAACAACCTGCCCACGACTCCGCCTCTGGCGCCCATCACGGCCAAGGTGCGCCGCGAGACCGAACGCAGGCCGTCAGCCGTGCGCCGGGCGATCGCTGCACTGGGCTACCAGGAAACCATCAACTACAGCTTTGTGGAAGAAAGCTGGGAACGGGACCTGGCCGGCAACGCCAACCCGATCCGCCTGCTCAACCCGATCGCCAGCCAGATGAGCGTGATGCGCTCCAGCCTGATCGGCTCCCTGTTGCAGGTCGTCAAGTTCAACGCCGACCGCAAGGCCGAGCGTGTGCGCGTTTTTGAGCTGGGCCGCGTGTTCTTGCGCAATGCTGCCGTGCAAAGCACCGACACGACGGTCGCCGGCTTTGATCAACCCATGCGGGTGGCAGGCATGGCCTGGGGTCCGCTGGAGCCTTTGGCTTGGCAAGGCAAGTCCCGGTTGGTTGATTTTTATGACGTCAAGGCCGACGTGGAAAAACTTTTGGCACCCCGCCAGGCCAAGTTTGTCGCCGCCGATCACCCGGCGCTGCACCCCGGTCGCTCGGCGCAGGTGTGGCTGGACGGCGATTTGGTGGGACATGTGGGTGAACTGCATCCGCGCTGGCGTCAGGTCTGGGAGCTCAACAGTGCGCCGGTGGTCTTCGAGTTGTCGCTCGATGCCGTCACGGCCCGCCCCGTGCCGGAGGCCCAACCCGTGGCCCGACACCAGTCGGCCCTTCGTGACATCGCTGTCATCGTGAGCGAGCAGGTCACGCATGACCAGTTGATGGCGGCCATCCATGCCGCGCCCACGCAAGGTCTGCTGCGCGATGCGGTGTTGTTTGACATCTACCGTCCTAAGGCAGATGCTTCTGCCGCCATGAACACCGGCGATAAGAGTCTGGCGGTCCGCCTGACGCTGCACAGCGACGAGGCGACCTTGACCGATGCCCAGATCGACACGGCGATGGCGGCGGTGGTTGACCAGCTCACGCGCCAGGTGGCCGCCCGTTTGCGTGCCTGAAGGCAGTTTCAACCTTGAACGGACGCGTCCATGCAAATCAGTTTTGAAACCCTTGAAACCCCGGCCTTGACCAAGGCCCACCTGGCCGATTTGCTTTTCGAGCAGATCGGATTGAACAAGCGCGAGTCCAAGGACATGGTCGACGCGTTTTTTGACCTGATCGTGGACAGCTTGATCGCTGGCAAGGATGTCAAGATCTCGGGCTTCGGGAATTTCCAGATTCGCACCAAAGCCGCCCGTCCCGGACGCAATCCCCGCACAGGAGAATTGATCCCGATTGATGCACGTCGTGTGGCGACCTTCCATGCCAGCCATAAACTCAAGGCCCTGATTCAGGGTGACAGCCTGGAAGATGACGGCGCCTAGCCGCCAGGCCCCTGAATCAGACTTGTTGGAAGGCCCTCTTTATGCTGTTCAAATTCAAGTCCAAGGCCGCCAGTGACCTGATCATGCTGGAGCCCGATGCGCGCCGCATACTTCAGATCATGTTGGGGCACGAGCCCGTCCAGGGGATTGTTCTGGTGCAGGATTTGCCCCAAGCAATCGCCCGGCTGGAAACGGCTGTGGCGCAAGAAGAGGCTTCGCGCAAGCAGGCCAGCGAATCAGCCCGGAGTGAGCCCTTGGCACCAGAGGATCAGGAACTGTCGGCCCATGTTGTGAGTCTGGCTCGCCGGGCTGCGCCCATGCTCAAAATGCTGCGCCAGAGCTTGTCCCAAGAGGCCGATGTGGTCTGGGGCGTTTGACCACGACGCGCTCCAGACCGGATCACTGCTTGAAGATGGAACCGGCCAACTTGGCGCCTGCTTTGAGTTGTCGCTTGGCAAACCAGCCCTGGTTCATCTCGAGCACATAGCGCACGGGCTTTTCAGAACAGTGGGAATCGTCACTCAAGGGCTTCATGTCGGCGATGTTGACGATGGTGCCGTTGTCTGCAAGGAAGGCCGCCGACAGGGGAATCAGGGTGTTGCGCATCCAGAAACATTGGACGGCGGGCTGTTCAAAGACAAACAACATGCCTTCATGCGGGGGCATGTCCTTTCGCCACATCAGACCGATTTGTCGCTGCTCCGGTGTCTGCGCCAGTTGGACATCCAGCACGTGCATGCCTGCCTGCAAGGAGGCTCTGGGCAGATTCAGCTGAGGACCCGGCTGAGCCCATGCATGCAAGGCCAGCCATGCCATGCCCCAGGCACAAGCGAGTCGGATGGATCGGCGCGTCAGGCCGCTCAAAGTGTCGGAAAGGTTCATGGTTGGAGATTCGTTGCGGCGTTCAAACCCGTAGGATAAGGCCTGCCACGCGACTTGGAGCCCAAGGCCAGCCCTGTCGCAAGCACCCTTTAGGCCGGATCTGCAGGCGGATTCGGGGCCTGAGGCGGGGAGGCTTCGCCAAGGGCGGATTCAGCACGGATATTGGCCGCCATCAGGCCTTTGCTGCCTTCGGTCAGATCGAAACTGACTCGCGCCCCTTCCTTCAGGCTTTTGAAGCCTTCGGCCTGGATGGCTGAAAAGTGGGCAAATGCGTCCGGACCCCCTCCATCGGGCTGGATGAATCCAAAACCTTTGGCATCGTTGAACCATTTGACAATACCACTGGGCATACGATGTCTCCAAAGTGAGTTCTCAGTGTGGTTCGTGCCTATCAATTTTGTCAATGTCAGGTTTTCCCCAATGCCCTGCGGATGACCACCCGCCTGGAAGACTTTTGTTGCGGTGTCCCTCAAGATGGCCCAAAGCGTCTATAGAATGAATTCATGGCAACGAAAAAACCTGCAAACCCCACGCTGCCGACCGTGACGCCCCGCCCCCCTGATGGGGGCGATTCGGTGGTCCTGGAACGCCGTGCCCAGAAAATTGAACCGCCCCAGATGTACCAGGTGGCGATGTTGAACGATGACTACACCCCGATGGAGTTCGTGGTTTTGGTGATTCAGGAGTTTTTCGGCAAGGACCGCGAATCGGCCACCCAGATCATGCTCAAGATCCACCTGGACGGCAAAGGTGTCTGCGGTGTTTATTCGCGTGACGTGGCTGCCACCAAGGTGGACCAGGTGCTCGATGCCGCCAAGCAAGCAGGCCATCCGTTGCAATGTGTCAGCGAGCCCATTGAATAGTGGCCAAATCACCCCACATCGTTATGATTGAATCAGCAAGGCAAAAGGAAACCACATGATCGCGCAGGAACTGGAAGTGAGCTTGCACATGGCCTTCGTCGAGGCCCGCCAGCAGCGCCATGAATTCATCACCGTCGAGCACCTGCTGCTGGCTTTGCTGGACAATCCCAGCGCCGCCGAGGTGTTGCGTGCGTGTGCGGCCAACGTGGACGATCTGCGCAAGGCCTTGAGCAATTTCATCAAGGACAACACCCCCCAGGTGGCGGGCACCGAAGAGGTGGACACCCAGCCCACCCTGGGTTTTCAGCGCGTCATCCAGCGCGCCATCATGCATGTGCAATCCACAGGCAGCGGCAAAAAGGAAGTGACCGGTGCCAATGTGCTGGTCGCTATCTTTGGCGAAAAGGACTCGCATGCCGTGTATTACCTGCACCAACAGGGCATCACACGCCTGGATGTGGTCAATTTCATCGCCCATGGCATCCGCAAAAGCGATCCACCCGAGGCCGCCAAGTCGGCTGAAAACCCCTCCAGCGGCGAAAGCGAGGAGGGTGGGCAAGGCGGTGAGCGCAATGAAAAAGCCTCGCCGCTCGAGCAGTACACCAACAACCTGAACCAGGCGGCCAAGGAAGGCAAGATCGACCCGCTCATTGGCCGCGAATACGAGGTCGAGCGCACCATCCAGATCCTGTGCCGCCGCCGCAAGAACAACCCGCTGTTGGTGGGCGAGGCCGGCGTGGGCAAGACGGCCATTGCCGAGGGCCTGGCTTGGCGCATCACCCAGGGCACTGTGCCCGAGATCCTGGCCGAGGCCACGGTGTACTCACTCGACATGGGCGCTTTGTTGGCCGGCACCAAATACCGGGGCGATTTCGAGCAGCGCCTCAAAGGGGTGCTCAAGTCACTCAAGGACAAGCCCAACGGCATCCTGTTCATTGACGAAATCCACACCCTGATCGGCGCCGGTGCGGCTTCGGGGGGCACGCTGGACGCATCCAACCTGCTCAAGCCCGCGCTGTCCAGTGGTCAGCTCAAGTGCATTGGGGCGACCACCTTCACCGAGTACCGCGGCATTTTCGAAAAAGACGCGGCGCTCTCCCGTCGATTCCAGAAAGTGGACGTGGTCGAGCCCACCGTGTCCGAGACGGTGGACATCCTCAAGGGCCTCAAGAGCCGGTTTGAAGACCACCACAGCGTCAAGTACACCGTGGCTGCCCTGCAGGCCGCTGCCGAGTTGTCGGCCAAGTTCATCAACGACCGCCAGTTGCCCGACAAGGCGATCGATGTGATCGACGAAGCCGGTGCAGCCCAGCGCATCCTGACGGCCTCCAAACGCAAGAAGACCATCGGCAAGACCGAGATCGAGGACATCGTGGCCAAGATCGCCCGGATCCCGCCCGCCAATGTCTCCAATGACGACCGCAGCAAACTGCAGACCATCGAGCGCGACCTCAAATCGGTGGTTTTCGGTCAGGACAAGGCGCTCGAAGTGCTGGCCTCGGCCGTCAAGATGGCCCGCTCGGGCCTGGGCAAGACCGACAAGCCGATTGGCTCCTTCCTGTTCTCGGGCCCCACCGGCGTGGGCAAGACCGAAGCGGCCAAGCAACTGGCCTACATCATGGGCATCGAGTTGATCCGCTTTGACATGTCCGAGTACATGGAACGCCATGCGGTCAGTCGCCTGATCGGTGCGCCTCCCGGCTACGTGGGCTTTGACCAGGGTGGGCTTTTGACCGAGGCAGTGAGCAAGAAACCGCATTGCGTGCTCTTGCTGGACGAGATCGAAAAAGCCCATCCGGACATCTTCAATGTGCTGCTGCAGGTGATGGACCATGGCACGCTGACCGACAACAACGGGCGCAAGGCCGACTTCCGCAATGTGATCATCATCATGACGACCAACGCGGGCGCCGAGACCATGAACAAGGCCACCATCGGCTTCACCAATCCGCGTCAGGCGGGTGACGAGATGGGCGACATCAAGCGCTTGTTCACACCCGAGTTCCGCAACCGTCTGGACGCCATGGTCAGCTTCAAGCCGCTCGACGAGCAGATCATCCTGCGCGTGGTTGACAAGTTCCTGCTGCAACTGGAAACCCAGTTGGGCGAGAAGAAGGTCGAGGTCACCTTCACCGACGCGTTGCGCAAACACTTGGCCAAGAAGGGGTTCGACCCGCTCATGGGCGCACGCCCCATGCAGCGTCTGATCCAGGACATGATCCGCAAGGCGCTGGCCGACGAACTGTTGTTCGGTCGCCTGACCGATGGCGGACGCCTCACGGTGGATCTGGACGACAAGAACGAGGTGCTGCTGGACATCCAGCCTTTGCCCAAAAAGGACGCCCGTTCGGCCAAGTCCGAACCCGAGCAGGAGACCGCGGCCTGACGGGCCACGGGCTGAGTGCATGAACGCCGGGCTTGCCCGGCGTTTTTTGTGCCATTCGGCCGGGTCAAATCGGGCTCAGCCGGGCCGGCCGACGCCTTTCCTTGGGGCTTTTCACTTTTTTCGTCGGCTGCCCCCCAGCAAGCCGCCCATCACCCCGCGCACGATCTCGCGCCCAATGGCCGAGCCCACGGTGCGCACCGCGCTTTTGACCACCAGCTGCGCCACACCGTCGCGCTGAGCGCCACGCGGCCCGGTGGTGCCAAACAACACCCCCGACACCGCCCCCATCCAGCCGCCCGAGCCCTCCTGTGCGGCTGCTGCCGGCTGCCCTGGCTGGCCCGGGCCGGCCTGGGCCTGTGCATGGGCCTGCAGATTGCCCTTGAGCAGCTCATAGGCCGACTCGCGGTCTTGCACTGCCTCGTAGACCCCTGCCACCAGCGAGTTTTTCAGCAAGGCTTCGCGCTGCGTTGGCGTGATGGGGCCGATCTGGCTGCCCGGGGGCAGCACAAACACCCGCTCGGTCTCACTGGGGCGGCCTTTGGCGTCCAGAAAGCTGACCAGGGCTTCACCGACGGCCAGCTCGGTGATGGCCGCCTCGATGTTCAGGCCAGCCTTGGGGCGCATGGTCTGCGCCGTGGCCTGCACCGCCTTTTGGTCACGCGGGGTGTAAGCACGCAAGGCGTGTTGCACCCGGTTGCCCAACTGGCCGAGCACGCTGTCGGGGATATCGAGTGGATTTTGGGTGACGAAATAGACCCCCACCCCTTTGGACCGGACCAGGCGCACCACCAATTCGATGCGTTCGATCAGTGCTGCGGGCGCATCCTTGAACAGCAAATGCGCTTCGTCAAAAAAGAACACCAGTTTGGGTTTTTCAGGGTCACCGATCTCGGGCAGTTGCTCAAACAACTCGGACAGCATCCAGAGCAAAAACGTGGCGTACAGGCGCGGGGCGTTCATCAGCTTGTCGGCAGCCAGGATATTCACCACCCCCTGGCCTTGCGCGTCGGTCTGCATGAAATCTTCGATGTTGAGCATGGGCTCACCAAAGAATTGGTCGCCCCCCTGGCTGTCAATCTGCAACAGGCCGCGCTGAATGGCGCCGATGCTGGCCGCGCTGATGTTGCCGTACTCGGTGGTGAAATTCTTGGCGTTGTCGCCCACATGCTGCAGCATCGCCCGCAGGTCTTTCATGTCCAGCAACAACAAGCCGTTGTCGTCGGCGATTTTGAACACGAGATTCAGGACCCCGGCCTGCGTGTCGTTCAGACCCAGCATGCGCGACAACAGCAGCGGCCCCATGTCCGAAACAGTGGCCCGCACCGGATGCCCCTGCTCGCCAAACACGTCCCACAGCGTGGTGGGGCAGGCGATCGGGGTCTGCAGGGGCAGGCCACGCTCTTTCAGCACTGCGGCCAGTTTTTCGCCGATTTTGCCGACCTGGCTGATGCCGGTCAGGTCTCCTTTGACATCGGCCATGAAGACCGGCACCCCGAGGCGCGAGAAGTTTTCGGTCAAGGTCTGCAAGGTCACGGTTTTGCCCGTGCCGGTCGCTCCGGTGATCAGGCCATGGCGGTTGGCCAGACCTGGCAACAGGTGGCATTGCACCTGGGCGTTTTGTCCCATCAACATCGGTTCAGCCATTTTTGATTGCCCCTCTGGGTGAAAAGTAAAATTCAGGCTCAAGGTTAAATCAACTTTCGAGGAATTCCCGATGGCAGGCCACAGCAAATGGGCAAATATTCAGCACCGCAAGGGGCGGCAAGACGAGAAGCGCCAACGGATCTGGACCCGCGTGGTGCGCGAAATCATGGTGGCCGCCCGCACGGGAGGCGGCGATGCCGGCGCCAACCCCCGTTTGCGTCTGGCCATCGAGAAGGCCAAGGCGGCCAACATGCCCGCCGACACCATCAAGCGCAATGTGGACAAGGCCACCGGCAACCTGGAGGGCGTGAGTTACGAAGAAATCCGTTACGAGGGCTATGGCATCGGCGGGGCGGCCGTGATTGTGGACACCATGACCGACAACCGCGTGCGCACGGTGGCCGAGATGCGCCACGCTTTCAGCAAGCATGGTGGCAACCTCGGGACCGAAGGCTCCGTGGCGTACCAGTTCAAGAGCTGTGGCCAGCTGATTTTTGCCCCCGGCACCCGCGAAGACACCGTGATGGAGATCGCTTTGGAGGCGGGCGCCGAGGACGTGATCACGGACGCGGAGGGCGCCATCGAGGTGCTGACCGCGCCCGGCAATTTTGAAGCGGTCAAAAATGCGCTAGAGGCGGCCGGCCTGGTGGCTGAAATGGCCGAAATCACCATGCGAGCCGAAAATACCGTCGCGCTCAGCGGGGACGATGCTGCCAAAATGCAGAAATTGCTGGACGTCCTGGAAGATCTGGACGATGTGCAAAACGTTTTCCACAACGCCGAAATTGAGAATTAAGGAAGTTTGATGAAAGTATTGGTCGTCGGCAGTGGTGGTCGCGAACACGCGATGGCGTGGAAACTGGCGCAATCGCCCAAAATCCAGCAGGTGTATGTCGCCCCTGGCAACGGTGGCACAGCCCAGGACCCGAACCTGATCAATGTGCCGATCACCGATGGCGTGCAGTTGCGGCAGTGGGCCATGGACCACCACATGGCCCTGACTTTGGTGGGGCCTGAGGCGCCATTGGCCGCGGGCATGGTGGACGATTTTCGCGCCCATGGGCTGCGTATTTTTGGCCCCACGCAAGCGGCCGCCCAGCTCGAAAGCTCCAAGGCTTTTTCCAAGGCTTTCATGCAGCGGCATGGCATTCCCACAGCCGAGTTCGACACCTTCACCGATGCGGCATTGGCCCACGCGTACGTAGAGCGCAAGGGCGCGCCCATCGTGGTCAAGGCCGATGGCCTGGCGGCTGGCAAAGGCGTGGTGGTGGCCATGACGAAGGCCCAGGCCCACGAGGCGATTGACTTCATGCTGCTGGACAACACGCTGGGTGTCAGCCACAACGAGGGCGGTGCGCGGGTGGTCATCGAAGAATTCCTGGACGGCGAGGAAGCCAGTTTCATGGTCTTGTGCGATGGTCAAAATGTGGCAGCACTGGCCACCAGCCAGGACCACAAACGCCTGCTGGACGGTGACGAGGGGCCCAACACGGGGGGCATGGGGGCTTATTCCCCTGCACCGGTGGTCACCGCCGAGGTGCATGCCCGTGCCATGCGCGAGGTCATCCTCCCCACCATCCGGGGCATGGAAAAAGAGGGCATCCCCTACACCGGTTTTCTGTATGCAGGCCTGATGATCGACCGCCAGGGCCGCGTCAAGACCCTGGAGTTCAATTGCCGCATGGGCGACCCCGAAACCCAACCCATCCTGATGCGCTTGAAGTCGGATTTCCTGGACGTGCTGATGGCGGCCACCTCAGGAGAACTGGACACATTCGAGATGCAATGGGACCGCCGCGTGGCCTTGGGTGTGGTCATGGCTGCAGCGGGTTACCCCATGAATCCGCGAAAAGGCGATGTCATCACCGGCCTGCCCAAGGACAGCGAAGACGCGATGGTGTTCCATGCGGGCACCATTGAAAAAGATGGACAAATCCTGACCTCGGGCGGGCGTGTTCTGTGCGTCACGGCGCTGGCCGACTCGGTCAAGCAGGCCCAGCAAAAGGCCTATCAGACGGCCCGACCGATTGCCTTTGATGGCATGCAGATGCGCAGGGACATTGGCTTTCGTGCCATCAAAAATTGAGGCAAAGATTTTCATGCCCCATCCGACCCCACACCCTGTGACGTTTCAGGGCTCCCGTTTGGCCCGCTGGATCCTCAAATTGTTGGGTTGGCGTGTGGACTTTGAGGGCTTCCCCACCCGACAAGGGGTGGCCATTGTGTACCCGCACACGAGCAACTGGGATTTTCCGATCGGCATGCTGGCCAAATGGGCGCTCGGCATCCCGGCGCACTTCTGGGGCAAGGATTCGCTTTTCAGCTTTCCATTGGTGGGGGCGTGGATGCGTTGGGTTGGCGGCATACCGATTGACCGCAGCTCGTCCAAAGGGGTGGTTGGCCAGATGGTGCATGTCTTTGAGCAGCACAAGCAAAATGACCAGCTGCTCTGGCTGGGCCTGGCCCCCGAGGGCACCCGCAGCCACACGCCGGGTTGGCGCAGTGGTTTTTATCAGCTGGCCCTGGGCGCGCAGGTCCCCTTGGCCTTGGTCAAACTCGATTGGGGCCAGCGCTGTTTCAGTGTGGTCGACTTCTATGAGTTGACCGGGCAGGTCGAGCTCGATTACGCCCACATGGCCCGGGTCTTCGAAGGTGTGCGGGGTTTTCATGTGCACCAGATGGGCCCCATCATGCCCTGGAGCCCTGGCCAGTCTGCGGCCAGCCCCAAAGCGCCGACAACACCGCCGTGAGTGCACCGTTCCTGCAAACCCTTAACCTGACCTTTTCCCATGAGCACCAGCTTTGAACTAGCCAGCGTCAAAAACTATTTGGAGGGCTTGCAGTCGCGCATCACCCGCGCCCTGACCGATCTCGATGGCACGCCCTTTCTGACCGACGTCTGGCAAAAAGACCCGGGTGAAAAACTGCAGGGCAACGGCATCACCCGGATTCTGGAAGGCGGTCCGGTGTTCGAGCGGGCCGGTTGCGGTTTTTCCCATGTGACCGGACCGCAACTGCCGCCCTCGGCCACCCAGCACCGGCCTGAACTGGCGGGCTCGGCATTTGAGGCCATGGGTGTGTCGCTGGTGTTCCACCCCCGCAACCCCTATGTGCCCACGGTCCACATGAACGTGCGCATGATCGCGGCCAAGCCCGAGGGCAAGGCGCCGGTGGCCTGGTTCGGCGGCGGCATGGACCTCACGCCGTATTACGGTTTCGATGAAGACGCTGTGCATTTTCACCAAACCTGCAAGGACGCGTTGACCCCGTTTGGAGCGGCTTTACACCCGCGCTTCAAGACTTGGTGTGACGATTATTTTTGCAACAAGCACCGCCATGAGCAGCGGGGTGTGGGCGGCATTTTCTTTGACGACTTTTCCGAATTGGGCATGGACCAGAGCTTTGCCATGCTGCAAAGCGTCGGCGATGCCTTGCTCACGGCCTACATGCCCATTGTGCTGCGCCGCAAGGACACGCCGTATGGCGAGCGTGAACGTGATTTTCAGCTTTACCGCCGGGGGCGTTATGTGGAGTTCAACCTGGTCTGGGACCGTGGTACCCATTTCGGCTTGCAGTCTGGCGGTCGCACCGAGTCGATCCTGCTGTCCATGCCGCCTGAGGTGCGCTGGTCTTACCAGCGTCAGGACGAGCCGGGTTCGCCCGAAGCGCGTTTGCTGAGCCATTTTCTGGTGCCCAAGGACTGGGTTTGAGTGCCACCTTGGCGACGCCAAATGTGAAGCGTCTGGGCGTCTTTGGGGGGTCCTTCGATCCACCTCACCTGGCGCATGTCGCCTTGGTCGAATGCGCCATCGACCAGCTGCAACTCGACCGGGTGCAGGTGTTGCCGACCGGACAGGCCTGGTACAAATCCCGTGAACTGAGTGATGCAGCGCACCGCTTGGCGATGACCCGCATGGCTTTTGCGCACCTGCCCCAAGTGCAGGTGGATGGGCGTGAGATCCTTCGGGTCGGTCCCAGTTACACCGTCGACACCTTGCAGGAGCTGCAGGCCGAGAACCCCGGGGCGCAGATGTATTTGCTGCTGGGCGATGACCAGAGGCGGTCTTTGCCGGCCTGGCACCGGGTCGGTGAAATCGGGCGCATCGCTATAATCTGCGCCGCAGGCCGAGACAGTGCTGTGCGTGCCTGGGCCGAAAATTCTGACGCGTCCGAGTCCTCCCCCCCACTTGCCGACCTGCTGCCATCGCGCATCCGAACGCTGGACATGCCGCTGATGCCCCACAGTGCCACGGAGATCCGTGTGCTGGCGGCCGCAGGGCAGGCGCTGTCCGGTCTGGTTTCCCCAGCAGTTGAGCGTTATATTCACGATCACCACCTCTACAGGCCCCATTGATGACCGAAACCGCCGCCAAAAAAGACATTCAAAAACTCCAGCGCGCCATTGTGGATGCCTTGGAGGACGTCAAGGCCCAGGAGATCCAGGTGTTTGACACCGAACACCTGTCTTCCCTGTTTGAGCGTGTGATCATCGGCTCCGGTACCTCCAATCGCCAGACCAAGGCGCTCGCCGCCAGTGTGCGCGACAAGGTGCGCCAGGCCGGTTATGCCAAGCCCCGCATCGAGGGGGAAGACAACGGCGAATGGATCATCGTGGACTGCGGTCAGGCTGTGGTGCACATCATGCAGCCCACCATCCGCAGCTACTACAACCTGGAGGAAATCTGGGGCGGCAAGCCCGTGCGCCTGAAGTTCGGTGCGCCCAAGCCTGTCGCTGCTGCCGGTCAAAAGGCCCACATCCAGAGTTCGGCCGCCAAGAAAGTGGTGGCCAAGACCACGGCCGCCAAAACCGCTGCACCCCGCAAGGCCCCGACTGCCGCCAAGGCCAAACCTGCCCTGAAGGCACCGAGCGCGTCGCTCAAGCCGGTGGCGACAACCCCACCCAAGACCGCCGCCAAAAAGGCGTCCACAACGGCGCCGAAAGCCAGCAGCCCCACCCGCAAACCTGTGGTGAAGACGGTGGGCAAACCCGCAGCCAAAGTGGCGGCCAAGTCGTCCGCCAAACCCGCTGCCAAAAAGGCGCCGACCCGCAAGGCCGTGCAAGCCACGACCCGCCGTAAAGCCGATTGATCCTGCATGAAGCTGCTGATCGTTGCGGTCGGCCTGCGAGTGCCCGACTGGGCCCAAAGCGCCTGGGACGACTACGCCAAACGCTTTCCGCCGGAGCTCAAACTGGAACTCAAGGCCGTGAAAACCGAGCCCCGGGGCTCCAGGACCCTGCCCAGCCTGTATGCGGCCGAGCGCCAGCGCATTGAAGCGGCCATCCCCCGTGGCGCCCGCATCGTGGTGTTGGACGAGCGGGGCAGTCCCCTGACCACCCAGGCACTGGCCGCGCGCCTCACCCGTTGGCAGTTGGACGGTGACGATGTGGCCCTGGTCATTGGCGGCCCCGACGGACTGGCGCCCGAATTCAGGCAGGCGGCACACGAGCGCATCCGCCTGTCCGACCTGACTTTGCCGCACGCCATGGCCAGGGTGCTGCTCATTGAGCAGCTCTACCGCGCCTGGTCGATCAATGCCAACCACCCCTACCACCGCGAATGAACGACTTCATTTACCTCGCCTCCCAAAGCCCCCGGCGCAGCCAGTTGCTGGATCAGTTGGGCGTGGCCCACACGCTGTTGCTGGCGGGTCCCGAAGAAGATGCCGAGTCCCTGGAGCAGGTGCATGGCCAGGAGACCCCTGCGCGTTATGTGGCGCGTGTCACGGGACTCAAGCTGGACGCGGCCGTGCAGCGCCTGGAACGTCTGGGCTGGCCTGTTGCGCCCGTGCTCTGCGCCGACACCACCGTCTGTCTGGGCCGCGACATTTTGGGCAAGCCGGTGGACGAGGCCGATGCCGTGAGCATGCTCAAGCGGCTGGCGGGTCAATCGCACCGCGTGTTGACGGCGGTGGCGGCGCAACAGGGCGGTCGGCGCGTTGGCGCTTTGTCCGAGTCCTGGGTGCGTTTCGCGCCCATGACCCTGGCGCAGATCAGGGCCTATGTGGCCACCGGCGAACCCATGGGCAAGGCCGGCGCCTATGGCGTGCAGGGCGTCGCGGCGGCCCATATTCAACAGATTCGGGGCAGTTATTCAGGCATCATGGGTCTGCCTTTGTTCGAGACTGCGGCTTTGCTGCGGACATTGGGCGTGCGCTGCTGAGCGAGGGCGCACCACAAAGTGCGGGCTGGCCAAGCCTTGCGATTGAGCTTTTCCCTTTTTTCACAGTGAGTTGATGCCCCCATGCAGCAAGATATTTTGGTCAATTGGTCACCCCAGGAAACCCGGGTTGCGGTGGTCGAATTCGGTGCGGTGCAGGAGTTGCACGTTGAACGCACCCTCGAGCGTGGGTTGGTGGGCAATGTGTATCTGGGTCGGGTGGCCCGTGTCCTGCCGGGCATGCAATCGGCTTTCATCGACATCGGGCTGGACAAGGCGGCTTTTTTGCATGTGGCCGATGTCTGGCAAAAGCATGCCGACGGCGAGGCCGCCGCCGCTCGAACGGGCCAGCCCTTGGTGCCGATTGAAAAACAGGTCTTTGAAGGCCGCGCCATCATGGTCCAGGTGATCAAGGACCCAATGGGCAGCAAGGGGGCACGCCTGTCCACGCAAATCAGCATAGCGGGCCGGCATCTGGTGTTCCTGCCGCAGGACGACCACATCGGCGTCTCGCAAAAAATCCCCGCCGAACAACGTGATGCGCTGCGTCAAAGGCTGCAGTCTCTGGTGGGGCCGGTCGGGGGTGGGTTCATTCTGCGCACCAATGCCGAAGACTCCAGTGACGAGGAACTGCAGGACGACATCGCCTACCTGCGCAAAACCTGGGCGCGCATCAAGGAGGCCTCGATGCGCTTGCCGCCCGCGTCCTTGCTGCACCAGGACCTGACGCTGTTGCAGCGTGTCCTGCGTGATCTGGTCGGCGAGGCCACGCAAAGCATCCGCATCGACTCGCAGGAACAGTTTGCCAAGCTCCAGGCCTTTGGCCTGGAATTCATGCCCAAGGCGGCCGAGCGCTTGCAGCATTACAAAGGCGAGCGGCCGATTTTTGACCTGTATGCCATCGACGAGGAAATCGCCAAGGCGCTGGGGCGCCGGGTGGACCTCAAATCCGGTGGCTATCTGATCATCGATCAGACCGAAGCCTTGACCACGGTGGACGTGAACACGGGTGGCTACGTCGGTGCGCGCAATTTTGAAGACACCATCTTCAAGACCAACCTCGAGGCCGCCCAGGCCATGGCACGTCAGTTGCGATTGCGCAACCTGGGCGGCATCATCATTGCGGACTTCATTGACATGGCCCGCCCCGAGCACCAGGAGGCGGTGCTGTCGGAGTTCCGCAAACAGCTTTCCCGGGACCGTGTCAAGACCATGGCCGGTGGTTTTTCATCGTTGGGTTTGCTGGAGATGACGCGCAAACGCACCCGTGAATCCCTGGCCCACATGTTGTGCGAACCCTGCCCGAGTTGCCAGGGCAAGGGCATCGTCAAGACCCCGCGTTCGGTGGTGTACGACATCCTGCGCGAGATCCTGCGCGAGGCGCGCCAGTTCAACCCGCGTGAGTTCCGCATCGTGGCCACATCGGCCGTGATCGACTTGCTGCTGGACGAGGAAAGTCAGCACCTGGCGGGGCTGTCGGATTTCATTGACAAGCCGATTTCGCTGCAGGTCGAGGCCTCCATGGGGCCCGAGCAATACGACATCGTGTTGCTCTGAGACCGATCAGGACGGCTGGCGGGTCTGGGCGGTGTCGGCGCCATCGCCGCGCTGGCGCAGACGGCTGTATGCCCCGCCGCGAGCCAGCAGTTCGGTGGCGGTGCCTTGCTCGACGATGCGCCCGCGCTCCATCACGATCACCCGGTCGGCATGTTCGATGGTCGACAAGCGGTGCGCCACGATCAAGGTGGTGCGGCCCTGCATGAGTTTTTGCAAGGCCTCCTGCACCAGCCGCTCGGACTCGTTGTCCAGTGCCGAGGTGGCTTCATCCAGGATCAGAATCGGCGCGTCCTTGTACAAGGCCCGTGCGATGGCCAGGCGTTGGCGCTGGCCGCCTGAGAGTTGGTTGGCGTTGTGACCCAGGTCGGTGTCGATGCCTTGGGCAAGTGTCTGCACATGTGGCCACAGGTTGGCCGCTTCCAGACATTGGCGCACTTTCTCCCGGTCGGGTGTCTGCCCCAGGCTGACATTCACCGCCAGGCTGTCGTTGAGCATGACCACATCCTGACTGACCATGGCCAGCTGTCGGCGCAGGCTGCCGAGTTGCCACATCGGCAGGGGGACGCCATCCAGCAGCACCTGGCCGCTGGAAGGGTTCAGGAAACGCGGCAGCAGCTGGATCAAGGTGGATTTGCCCGCGCCCGAGGCGCCGACCAGGGCCACCGTCTCGCCCGGCCTCACACTCAGGTCAATGTGCGCCAATGCAGCATCGCCCTCCGGGTTGAACTGCACCGTGATGTCCTGCCATTCAAGGGCACCCCTGACGCGCTCCACCTCATGCTGGCCCTGGGTTTCCTCGGGGGCATCGTGCATCAAGGCCAGACCCCGCTCCAGCGCCGCCAGGCCACGGGTGATGGGGTTGGCCACATCGGCCAGGCGCTTGATGGGGGCAATCAGCATCAACATGGCCGTGATGAAAGCCACAAAACCGCCCACCGTGGCCCCGGATCCGACCTCCCTGCTTTGCACCAGAGCGATCACCAGCACCAGGGACAGGGCGATCGACGACATGATTTGCGTCAGTGGTGTCATGGCAGCGGAGGCCGCCGTGGATTTCAGGGCCAGCCGCCGCAGCCGCTGCCCCAGGGCGTTGAAACGGCCGATTTGCTGTGCCTGCGCGCCATGCAGCCGCACCATGCGGTGCGCCAGCACGTTTTCCTCGACCACATAGGCCAGGTCGTCGGTGGCTTTCTGACTTTCCTTGGTCAGGCTGTACAAGCGACGCGAGAGGACCTTCATGATCCAGCTCAGTCCGGGCGCCACGGTGAACACCACCAGCGTGAGTTGCCAGTTGAGCCACATCAAATAGCCCACCAGGGCCAACAGGGTGAAGCCGTCACGGGACAGGCCGATCAAGGCCGAGACCAGTTGTGAGGCGCCAATTTGCACCTCGTACACCACGGTGTTGGACAAGGCACTGGCCGACTGGCGGCTGAACAGCGACACATCGGCCCGCACCAGCTTGGCAAACAAGTCGCCGCGCAGTTTTTCCATGCCATCGTTGGTGATGCGCGCCAGTGCGTACTGGGCCACAAAATGCGCCAGACCCCGCACGGTGAACAAGCCAATCACCGCCAGGGGTATGGACCACAAGGGGAGTTGGTTCTCGGCAAATCCGTTGTCCAGCAGAGGCTGGAACAAAGCCGGAATCAGGGGTTCTGTGAGGGCAGCCACCAAAGTGGCCCCAATGGCCAGGGCCCACACCCACTTTTGGTGAACAAAATAGGGGGCCAAACGCAGCAAGCGCTGCCGGATGCTGGTGGGGTGTGTGGCTTGGCGGGGATTGGGCATGGGGGGGGGCATGAACCATCAGATTGTAAGCAGGCCACAGATCGCATGGACCGCATTCAAAACCCGTGTTTCAGGGTGTACGATCACGGCTTTGCTTGGCTGCTTGATCATTGACGTCCATGAACCCGTTTTTCTTTTCTGCGCGGTGGTTGATCCCGCTCTTGAGCCTGTTGTTGGCAGGCGTCCTGAGCCCCTCTGCCCGGGCCCAGTTCAGGGTAGAGGTCACGGGTGTTGGGCTGACCCAGTTGCCGGTGCTGGTGGCGCCCTTCAAAGGCGAGGCCCAGGCGCCGCAGAAAATGGCCAGCATCATCCAGGCCAATTTGTCCCGTACCGGCCAATTCAAGCTGTTGCCCACTGGCCAATTGTCACTGGATGAAATGAGCCGACCCGATTGGCCAGCCCTGCGGGCATGGTCGGCCGAAGCCTTGCTTGCCGGCTCGGTCACCCGGCTGGCCGATGGCCGTTTCGATGTCCGTGCACGCCTTTGGGACGCGGTCAAAGGACAGGAAAAAGCCGACTTCAGGGACACGGTCGGCCCTGCCGATTTGCGCCTGTCGGCCCATCGGCTGTCTGACTGGGTTTACCAGCAATTGACAGGCACGCCGGGCGTGTTCACTTCCCGCATCAGTTATGTGACCAAAGCTGGAGGACGCTACAACTTGTGGGTGGCGGACTCGGACGGCGAGGGCGCGCGCTCGGCCATCAACAGCCCTGAGCCCATCATTTCTCCCTCCTGGTCGCCCAAGGGCACCCACCTGGCCTATGTCTCGTTTGAAAACCGCAAGCCGGTGATTTATGTCCATGAATTGGCCACCGGTCAACGCCGTGAGGTGGCCAATTTCAAGGGGTCCAACAGCGCCCCGGCATGGTCGCCGGATGGGCGTGCCATCGTGGCGACTTTGAGCCGCGATGGGGGCTCGCAGCTTTGGCGTGTGAACCTGCAAGGGGGTGAACCCCAGCGTTTGACGGGTGGCAGCATCAACACCGAGCCGGCTTTTTCGCCGGACGGGCAAACGCTTTTCTTTGTCAGTGACCGAGGCGGCAATCCGCAGATTTACAAAATGCCCGCTCAGGGGGGGCCTGCCGAGCGGGTGACCTTTTCAGGCGCTTACAACATTTCTCCTGCCCTCAGTCCGGATGGCCGCTGGCTGGCCTATGTGTCCCGCGCCGAGGGCGGATTCAAGCTCCATGTGATGGACCTGGCCTCGGGCCAGGTCGCTGCGCTGACCGACACCACGGCCGATGAGCGCCCCAGCTTTGCGCCCAACAGCCGCTTGCTGGTGTATGCCACCCAGCAAGGCGGCGAGGCGCTCATGACCACCACGCTCGATGGCCGGGTCAAAACCCGTCTGGCAGGTCAGGGCGGGGATTTGCGCGAGCCGCACTGGGGCCCGGCGCGTCCTTGAGAATTCGATTTATTTTTTTCCATGAGGTTGATTATGAAAATGCAAATGGGGTCTGTCTTTTTGTTCTGCGCTTTGCTGGTGGGTTGTGCTTCAGGCGTGAAGCTGGACGAGGTACCTGTCGAGGACAGAGCGGCCACATCGGCCACATCGGCCAATTCAGGCGCTGCGGTGGCCGTTCAGGGGATCGGTGCCGGTCAAGGTGCAGCCCAAACAACTGTGGCCAACGTGTCGGTGCAATCCAGGGCGGCTGGACAAGGTCCGGTGGGTGTGGCGCACGTGGTCTTTTTTGACTATGACAGCTTTGTGATCCGTGCCGAGGCGCGGCCTGTGATTGCCTCCCATGCCCAATTTTTGATGGGCAACAAGCAACGCAAAGCCAGTTTGGAAGGCCACACCGATGACCGCGGTGGCCGCGAGTACAACTTGGCGCTGGGTCAAAAGCGTGCGGATGCGGTCCGGCAAGCCCTGAGTTTGCTGGGCGTGCCCGAGTCCCAACTCGAGGCGGTGAGTTTCGGCAAGGAGAAGCCCATGTCTGAAGGCGGCTCCGACAGCGACCAGGCGAAGAACCGCCGCGTTGAAATCCGTTATTGAGATTCGCCATGTCCCCAGTTGCATTTGGACTGAAAAAATCCAGCATCGCCTTGGCGCTTGTGACGAGCGCTCTGGTCGGCAACGCCCATGCCGCCTTGTTCGGCGATGACGAAGCCCGCCGAGCCATTCTGGACCTGCGCCAGCGCCTGGAGCAGTCCCAAATTGCCAACAAAGCGCAGTTGGATCAGATCGCTCAAATCGCTCTGCAGCAAAGTCAGGCTCAGACGCAGGCCCAAACTCAGGCCATCGCGCAGTTGCGCTCGGCTTTGCTGGATTTGCAAACCCAAATTGACAAGCTGCGTGCCGAACTGGCCCAAAGCCTGGGTGCGCAGGAGCGTCTTGCCCGAGACCTGACCGAGTTGCAGTTGCGGCAAAAGGACGCCTTGATCGTTGTGGATGACCGTTTGCGCCGTTTTGAGCCCATCAAGGTCAGCATCGATGGTCGCGAGGTCATGGTGGAGCCGGCCGAAAAAGCCGACTTTGACCGCTCCATGGCACTGTTTCGCCAGGCCGATTTTGCGGCAGCCCAGTCGGCACTGGCCGGATTTGTGACCCGTTACCCCACCAGCGCGTATTTGCCTTCGGGGCTTTTCTGGCTAGGCAATGCGCAATATGCCAACAAGGCCTACAGGGACGCGATGGCCAATTTCCAGCGTCTGCTGAGCGAATTCCCGGCGCATCCGCGAGCGCCGGAAGCCATGCTCGCGGTCTCCAATGTGCAGGTCGAACTGAAAGACATCAAAGGGGCCCGAAAAACGCTGGAAGACCTGATCAAAGCCCATTCTGGATCGGAAGCGGCGACGACGGCGCGCGAACGTTTGACCCGTTTGCGTTGATTGTTCATGCCTGCCTTCACAGCCGATGATCTCCAGAGTCTGAAGGTCCACATCTGGGTCATCGGCTTTGGGCTGTCGCTGCTGACGGGTTTTTTGGTTCACCGCGGCCATTTCTGCACCATGGGGGCCATCAGTGACTGGGTGGTCATGCGCGATGCCACACGCTTGCGTCAATGGGCTTTGGCTTTGGCCGTGGCGATAGCCGGCTTCGGTGCCATGGCCTGGTTGGGCTGGCTCAGCCCTGAGAACACCATCTATGCGACCCACCACCTGGCTTGGCTGTCGGGGCTTGTGGGCGGCGCCACATTTGGGGTGGGCATGGTGCTGGCATCCGGTTGCAGCAGCAAATCGCTGGTGCGCTTGGGCGCCGGCAATTTGAAATCCCTGGTGGTGTTGCTGGCGATGGCCGTCACGGGCCTGGCCACCCTGAAGGGCCTGACCGCCGTCTGGCGCGTCCATCACCTCGACCCTGTTGGTGTGACCTTGCCGCATGGCCCATTTGCCGCTCAATGGTTGTCTGCCCTGACCGGATGGCCATTGCCCGATGCTGGGGGGGTGTCTGCTGCCTTGGTCGCGGTGTTGTTGCTGGTCTGGGTGGTCAAAGGGCGGGGGTTCAACACCCTGCTCAATTGGGTCACGGGGGCTGGCTTGGGCCTCTTGGTGGTGGCGTTCTGGTGGCTCAGCGGCGTGTTCGGTTTCTTGCCGGAGCACCCCGACACCCTGGAGCCGGTTTTCCTGACCACGCACAGTGGCCGCATGGAGGCCCTGAGCTTTACCGCACCTGTGGCTTACTGGCTGGATGCTCTGTTGTACTACAGCGATGGCAGCAAGCGCTTGACCTTGGGCATGGTCACCGCAGCCGGGGTGTTGTCGGGGGCTTGCATCAGCGCCGTGTGGCAGGGCTCGTTTCGCTGGGAGAGTTTCACCCACCAGGCCGACCTGGTCCGCCACCTCTGGGGGGGCAGTCTGATGGGCATCGGTGGCGTGCTGGCCATGGGCTGCACCTTCGGTCAGGGGCTGACGGGCCTGTCCACCTTGAGCCTGGGCAGCTTGGTGTCGGTCCTGGGTATTTTTCTGGGCGCCACAGCAGCCTTGCAGTGGCAAATGCGTCACGACTGATGGACCCGAACACCTTGCTTCAACAGCCCTTGCCGAGTGCGGCGCATCAGGTGCTGCCCACCACCGATGCCTCTGCCATGCCGGCGTCCGATGCGCAGCGACGCTTTGGGGGGCTGCAGCGCCTGTACGGGCTCGCAGGTGCGCAGCGCATCCGGCAAGCGCATGTCGCCGTGGTGGGGCTGGGCGGTGTGGGTTCCTGGTCTGCAGAGGCACTGGTGCGTTCGGGCGTGGGGCGCTTGACGCTGATCGACATGGACCACATCGCCGAGTCCAACATCAACCGTCAAATCCATGCATTGACCTCGACCACCGGGCAATCCAAGGTGCTGGCCATGCAGGACCGCATGGCCCTCATCAACCCGGATTGCAGGGTGGATGTGGTGGACGATTTTGTGAGCCCCGAAAATTGGCCCGCCTTGATGCCCGAAAGGCCCGATGCCCTGATCGATGCCTGCGATCAGGTCAAGGCCAAAGTGGCCCTGGCGCATTGGGCCATGCAGTGGCAACTGGGGTTCGTCACCGTGGGGGCTGCGGGCGGCAAACGCCTGGCCCACAAGGTGGATGTGGACGATCTGTCCCGCATCACCCATGACCCCTTGCTGGCACAGCTGCGCTACCGCCTGCGCAAGCACCACCAGGCCGCTCGGGGCGAGCAGCGCATGGGTGTTCGAGGCGTCTTCAGCCGCGAGGCGGTGGCCCCGCCCGATGCGTCTTGCGCGATGGACAGCGATGGTTCACTCAACTGCCATGGTTACGGTTCGGTGGTCAGCGTCACCGCCACTTTTGGCATGTGCGCGGCCTCTGAAATTTTGAATTTTCTGGCCGACCCAGCCAATCAGCGGAAAATTTAAGGCTATAATCTGAGTCTTGCTGCAGGGTCCCGGCTGTGCAGCAAAGGGACCATAGCTCAGTTGGTAGAGCAGCGGACTTTTAATCCGTTTGTCGTGGGTTCGACCCCCGCTGGTCCCACCAATTCAAAAGCACTTTGTATTTGCGTACAAAGTGCTTTTTTCATGTCTGCAGGCAAAGGGAGGCGCGTCACCGTCCGGATGCCGCCCCGGCCTGATCCTCGCCCTCAGGCCATGGCCTGCAGCTGCTCGGTCAACTCCAGCCAGCGCTCTTCCAGGGTGGCCATTTCTTCCGTCAGGGCTTTCAGGCGCCGGCCGGCCTCGGCGATCTCGGTGGGCGGCAGTGGGGTGCTCAGTTGCTGCTCCAATGCACTTTTTTCGTGCTCGATCACCGCCATGCGCTGCTCGTTTTGCTCCAGTTCGCGCTTGAGCGGCCGGCTTTGCGTGGCCAGTTGCTGGCGCCTCAGGGCGTCTTGCTTGCGTTGTTCGGCGCTGCTGAGTGCCGAGGCCGGCGCGGGGCTGGTGGCCAGGTTTGCAACCGGGGCCGGCGCTGGCTTGGGCGCTTCGGCAGGCGTCGCTGCGGCGGTGGTGGCTGCGGCGGGTGGCGTGGCGTTTTTGGCTGAGTTTTTGGCTTCTTCGCGCAGGCGCTTGGATTCGTCGAGCAGGTACTTCTGGTAGTCGTCCAGGTCGCCATCAAAGGGTTCGACCTTGCCGCGGCCCACCATCCAGAACTCGTCGCACACGGCGCGCAGCAGGGCGCGGTCGTGGCTGACCAGCATCACGGTGCCTTCGAACTCGTTGAGCGCCATCGACAGCGCTTCGCGGGTGGCCAGGTCCAGGTGGTTGGTGGGTTCGTCCAGCAGCAGCAAATTGGGCCGTTGCCACACGATCATGGCCAGCACCAGGCGCGCCTTTTCGCCGCCGCTCATGGTGCCCACGGCCTGTTTGACCATGTCGCCAGAAAAGTTGAAGGTGCCCAGGTAGTTGCGCAAATCTTGCTCGCGGCTGGGCTCGCCACTGCCCAGCTCTTTGGCCAGGCGGATCATGTGCTCCAGCGGGTTGTCCTGCGGGTGCAGCACGTCGAGTTCCTGCTGGGCAAAGTAGCCGATGTTCAGGCCCTTGCCCTCGGTCAAGGTGCCGGCCAGTTGCGGCATGGTGCGGGCAATGGTTTTGACCAGGGTCGACTTGCCCTGGCCGTTGGCGCCCAGAATGCCGATGCGTTGCCCGGCCAGCACCGATTTGCTCACGCCTTGCAAGATGGCTTTGGGCTCGCCCTCGACCAGGTAGCCAAAACTGGCCTCGCTGATGGCCAGCATCGGGTTGGGCAGGTTGTTCGGTTCCTTGAACTCGAAGGTGAATTCCGCCTCGGCCAAGAGGGGCGCCACTTTTTCCATGCGCTCCAGGGCCTTGACCCGGCTTTGTGCCTGCTTGGCTTTGCTGGCCTGCGCCTTGAAGCGGTTGATGAACTTTTGCAGGTGCGCGATCTTGTCTTGCTGCTTGGCAAACGAGGCCTGTTGCAGCTCGATTTGCTGGGCGCGCAAAATCTCAAACGCGGTGTAGTTGCCGCCGTAGCGGGTCAGCTTGGCGTTTTCGATGTGCAGCGTCACATCGGTCACCGCATCCAAAAATTCCCGGTCGTGGCTGATCACGATCATGGTGCCGGCGTAACGCTGCAGCCAGGCCTCCAGCCAGACCAACGCGTCCAGGTCCAAGTGGTTGGTGGGTTCGTCCAGCAGCAAGATGTCGGACGGGCACATCAGCGCCCGCGCCAGTTGCAGCCGCATGCGCCAGCCGCCTGAGAAACTGTTGACCGGTTGGTTGAGCTCATCGACCCGAAAGCCCAGGCCCAGAATCAAGGCTTCGGCGCGGGGCAGGGCGTCGTGCTCGCCCGCGTCGGCCAGGTCGGTGTAGACATGGGCCATCTCCATGCCGTCGCCGCTTTCTTCGGCGGCGGCCAAGCGCTCGCGCAGCTCGGCCAGGCGCGTGTCGCCCTCCAGCACAAAGGCGCTGGCGGCTTGGTCGGTTTCGGGCATGTTCTGCGCCACCTGGGCCATGCGCCAGGCTTTGGGCATGTCAAAGTCGCCGCCGTCTTCGTGCAGCGTGCCGTTGAGCAGGGCGAACAAGGTGGACTTGCCCGCGCCGTTGCGCCCGACCAGGCCGACTTTTTCGCCGGGGTTGAGGGTGACCGAAGTCTGGTCGAGCAAGACTTTGGTGCCGCGGCGCAGGGTGACGTTTCTGAGATTGATCATGAATAAGTTGGCCCCGGAACCGATCCGGGGTGTGGGCCCAAACCAGGGTCAGGCCAGGGATTCAAAAAAGTCCAATAGGGCAGCTCGGGTGATGAGCAAGACTTGGTCCTCGCCTGCACTGGTGTCCAGCCAGACGACTTCCAGACCAGAAAAGGCCGTTTCAAAGTGCTCGCGTTCGTTGCCGATCTCCAGCACCAGCACCGCCTCGGGGGCCATGCGGGAGGGGGCGTCTTGGAACAAATGCCGCACAAAGTCCATGCCGTCCGTGCCGCCGGCCAGGGCCAGTTCGGGCTCGGCACGGAACTCGGCCGGCAGCGCTCGCATGCTGGCCTCGCAAACATAGGGCGGGTTGCACACAATCAAATCAAAAGGCCCGGGCAGTGCGCTCAGGCCGTCGCTGTGCACCAGCTGGACCCGCTCTTGCAGACCGTGGCGCTCCAGGTTGATGGCGGCCACGGCCAGCGCATCGCTGGAGATGTCGGCCCCGGTGACCTGCACCTCGGGCCAGGCCAGCGCCGCCAGCACCGCCAGGCTGCCGTTGCCGGTGCACAGGTCCAGCACGCGGGTGGTCTGGTCGCTGAGCCAGGCGTCGATGGTGCCGTCGGCCAGCACTTCGGCGATCAAGCTGCGCGGCACGATGGCGCGCTCGTCGATGTAAAAGGACACGCCCTGCAGCCAGGCCTCTTGCGTGAGGTAAGCGGCCGGCTTGCGGGTGGCGATGCGCTCGCCGATCAGGGCGGTGCAGGCCGCTTGCTGCTCGGGCTTCACGGCTTGGTGGCCCACCTCGTCCAGATCACTGTCCAGCGGCATGCCCAGACGCCAGAGCACCAGCCAGACGGCTTCGTCAAAGGCGCTCTGGGTGCCGTGGCCAAAGGCCACTGGGGCTTGCGCCAGGCGCTCGGCCGATTGCCCGATCAGCGCGGCCACAGTCAAACCGCTCATGCAGACAGGCCCGTGTTGAGCTGCTCGAGCGTGCGGCGATAGATGGCCTTGAGCGGTGCGATGTCGGCCAGCGCCACATGCTCGTTGACCTTGTGGATGGTCGCGTTGGGCGGGCCGAACTCGATCACCTGGGGGCAGATCTGGGCGATGAAGCGGCCGTCGCTGGTGCCGCCGGTGGTCGACAGCTCGGTGGCGAGACCGGTTTCATCGGCAATCGCTTGCTGGATCGCCGCCACCAAGGTGCCCGGTGTGGTCAAAAATGGCAGACCGCCAATGGTCCAGGCCAGGGTGTATTTCAGGCCATGCTGGTCCAGCACGGCGCACAGGCGCTGCTGCAGGCGCTCGGGCGTGGACTCGGTGCAAAAGCGGAAGTTGAAATCCACCACGCAGTCGCCGGGGATCACATTGCTCGCGCCGGTGCCCGCATGGATGTTGCTGACTTGCCAGCTGGTGGGCGGGAAGAAGGCATTGCCCTGGTCCCATTCGATGGCGACCAGCTCGGCCAGCGCCGGGGCCAGGCGGTGGATCGGGTTGTCGGCCAGGTGCGGGTAGGCGATGTGGCCTTGCACGCCATGCACGGTCAGCTTGCCGCTCATGGTGCCGCGTCGGCCGTTCTTGATCATGTCACCGGTCTGCTGCACCGAGGTGGGCTCGCCCACGATGCAGAACTGGGGCGCATCGCCCCGGGCTTTGAGTGTGTTGCACACCACCACCGTGCCGTCGAGCGCCGGGCCTTCTTCGTCGCTGGTCAGCAAAAAGGCGAGGCCCAAAGCCGGCTGGGGGTGGGCGGCCAGAAATTCCTGCACCGCCACCACCATGGCCGCCAGCGAGGTTTTCATGTCACTCGCCCCACGGCCAAACAGCTTGCCGTCTTGGTGGGTGGGGGTGAAGGGGTCGCTGTTCCATTGCGCCAGCGGCCCGGTGGGCACCACGTCGGTGTGGCCGGCAAAGGCCAGCGTCTGGCCGGAGGTGCCTGCGCGCTTGGCCCAGAGGTTGCGCACGCGGAAGCTGTCCGGTCCGGAATCCATGAATTCGCAGTCAAAGCCCAGCGGCCTCAAGGCCTCGGCGATCAGGTCCATGCAGCCGGCGTCTGCAGGCGTGACGGAGGGGCGGGCGATCAGCTGTTCGGCCAGGCGCAGGGTGTCGTGGCAGGTGTTCATGGTTCAGACCTTGCTCGGGTGGGTGCGCACAAAGCGGGCGATGCGCTCGGCCGCTTCCAAGCACTCGGCGGTTTCGGCCACCAGGGCCATGCGGATGCGTCCACGGCCCGGGTTGGCGCCGTTGACCTCACGCGCCAGGTAGCTGCCGGGCAGCACGGTGACGTGTTCCTTTTCATACAAAGCCTTGGCAAACGCCGCGTCGTCGCCCTGCCAGCCCTCAGGCACACCGGCCCAGAGGTAGAAGCTGGCGTCGGGCAGTTGCACGTCCAGCACCTGGGCCAGCACGGGCGTGACCTGGGCGAATTTGGTGCGGTACTGGTTGCGGTTGTCCACCACATGGGCTTCGTCGCCCCAGGCGGCGATGCTGGCCGCCTGCACCACCGGGCTCATGGCGCTGCCGTGGTAAGTGCGGTAGAGCAGGAACTGCTGGAGGATGGCCGCGTCGCCAGCCACAAAGCCGCTGCGCAGGCCCGGCACATTGCTGCGCTTGGACAGGCTGGTGAAGGCGATCAAGCGATCCAAGCCCCGGCCCAGTTGGGTGGCGGCTTCGAGGCCGCCCAGCGGCGGCTCATCGCGGAAGTAAATCTCGCTGTAGCACTCGTCCGAGGCGATCACAAAGCCATGCTGGTCCGACAGCGCCAACAGTTTTTGCCATTCGCTCAAGGGCATGACGGCACCGGTGGGGTTGCCGGGGGAGCAGACAAACACCAGTTGGGTGCGCGCCCAGACCTCGGGCGGCACGCTGTCCCAGTCGGGGGCAAAGTTGCGCGCCGGGTCGCTCGCCACAAAGTGCGGCGTGGCCCCGGCCAGCAAGGCCGCGCCCTCGTAAATTTGGTAGAAGGGGTTGGGGCTGACCACGGTGGCGCCTGGCCGCGTCGGATCGATCACGGTTTGGGTCAGGGCAAACAATGCTTCGCGCGAGCCGTTCACCGGCAGCACCTGAGTCGCGGCATGGAGCTGGAGGCCATAACGGCGTTGCACCCAGTCGGCGCAGGCCTGACGCAAGGCCGGCTCGCCGGCGGTGGCCGGGTAGCCCGCCAGGCCGGTGCCCAGGGCGTCGCTCAGGGCCTGCATGATGAAAGGGGGCGTGGCGTGCTTGGGCTCGCCGATGCCCAAGCTGATGTGGCGCTGGGCCGGGTTGGGCGTGACGGGAGCGAACAACTGGCGCAGCCGCTCGAAGGGGTAGGGCTGCAGCTTGGAGAGAAGGGGGTTCATGCCCCCGATTATCCGGGATGAAGCGGTCTTCAGCGCCTGCGCAAGAGGCCAGGGCCCCCAGACCGGGGGATTGGCCCGGCCCGCCGCGTGGGTGGGGGCCCTGCCTTGTGGCCGGTTTGGGCGATGCCACTCGGGTAATATTGGCGCTTTGCACTGTGTTGGCCACCCGGGCTGGCCAGTTTCACCGTTCCGATACCGCTGTGCGTCTCAATTCCATCAAGCTTTCGGGCTTCAAATCCTTTGCCGAACCCACCAATTTCATGCTGCCCGGGCAGCTGGTGGGCGTGGTGGGGCCCAACGGTTGCGGCAAATCCAACATCATGGACGCGGTGCGCTGGGTGCTGGGCGAGTCCAAGGCGTCGGAGTTGCGTGGCGAGTCCATGCAGGACGTGATCTTCAACGGCACCACCACCCGCAAACCCGCCAGCCGCGCCAGCGTGGAGCTGGTGTTTGACAACGCCGACCACCGCGCGGGGGGCCAGTGGGGCCAGTTTGCCGAAATCGCCGTCAAGCGCGTGCTCACCCGTGACGGCAACAGCAGTTACTACATCAACAACCAGCCGGTGCGCCGCCGCGATGTCCAGGACGTGTTTCTGGGCACGGGCCTGGGCCCGCGTGCCTACGCCATCATTGGCCAAGGCACCATCAGCCGCATCATCGAGTCGCGCCCCGAAGAGCTGCGCCTGTTCCTCGAAGAGGCCGCGGGTGTGTCCAAGTACAAGGAACGCCGCCGTGAGACCGAAAACCGCCTGTCCGATACGCGCGAGAACCTGACCCGGGTCGACGACATCCTGCGCGAGCTCAACGCCAACTTGGAAAAGCTGGAAAAACAGGCCGAAGTGGCCCAACGCTACAACACCCTGCAGGCCGACAGCACCCTCAAGCAACACCAGCTCTGGTTTTTGAAGCGCCAGGATGCCGAAAAAGACCAAGGCCGTATGAAGGCCGATGTGGAGCAGGCGGTCAATGCGCTGGAGTCGCGCATGGCCGATCTGCGCCACGTTGAGGCCGATCTGGAGACCATTCGCCAGGCCCACTACGCCGCCGGTGACCAGGTGAACCAGGCGCAAGGTGCTTTGTACGAGGCCAGCGCCGAGGTGGGGCGCCTGGAGGCCGAGATCCGCTTTGTGGTCGAAGGTCGCCAACGTGCCGAGCAGCGTCTGCAACAGCTGTTGGAACAAACCGGGCAATGGGGGACCCGCAGCCAGGACGCCCAGGCCGAGCTCGACACCCTGGCCGAACAAGCGGCCATGGCCGAAGACCAGAGCCTGACGCTGGCCGCCCAAGTGGAAGACCAGGCCATGGCCTTGCCCGACCTGGAGGAAGCCCTGCGCCAGGCCCAGCAAGACGCCACAGCCCAACGCGCCAGCGTCGTGCAGGTACAACAACAAATTGGCGTGCTGGCCGCTGACCAGCGCAACGTGCAAGAACAGTCGCGCCAGCTCGAGCTGCGCCGTGAACGCCTGATGTCCGACCGCAATGCCCTGACCGCGCCCGACGAAGGACGTCTGGTGCAGATGCAAGAGCAGTTGGCCGAGGCCGAGTCCCTGTCGGCCGAATCCGAGGCGCGTTTGCAAGAGCTGCAGGAGCAGGTGCCGGCGCTGGACGAAGACCGCCGTCTGCGCCAAAACGCCGTGAATCAGGAGTCTTCCAAACGCGCCGACCTGAGCGCCCGCATCGAAGCCCTCAAGGCCCTGCAGGACAAAGTGCGCACCGACGGCAAGCTCAAGCCCTGGCTGGCCAAGCACGGCATGGAGGCCCTGGAGGGCCTGTGGAGCCGCATCCACATTGAGCCAGGTTGGGAAAACGCCCTCGAGTCGGCCCTGCGCGAGCGCCTGTCGGCCCTGGAGGTGTCGCGCCTGGACATGGTGCGCGCCTTGGCAGGCGATCCGCCACCTGCCAAATTGTCGTTTTTCAGCCCGCCTTTGGCCGCCAAGGCCGTGTTGCGCCCTGGCATGCCCGCAGGCTGCAAGCCCCTGGCCGACTTGTTGCGCGTGCACGATGCGGGCTTGTCCGCCTTGCTGGCCGATTGGCTGCAAGGTTGTCACACCGCCCCCGCACTGGAAGACGCGCTGGCCTGGCGCAGCCAGTTGCAATCGGGCGAAACCCTGTATGTGCAGGCCGGTCATGCGGTCGACCTGAACAGCGTGGTGTTTTATGCGCAAGACTCCGAGCAAGCCGGTTTGCTGGGGCGTGCGCAGGAGATCGAAAATCTGGAAAAGCAACTGCGCGCCCAGACCCTGATCTCGGAAGAAAGCCGCAGTGCCATGGTGCGGGCCGAATCGGCGTATGCCGACGCCTCGCAGCGCCTCATCACCGTGCGCCGCGAAGCCAGCGAAAGCCAGTCGCGCACGCACGCCTTGCAGGTCGAGACCCTGCGCCTGTCGCAGCTGGTGGCGCAAACCCGCGCCCGCAGCGAACAGATCCAGACGGACATGTCCGAAGTCGAGGCCTTGCTCGATGAGCTGCAAGAGCGCCGCGTGACGGCTGAAGCCCGTTTTGAAGAGCTGGACATGCAGCTGGCCGACACGCAAGAGCGCCATGCCCAGTTGGACGAGCGCGTGATCGAGGTCGAACGCAAACTGGCCGAATGCCGCGAGCAGCAACGCAGTCTGGAGCGCCGCGCCCAGGAAGCCCAGTTCTCGCAACGCAGCCTGGACGCCCGCCGCGCCGAACTCACCCGCACCATCGACACCGCACAGCAACAAATGGCCAGCATCGACGTGGAGATGCAGCGCACCCGCGACGAACTCGGTCGCCTCAGCGATGCGGCCGCCCAGGCCGGCCTGCAAAACGTGCTGGCCGTCAAACTCGAGCGCGAGCAAGCGCTGGGTGCCTGCCGCAGCGCCTACGATGACCTCACCGCCAAGCTGCGAGCCAGCGATGAGCGCCGCGTGGGTTTTGAGCGCGAACTCGAACCCTTGCGCCAGCGCATCACCGATTTGCAGCTCAAGGAACAAGCCGCCCGTCTGGGTTTGGAGCAATACACCCAGCTTTTGGCCGACGCCCAGGCCGACCTGCAGGCCGTGGCCCAATCGATAGAAGCAGGTCAGGTGCGCCTGATCGGCCTGCAAGGCGAGATCGACCGCATCCAGCGCGACATCACGGCCTTGGGCCCTGTCAACCTCGCGGCCCTGGAAGAGCTCGCCACCTCGCGCGAGCGCAAGGTTTTCCTGGACGCGCAGTGCGCCGACCTGACCGACGCGATGAACACGCTCGAAGACGCGATCCGCAAGATCGACGCCGAAACCCGTGATTTGCTGGGCGGTACCTTCAAGACCGTCAATGAGCACTTCAGCCGCATGTTCCCCGAGTTGTTCGGCGGTGGCAATGCCCGGCTGGTGATGACGGGTGACGAGATTCTGGACGCAGGCGTGCAGGTGCTGGCGCAGCCGCCCGGCAAGAAAAACCAGACCATCCATCTGCTGTCGGGCGGCGAAAAAGCCTTGACCGCGATCGCCCTGGTGTTTGCGATTTTTCAGCTCAACCCGGCGCCGTTTTGTTTGCTCGACGAGGTGGATGCGCCGCTGGACGATGCGAACACTGAACGCTATGCCAAGCTGGTCAGGGGCATGGGCAAAGAGACCCAGTTCCTGTTCATCAGCCACAACAAGATTGCCATGGAAATGGCCGAGCAACTCATTGGTGTGACGATGCAAGAGCAGGGCGTGTCACGCATTGTGGCTGTGGACATGGAGTCCGCAGTGTCATTGGCCGACGTGGCCTGAGGAAGTTATGCTGGAAACGATGAGCTCCTTGCAAATGAGTCTGGCGGCCCTTGGGGCCCTGACGGTGGTGGCTGTGTTGGTCTACAACCACTGGACCTCCCGGAAAAACGAACCCCGGCAGGCCGATCCGCAGCGCGAAACCGTCTCGGCCGACATCGAGCCTGTGCTGAACACCGAATTGGGCATCCCTGCGGCGGCCGGCTCCGATCCCGCGCTCGACGATGGCTTTGCCAATCTGCCCTTGCCTGAACGCAAAACACAAATCGATGCCTTGATCGATGCGATCGCCCTGATCGAAGTGGACCAGGCGGTCTCCGGGGACGCCGCCCTGGCCGCCTTGCCGGTCACACGCCGCATCGGCAGCAAGTTTTTCACGGTGGAGGGCTTGTCCCAGGAAACCGGCCTGTGGGATGGTCTGGCGCCCTCGCGTCGTTACACCGCATTTCAGGCCGGCGTTCAGTTGGCCAACCGGGTGGGGGCCTTGAACAACATCGAGTTTTCCGAATTCGTGGTCAAGACACAGGCCTTCGCCGATGCGGTGGGCGGGACCCCCAGCTTCAGTGACATGCTCGAAGAAGTGGCGCGCGCCCGCGAACTCGATCAGTTTGCCAGCGTCCACGACGCGCAGCTGAGCTTCACCCTGTGCACCCGCAGCGCAGCCTGGAGTCCCGGCTTCATTCAGCAGCACGCCTCACGTCTGGGTTTTGTGCCAGGCGTCATGCCCGGACGCATGGTCCTGCCTTCTTCGGACCAAGGCATGCCGCCGGTTTTGTCGCTCACCTTCGACACCCACGCCGCCCTGGCAGAAGACCCGGCGCTGTCGGCCGTGCGCTCGTTTGCCCTGAGCCTGGACGTGCCCCAAACCGCCCGTGAAGACGCGCCGTTTGCCCGCCTGCGGGAGGCCGCCAGTTTGTTGGCCCAGGCCATGGATGGCCTGGTGACCGATGGCGAAGGGCAAGTGCTGAGCGAGGCCGCCCTGGATCAGATTGGACGTGACCTGCAGCAGCTCTACGAGGCCCTGGATGCCAGGGAGTTGTCCGCCGGTTCACCCCAGGCGCGACGCCTGTTCTCGTGACCGGGGGCTTGCCTTGATCCACAGCACGCCAGACCTTTTTGGTCATGGGTCGCCTGAGGCATCCGGGCCAGTGGCCCCGTCCACCCCTGCGGTTGAAACGGGGACAGAACGGGCGCAAGCCCTGCGCGAGCAGTTGCACCACCACGCCCACGCTTACTACACGCTGGACGCGCCCGAAATACCGGATGCCGAATACGACCGTCTGTTCCGCGAGCTGCAGGCGCTGGAGTCCGCGCACCCCGAACTGCTGACGCCGGACTCGCCCACCCAGCGTGTGGGCGGTGCGGTGCTCGATGCCTTTGCCCAGGTCAGGCACCGTGTGCCCATGCTCAGCATACGCACCGAAACCGACACCGAAGCCCGTGGTGCTGAAGCTTTTGATGTCCGCATCCGAAAGGAGCTGGGCCTGAGCGAGGCCGATCTGCCCGTCGACTACGTGGGCGAACTCAAGTTTGACGGCTTGGCCATGAGCCTGCGCTACGAGAACGGCGTCCTGGTTCAGGCGGCGACACGGGGCGATGGCGAAACGGGCGAAGAGGTCACGCCCAACATCCGCACCATCGGTCAGATCCCCTTGCGCTTGCCACCCGACGCGCCTGCCGTGCTGGAGGTGCGCGGTGAGGTCTACATGCGCCGCGACGATTTCGAGGCCCTGAATGAGCGCCAACGCCAGCGCATCGCTGCTGGCCACAAGGGCGAGAAAACCTTCGTCAACCCGCGCAACGCCGCCGCCGGAGCGGTGCGCCAACTCGATTCGGGAATTGCCGCTGAGCGTCCCCTGAGTTTTTTTGCCTATGGTCTGGGGGACATCACCCCCCCGACCGAAGGTGGTCCCCGATGGCGCACGCATTTCGAGCTTTTGCAACAGCTCAAGGCCTGGGGTTTGCCGGTGGCCGAGCAGACCGAGCGGGTGCAAGGCGCTGCGGGGCTGGTGGCTTTCCACCAGCGCATCGCCGCCGAGCGGGACCTCCTGCCCTTTGACATCGATGGCGTGGTCTACAAGGTCAACGATCTGGCCCTGCAGCAGCAGCTGGGCTTTGTGACCCGTGAGCCGCGCTGGGCCGTGGCCCACAAATACCCTGCGCAGGAGGAAATGACCACCGTGCAGGCCATCGATGTGCAGGTGGGGCGAACCGGCAAACTCACACCCGTGGCCAAACTGGCCCCGGTGTTTGTGGGGGGTGTGACGGTCACGAACGCGACGCTGCACAACGAACTGGAAGCCCGTCGCAAGGATGTGCGGGTGGGCGACACCGTCATCGTGCGCCGTGCGGGCGATGTGATCCCCGAAGTGGTCTCGGTGGTGCTGGAGCGTCGCCCCCCTGGCGCGCAGCAGTTTTCGATGTGGAGCCATTGCCCCGTGTGCGGCAGTCTTGCCGAGCGGGAAGAGGGCGAAGCCGACCACCGCTGTACCGGCGGGCTGTTCTGCAGCGCCCAGCGCAAGCAGGCCATTTGGCATTTTGCGCACCGCCGCGCCATGGATGTGGACGGTCTGGGCGATAAATTGGTGGACCAACTGGTCGCTGCCGGGCATGTCAAAACCCTGGCCGACCTGTACCACCTGGAGCTGGACACGCTGTCCAACATGGACCGCATGGCCGAAAAATCTGCCATCAACCTGCTGGAGGCGCTGGACAAATCCAAGCACACCACCTTGGGTCGCTTTTTGTTCAGTCTGGGCATACGCCATGTCGGCGAAGCCACGGCCAAGGAGCTGGCCCGGCATTTCGGCCAGCTCGATGCCATCATGGCCGCCAGCGAGGACGCCTTGCTGCAGGTGGCCGATGTCGGCCCGGTGGTGGCGCACAGCCTCCATACTTTTTTTGCCCAGCCGCACAACCGCGAAGTGGTGCAAGCCTTGCGGGATGCAGGCGTCACCTGGCCCGAGGGCGAGGCACTGGCCCCCACCGAAATGCCTTTGGCGGGCCTGACGGTCGTCCTGACGGGCACGCTGCAAAGCATGGGGCGAGACGAGGCCAAGGAAAAACTCGAAGCCCTGGGTGCCAAGGTGGCCGGCTCTGTGAGCAAGAAAACCCACTATGTGGTGGCCGGTGCCGAGGCCGGCAGCAAACTCGACAAGGCGCAAGCCCTGGGCGTGCCTGTTTTGGACGATGCAGGGCTGGCCGTTTTGCTGACAGGCTGCAAACCCTGAAGACTCAATCGTCTTGCGCCTCGCTGATTTCGGGGAAGAGCACCTGTGTGAAGCCAAAACGGCTGAAGTCGCGCACGCGCATGGGATAGAGCTTGCCGATCAGGTGGTCGCACTCGTGCTGCACCACACGCGCATGGAAACCCGCCACCGTGCGGTCGATGGGGCGGCCGTTTTCGTCAAACCCGGTGTAGCGGATGCGTGCCCAGCGCGGCACCACACCCCGCAGTCCGGGCACCGACAGGCAGCCCTCCCAGTCGTCCTCTTCTTCCGGGCCCAGCGGGGTGATCAACGGATTGAGCAGCACCGTGCGCGGCACCAGTGGCCGGCCCGGGTAGCGCGGGTTCACGGCCGAGCTGCCAAAAATGACCAACTGCAGGTTCACGCCGATCTGGGGGGCAGCCAGGCCCGCGCCCTGCACCGCCGCCATGGTGTCTTGCATGTCTGCAATCAGTGTGTGCAACTCGGGCGTGCCAAAAGCGGTCACGGGCTCGGCCTCGCGCAGCAATCGGGGGTCACCCATTTTGAGGATTTCGCGAACGGTCATGGGTTGGGCTCACAGGAAGAAATAAAAGAACACGATCATTTGCATGCGCCGCAAGCCATCGGCCCGGCCGATCTGGCGACCCGTGGCATCGTAGAGCCGCTCGCCGTCCACGCGCCCCATGAGCGAGCCCGATGCGCTGTAAAGCCGGTCGCCATCGATCCGGCCGATCTGAGTGCCCGAGGCGTTGTACACGCGCTGCCCGTCCAGCCGGCCAAGCTGCCGACCTGAGGCGTCGAAGACCCTGTCCCCATCGACACGTCCGATGGGGTGTCCCGAAGCGTTGTAGAACCTCTCGGCATCTACCCGTCCGACCGGGCGACCCGAGCTGTCGAACATGCGCTGGGCATGCACGCAGGGGGTGGACAAAGCCAGCACCAGCAGGGCCATGGGCAGGCGGTATCGGGCGGTCATGGTGTGAAAGTTCCGGTCAGGAGGGCAGGGTTCGTCAATGTCGGGCGCACACCGCATCGTGTGCTTGCAAGGCATCTTGCCGTCTGGGCAGCGGCTGTTGGGCGATCCACAGGCGCATGTCTTCCAGTACTTCACGGGTGCGCAACTGCCGGGTCAACAAATGCCAGCCCTCCGGGTACACCACAAAGTCGTGCAGTGGCGGCATGGGCTGGCTGGTCAGGCGGCTGAGCCAATCGCACACGGGCTTGGACGGGATGATGCGGTCGCGCAGTCCGTACAGCACCAGGGTGCGCTGTGTGGGCAGCTGCGTCAGCCCTTGGGCTTGCCCCATCAGCTCGGTCACACCCGCCAGGCTGCTGACGCGGGTGGCCTTGATGAACAGGGGGTCGCGGCTCAGTGCGCGTGAGACCTCGGGGTCATCGGTGGGTTGGATGCCCAGGGATGGCAAGCCCTTTCCCGTCATCAGCATTTCGGGTGCCACGGCGTTCATGAATTGCAGGCTGAAGCGCTGGTACCAAGGCATGCTTTGCGCCCCCCAGACTGCCGGTGCTTGGAGGACGATCTGATCGGCCACCAGGCCCGGTTCGGCGCCTGCCGCCACCCAGACCACCGCACCGCCCATGCTTTCGCCCACAACCGTCAGGGGCAGGCCAGGGTGTAGGGCCCGCAGCTGGCGGGCCATGTGGCGCAGGTCTGCCAGCAGCGCGTCCGATCCCGGCCACCGACCGGGATCGGGGTTGGCGCCAAACCCGCGTTGGTCATAGGCGTAAACCGTGGCCTTGAGTGCATGGTTGAGCGTCTGTGCCATGGCCTCAAAGGCCTGGCTGTGGTCGTTGAAACCATGCACCCCCAGCACGATGTGTTCGGGTTGGGGGTGTGACCAGACACGCCCATTCAGGCGGGGTCCTTCGGGCAGCTCAAATGCCACAGGGGTCGATGGCACGACATCGGCCCATGCGGGTCGATCCGGCAAGGTGGCCGGTGTGACGTGGGCCGGGCTGGGGGCACAGGCCGTGAGCACCCCCAGGGCGAAGGCGCAGAGCGCGCTTCGCGCCATGCGCCGATGCCGTGGCATGGGTGCTGGGGTCCGTGCAGCGTTGCGTTGGGCGTGGGACGCCATGCGCCAGCCTTGGGGCTCAAAGGCCCTTGAGCTTGTCCAGCGCAGCCCGCAGGGTGTCGTCTTGCTTGGCAAAGCAAAAGCGGATCACCTTCTGGTCGAAGCCGTTGCCATAAAAAGCCGACAGCGGAATGGCGGCCACCCCGATGTCGGTGGTCAGCCATTTGCAGAAGTCGGCTTCGCTCAGGTTTTTTTCCGGCACCTGCAAGTCCGAGATGTCCACGCATTGAAAATAAGTGCCCTCGCCAGGCAGCAGCCTGAAGTGGGTTTTCTCCAGACCCGCGCGGAACAAATCGCGCTTGCGTTGGTAAAAGGCGGGCAGCTGCAGGTAGGGCGCAGGGTCGGCCATGAAGCGTGCCAGCGCGTGTTGCATGGGGGTGTTCACGGTGAAGACGTTGAACTGGTGCACTTTGCGGAACTCGGCCGTGTAGCCTGACGGGGCCGCCACAGTCCCGATTTTCCAGCCCGTGACATGGTAGGTTTTGCCAAAACTGGACACGATGAAAGACCGTGCAGCCAAGCCGTCAAACTGGGCTGCGCTCCAGTGCTGGTTGGGCGCATAGACCATGTGCTCATACACCTCGTCGCTGATCAGCACGATGTCGGTGGGCTCCAGCAGGTCCTGCAGGTTCAGCATGTCTTGGCGTGACCAGATCATGCCGCTGGGGTTGTGGGGCGAGTTGATCAGGATGGCCCGTGTGCGGGGCGTGATCGCGGCCCTGATCTTGTCAAAATCGGGCCGGAAGGTGCCGGGGGTCAGGGGCACGCGCACCACCACGCCTCCGGACAATTCGATGTTTGGCACATAGCTGTCGTAGCAGGGTTCGAGCACGATCACTTCGTCCCCCGGGTGCACGATGGCCAGCACGATGGTGAGGATGGCCTGGGTGGCGCCGGCGGTCACCGTGATTTCGCTCACCGGGTCATAGTGCCTGCCGTAGAGGGTTTGAATTTTCCGGGACACCGCCTCACGCAGTGGGGCCACCCCCATCATCGGGGGGTACTGGTTCAGGCCTTCGCGCATCGCATCGTTGACCAGGGCTGGGAGCTGAGGGTCGCAGGGAAAGTCCGGAAAGCCCTGACCCAGGTTGACCGCATTGTTTTCGGCCGCCAGGGCCGACATGACGGTGAAGATGGTGGTGCCCATCTGGGGCGCTTTGGAGACGATGGCAGGTGTGCGTGCGTTCATGGCGGGTTCACAGTTCGTAATCGTTGACAGGGCCGAGCATGGCCCGAGCGACCAGCGGCGCCGTGAGGCGGTCACTCAGCATTTCGGCAAATTGGTAGACAAATTGGCGCAAATAGGCGCCGCGCTTGAAGGCCACGCGGGCCACGTTCATGCCCAGCAACGCCCCCAGTGGCCGGACCGCCAGGTCCTTGACCGGGTCATCCTTGACCGCCATTTCGGCCACGATGCCAATGCCCAGTCCCAGGCGCACATAGGTCTTGATGACGTCTGAATCGATGGCCTCCAGGGCGATTCGGGGGGTGATTTTTCTGGCCGCAAATGCCTGATCGATGCGGCTGCGGCCGGTGAACGAGGGGTGGTAGGTGATCAGGGGTTCGCTGGCGATGTCTTCCAAAGACAAGTGGGCCTTGCTGGCCAAGGGGTGGTCCAGTGGCAGGACCAGCACGTGCTGCCATTCGTAGCAGGGCAGGGTCACCAGGTCTTCGTAGGCGGACAGGGACTCGGTGGCGATGCCGATTTCGGCGGTGTCGTCGAGCAGCATTCTGGCCACCTGGTCGGGCGCACCCTGGTGCAGGCTGATGTTGACTTTGGGGTATTTCTCGCGCAACCTGGCCACAGGCAGGGGCAGGACATAGCGCGCCTGGGTGTGGGTGGTGGCAATCGACAGGGTGCCACTGTCCTGGGTGCTGAACTGCTCGCCGATTTTTTTCAGATTGTTCACCTCGCGCAGGATCAGCTCGATGCTTTGCAGCACGTGTTGTCCGGGCTCGGTGATGCGTTTGAGCCGCTTGCCATGTCGGGCAAAGATTTCAATGCCCAGCTCCTCCTCCAGCTCGATGATGGCTTTGGACACCCCGGGTTGGGAGGTGTGCAGGGCTTTGGCGGTCTCGGTCAGGTTGAGGTTGCGTCGCGCGGCTTCCTGGACGAAACGGAATTGATGCAGATTCATATGCTTATCGATATATCTTCGACCTGCATTATGCTTTATCTGTCTATGTCCCTGGGCGCCATGCCGGCGGCAATGCGGGCCATGAGCGAGGTCATGGCGGGGTGTTCACCCATGGCTGGGGCCAACTCGAAGCGCATTTGGGGATAGGCATCGCTCAATTGACGAACCATCTCGGGCAGGTCTTCCCGGGCGTGGCGGCCCACGCCCAAAAACATGGGCACGATGCGCACCTGCGACAGGCCCTGCTTCATCATCTGCTCCACGGTGCTGGGCAGGTCCGGCGCGGTCAGCTCCAGAAAAGCCACGGCCACAGGCAAATCCGGCCACTGCACGCGCATCTGGTGGGCCACGGCGTCAATCGGCTGGCGCCACAGCGGATCGCGTGAACCATGGGCGAACAGCACCACGCCGCCCTGGGGGTTGAAATCGGGGGTCATCGCCTGAGCACCATCCACCAAAAAGCGGCCAAAGAAACGGCGCTGTACAAAAGGGCTGGCGCGGCCGATGTCAGCAGCGGTTGCCAGTTTTGCAAATTGCCAATGAAACTGAAGACATTGTTCAGCAGGGCAAAACTGATGCCGGCCAAAACCCCACCAAAAACGTGTCCGGCAATTTGACCTGACCGGAAGTGCAGATAGGCAAAGGGCAGCGCCAGCACCAGCATCACCAGACAGCTCAGGGGATAGAAGACCTTGCGCCAGAATTCGATTTCATAGCGCTGGGCATTTTGGTTGTTCACCGACAGGTGCCGCATGTAGCCAAACAGCTCCCAGGTGCTCATGCGGTCCGGGCTGAGCAAGGCGGCAGCCACCATGTCGGCGCTGATCCCGGTGGGCCAGGCTTGGCTGGCCGACTTGACCACGCTGAACTGTGTGGCGCTGGCCAGCATGGATGTGTGGTCAACCTGACTCAGTTGCCATTGGCCCGCCTCAATTCGGGCCTGGCGCGCGGTGGTGATGGCCAGCAGCTGACCCCGGTCATTGAAGGCGTGGATGCGGACATCTTCCATCAGGTTGATGCCGTCAAAGCGCCGCACATTCACCGCGTATTGCTGACTCCCTTGCTTTTCACGCAACCAGGCGCCGGTTTGCCCCACAGTCAGCTGGCCTTGAAAGGGGGCTTTGATTTGCTGCGCCTGACGCTCGGCCCAGGGGGCGGCGTAATCACCGAAAAAGAAGGTCAGGGCAACAAAAATCAGGCCCAGTTTGAGCAAGGAACTCAGCGCCAACCAGGGCTCCAGGCCCCCGGTTCGCAAAATGGTGAACTCCGAACTTTGCGCCAGGCGGGCCATCACGAAAATGCTGCCAATCAAAACCGAAATCGGCAGCAATTCGTACAGATGCGAGGGGACCTTGAGTGTGATGTACAAGAAGGCGTGCTGCAGCAGGTAGCCCTGGCCGCTGAAACGGGACAAGGCTTGCAGCTCGTCCACCATGTCGAAAAACAGGAACAAGGACAAAAACCCCAGCGCCACGAACACCACGGCACGGATGATTTCGCCAAACAGCAAGCGGCGCACGGTTTTCATGTGGCCACCCTCGGGGCAGGGCGCATCGCCGGCCACCAGTTGCGCCAGCTCCAGTTCATGTGACGCCAGCGCAACCAGAGCAAGGACAGGGTGAGGACGCCGCCGTGCAGCCCCAACACGAAGGGCAGGGCGCCAACCCGGCCAGTGCTGATCCAGCTTTGGCCCACGTTGAGCAGGTTGTAATAAGCCACAAACACAAACAGGGCCAAACCCAGGTGGTAACTGCGCCCCACACGCGGGTTGACCGCGGACAGGGCCAGTGCGAGCAGCACCATGTTGATGGCGCTGCACACCAGGCCCAGGCGCCATGACAATTCGGCCTGGTTGCTGGGGTTGGGCTCCAGGATCAGTTGCAAGGTGGTGCTTTGGCGGCTGTTTCGCGTCCCCCCCAGAGGCACCACGTCCGCATCGATCAGCAATTGGTAGCGGTCAAACTGGGTCAGGCGTGTTTCACCCGTGTCCAGATCGGTCATCCACTGCTGGCCGTTTTCAAGGAGCAAAAAGCGGTCCGGGCCGATCAATTCAATGCGCCCTTGTGTGGCGGTGGTGACACTCTCCATCCGACCGTCGCGGCTGGAGACAAACACGTTCTTGCCCCAGTCCTGTCCCGGGCTGTCCTTGTCAATGAAAAACACGCGGTTGCCGCCTGCCGATTCCTGGAACTGTCCGGGCGCAATGCGTTCCACATCGTTGCGTTTTTCGTAGCGCTGGCGCAGATCCTGGATCTGTTGGTGGCTCCAGGGCCAGACAAACAGCGCCAGCAGGGCAATCACCACAATGATCGGCCATGAAAACCTGAAAAGCGGCCGGATGAATTGCCCCAAGCCCTGACCGCTGGCAAACCAGATGACCATCTCGCTTTCGCCATACATGCGCGACAAGGTGGCCACGCAGGCGATGAACAGGCTCAGGGTGATGATGGTGGTCATCTGCCCCAGAACACTGAATCCCATGACCAGCATGACCTCGGAAGGGTTCACGCTGCCCCGGCTCGCCTGACCCAAAGTGCGGATCAGGATGATCGTCATGACGATGGTCACCAGGATCAACAGCGTCGCACCAAAGTTGCGTGCCAGGTCTTTGCGAAAAGAGGAATGGAATAACATTGGCGAAACAGGAAAACCCGAATTATGAACTTCGAAATCCAAAAGCAGGCGCTTGCGCGCGCCCTACAGGGTCAATTGGACGCACTCATGGTGTTGTGGCCAGCCCAATCCGATGCGCACCCCATGGGGCACGATCCGGTCAGCCGTTGGGTGGCCAGCGCCATCAAACAAGGTGATTTCGAGCTCAAGGCCGGTGCGGTGTTGGTCCTGTATGGACAACCGGACGTGGCCCCCCGTCACCTGGTGGTGGTGTGCACCGCAGAGAACAAGCCGGGCCAGATCCGCGCTGCGGTCCAATCGGGCTGGAATGCGCTCAAATCGGCCAAGATCCAGCATTTGGGTCTGCATGTGGTGGGCCAGGCCACGGCCCAAGGCCTGCAAATGGCCTTGTCCAGCCTGGCCGATGCCAGTTACACCTACACCACCACCCTGAGCAAGCCCAAGGCCCGTTTGCTCAAGCGGGTGTCGGTCAGCACCGAGAACAGCGCCGCCGCCCTGGACCAGGCGGTGCAGCATGCCCAGGCGCTGGTTGCTGGGGTGGAGATGGCCAAGGAGTGGGCCAACCGGCCCGCCAACCACGCCACCCCCACCGATTTGGCCCAGGCGGCCAAGGGCATTGCCAAGGGGGGCGCTTTCCAATGCGAGGTGTTGGGCCCCAAAGAGGTGGCCCGATTGGGCATGGGCGCGTTCATGGCCGTGGCCCAGGGCTCGGCCCAACCGCTGCGCTTCATCGTGATGCGATACAACGGCGCGTCCGCGGCGCATGCCCCGGTGGTGCTGGTCGGCAAGGGCATCACGTTTGACACCGGCGGCATCTCGATCAAGCCTGCGCCCGAGATGGATGAAATGAAGTACGACATGGGCGGCGCGGCCAGCGTGCTGGGCGTGTTCAAGGCATTGGGCCGGTTGAAGCCCGCCATCAATGTGGTGGGCCTGATTCCCGCCACCGAAAACATGCCCGATGGCCTGGCCGTCAAGCCCGGCGATGTGGTCACCAGCATGAGCGGCCAAACCATCGAGATCCTGAACACCGATGCCGAGGGCCGACTGGTGCTGTGCGATGCCCTGACCTACGCCGAGCGGTTCAAACCCCGAGCGGTCATTGACATCGCCACCTTGACCGGGGCTTGCGTGATTGCGCTGGGCGCGGTGCGCACGGGCTTGTTTTCGAGCCACGACGAATTGGCCGAGCAGCTCCAGCAAGCGGGCGAGGCGTCGGGGGACACGTGCTGGCGCATGCCCCTGGATGACGACTACGCCGAAGGCCTGAAGTCACGTTTTGCCGACGTGGCCAACGTGGCGGGCCGGGCCGCTGGATCGGTCACTGCGGCCAAGTTTTTGCAACGATTTGCCCAGAACTTTGCCTGGGCCCACCTGGACATTGCCGGCACCGCCTGGCGCAGTGGTGCCGCCAAAGGCGCCACGGGCAGGCCTGTGGGCTTGTTGCTGCAATACCTGATCCAGCTGGCCTCGACGCCCCAGCCTGCCTCGGGTCAAGCAGCCCGATCCGCCAAAGCCGCGACAACCACCGGCGCAAAAAGCCAAACCCGGGCACGGACCCCGGCCCGCAAGTCCTGAAGACCTGCCTGGCATTGCGCGATGACCCGGATCGAATTCCATTTCCACATCGCTGAGCGCTTGCTCTACACCTGCCGCTTGCTGCGCAAGGCCCGCGCCCAGGATTTGCGTGTGGCCGTGGTGGGCGCCCCGGCCACCTTGCGCCAGCTCGATGCCGAATTGTGGCGTTTTCAGGAGACCTCTTTCCTGGCCCATTGCACAGCCGATTCGCCCCCCGGGGTGCAGCACGCTTCCCCCATTTGCCTTGGCCCTGACCCGCACGCCTGGGGCCTGGACGATGTGCTGGTCAACTTGGGCGATGAGGTGCCAGAGGGCTTTGAACGCTTCAAACGCTTGATCGAAATTGTCTCCAGCGATGACCATGCCAAAGCGCAGGCCCGCCAGCGTTGGAAGCATTACAAAAGTCTGGGCCTTGATCTGGTGCAACACGATTTGTCGAAATCCCCCGAGCCATGAACGCCTTATCCACGAACGAGACCGAGCTTCGCCCTTTGCCGGACGAGATCCCCACTTTGACCCAGGCCATCGAGGATGTGCCGCCCGCCATCGAGTCTGCACTGGACGCCCGCGCGGCCGAAAAACAGGCGTTCATGGCCTTGTCCACCGAGTTGCTGCAGCAACTCAGGCCCGAGTTCGACCGTTTGGCTGCTGGGCTGGTGCTGCGTACGCTCGAAACGGCCTGGCATCACAAGGTCAATCTTCCAGAAAAAAACTGAGCGTGACGCCACACAAAACCTTTCAATTTTGGTTTTCCCTGAGTCACTAACACTTGAATTTGAAGTATCTTCTGGGCTTGCTTGATTGAAGCAATCTATTTTTCGGAGTGTTTATGAAATTTTCTGGTTCGCGTACTTTGACCGTCGTGGCTGTGGCTGCGGCTGCAGTGGTTTTGGCCGCTTGTGGCAAAAAGCCGGCGGTTTCCAACGAAATGGTCGTGAAAATCGGCCACGTTGGCCCGGTCAGCGGTGCCATTGCCCACCTGGGCAAAGACAACGAAAACGGCGCGCGCATGGCCATTGAAGAACTCAATGCCGCAGGCCTCAAGATAGGTGACAAAACCGTCAAATTTGAACTGTTGACCGAAGACGATGCCGCCGACCCCAAACAGGGCACAGCCGCAGCCCAAAAGCTGGTTGACGCCAAAGTCAACGGCGTGATCGGCCACCTCAACTCGGGCACCACCATTCCTGCATCGCAGATCTACAACACCGCGGGCATCCCCCAGATTTCCCCATCGGCCACCAACCCCAAATACACCCGCCAGGGCTATGCAGGGGCCTTCCGCGTGGTGGCCGATGACGTGCACCTGGGTGGCACGCTGGGCAAATACGCTGTCGAAACCCTCAAAGGCAAAAGCATTGCCGTCATCGATGACCGCACCGCTTATGGCCAGGGCGTGGCAGAAGAGTTCAAGAAAGCCGTGACCGCAGCGGGCGGCGCCATTGTGGGCCATGAATTCACCACCGACAAAGCCTCTGACTTCAATGCCATCCTGACCACGCTCAAGGCCAAGAAGCCTGACATCGTCTTCTTTGGCGGCATGGATGCCGTGGCGGGCCCCATGTTGCGCCAGATGAAGTCGCTGGGCATCCAAGCCAAATTCATGGGCGGTGACGGCATTTGCACTTCCGAACTGGCCAAATTGGCGGGCGATGCCATGCGCGATGAAGCCGTGGTGTGCGCTGAAGCCGGTGGCGTCGAAGGCGAACAAAAAGTGGGCATGGACAAATTCCGCGCCGATTTCAAAGCCAAGTTCAACGCCGATGTGCAGGTCTACGCCCCCTACGTCTATGACGCGGTCAAGCTCATGGCCACAGCCATGGTCAACGCAGGCTCTGCCGATCCCGCCAAGTACTTGCCCGCCATCAAGAGCATCACTTACAAAGGTGTGACAGGCGACATCGCCTTCGACGAAAAGGGCGACATCAAGAACGGGGCCTTGACCCTGTACACCTACAAGGGTGGCGAGCGCTCGCAAATCGCAGTGGTTCGCTGATGGCCTGATTCCCCCGCCCTGCGGGGGTAAGGCCTCATCCCCCGGTATCGCCGGGCGGGTCCGGGCCCGACAAAAAAAAGCCTGCACATGTGCAGGCTTTTTTGTTGTCTGGCGGAGCAGGCGTCATCCATTTAGAGGTTCCCTATGCGCTCACTCAGTTCCAATTAGACACAGACTCTTAGCTGCCACACAGTTTTTATGTATTTTTAATTACATATGGTGTCTTGAAGTTCCAGGACATCTCCCCAAGATTGGCCTACGGGATGGCATACAGAATCGGGGGTGTTTGTGATGAATCGACGACAACCAGGGCGGCTTGCAGCGGTTGCTCTTAAAAATCTTAGTGATGGCTGGCACGCTGACGGAGGCAATCTTTATTTTCACGTGCGCGGCGCGAGCCGCGCCTGGGTCTTTCGTTATGTTGGACCAGACGGTAAACGAAAAAATATGGGGCTAGGCCCTGTTCATTCAGTTGGGCTTGCGGAGGCGCGTAAGACTGCTACTCAGCTTCGAGAGCAGCTCAAGCACCCAACGGCACCCACCGATCCACTCGCTACAAAACACGCTCAGAAACTGGAGCGTTTGAATGCGTCTCGCCGTGCCATGACGTTCAAAGGTTGTGCTGAGGCGTACATCAATGCGCACCGGTCCGAGTGGAAGAATGAAAAGCACATCCAGCAGTGGGAAAACACACTAATTACCTACGCTTACCCAATTTTGGGTGATCTGGCTGTTGATGCGGTCGATGAGGCGCTTGTCTTGAATGTGTTGTTGCCGATCTGGCAACAAAAGACAGAGACTGCTACCAGGTTGAGGGGGCGTATCGAGTCTGTCCTTGACTGGGCCACATTCAACAAATACCGGCAAGGCGAAAATCCGGCCCGATGGAAAGGGCACCTCGAGCATTCTTTGGCCAAGCCCAGCAAGGTCGCCAAGGTCGTGCATCACCCCGCATTGCCTTACCAAGAAATTTCAAAGTTTATGCAGCAGTTGCGTGACGCACCTGGCGTCGGCGCACGTGCTTTGGAATTTTTGATACTGACGGCGGCCCGTTCAGGAGAGGTGAGGGGGGCGACCTGGGCAGAGGTGGACCTGCTGGAAAAGATTTGGACGATACCTGCCGCGAGGATGAAGATGGGTCGTGAGCACCGTGTCGCGCTTTCTGATGAAGCTATTCGGCTCCTCTCGGAATTGCCGCGTCTTGACGGTTGCGATTTTGTTTTCCCTGGCGCAAAAATTTCGAGTCCGATGTCAGACATGACCTTGACGGCCGTTCACATGCTTGAACCGATGGCACGAAGCAATGATGGTGAATGTGCTTACGACTGCTTGGGCCGCAGTGAAAGTTCCATCACTACATTGGATTTCCTCAAGACGATACTCCCAGAGAACGGCATCTACTACCTCGTGATTTTCCAGGTGGGACACAAAATCCCAAGTCACAAGGTCTACCTGGACCTTGAGACGATGGCCGATGCCATCGACAACATGGCGGGCTCCAAGAGCCTGTCCGTCTACC
>Ga0255125_1000023_pt1 | contig 64170 bp, 55 predicted proteins | sample Law_Cont_RepC_8d_FD_188557 | JGI IMG/M metagenome (GOLD analysis project Ga0255125, IMG submission 188557) | Freshwater microbial communities from St. Lawrence River, New York, United States - Law_Cont_RepC_8d | ecosystem: Environmental > Aquatic > Freshwater > River | place: USA: New York...
AAAGCCTTGGTCTTCGGCATCAAGGATTATTTCAGCAAAATGGGCTTTACCCATGCGTTGTTGGGGTCCTCTGGTGGAATCGATAGCGCGGTGGTACAAGCTTTGGCCTCTGCCGCATTGGGTGGCGAAAATGTGCATCCAGTGCTCATGCCATCGATGTTCAGTTCAGACCATAGCGTGAATGACGCGGAAACTTTGAGTAAGAATTTGGGCAATGAAACCATCACCCTGCCCATCAAAAATATTTACGATCAATATTTGGAAACCCTTCAGCCCGTTTTTGCTGGAAAAGCTTTCAATTTGGCCGAAGAAAATCTTCAGGCGCGGTCTAGGGCCGTCTTATTGATGGCCATCAGCAATAAAATGGGTTATATTTTGTTGAACACCAGCAACAAATCCGAGCTCAGTGTTGGATACAGCACGTTATACGGAGATTTATGCGGTGCGCTATCTGTCATCGGGGATGTATATAAAAACCAAGTCTATGCGTTGGCCAGATACATTAACCGAAACAGTGAAATTATCCCAAACAACATCATCGTCAAAGCCCCATCGGCCGAGTTGAGACCCGGACAGAAGGATTCAGACTCGCTGCCCGAGTACGATGTGTTGGATGAATTGCTCAAACACTACATCGAAGAGCGCAAAGGCGTGGAGGAATTGATCACCATGGGTTATGAAACGGCGGTTGTCAATAAAGTGGTGGCATTGGTCAATGGCAGCGAATACAAGCGCTATCAAGCCCCGCCTATACTCCGTGTAAGCGCAAAGGCATTTGGCAAAGGACGCATTATGCCATTGGTTGCCAAATACATCAGTCGATAGGGATTACTGAGCATAACACAATCTATTGTGAGCGCCATCGCCTATAAATACCCCAAATCCTTTTGGATTATGTGCATTGGAGCGATGAGTTTCTTCTTGTCTTTCAATCTCATTCTTCCTGAATTAAACGATGAATTGCGCAACAGAGGCGGCGCAGAATTCGTAGGATGGATAATTCCCGCATTCTCCTTTAGCGCACTGATTGCACGTCCGTTTAGCGGTTGGATCACCGACAATTTGGGTCGGCGTGTTGCCATGATCGGTGGATGTTTGTTCTGCATTATCGCGGGTTGTTTTTATCCTTGGGTGACTTCCGTTGCGGGGTTTTTGGTTGTTCGGGCGATTCATGGATTTTCCACAGGCTTCACCCCTACTGGTTTTACGGCGTTTACGGCGGATGTTGTAGAAGAATCGCATCGAGGCAGGGCCATGGGATGGCAAGGGATGTTTAACAATTTAGGAACGACCATTGGGTATGTGTTGGGCGCGTTAATCGCATTGCATTTTGGTGTAGATTGGATGTATTACACGAGTGCTGCATTGGCAGCTACCGCTTGGTTGTTGTTTATGCAATTGCCTGAAACACGGGTAGAGAGCAACAAACGAAAGTTTACATTTTCGCTGGGACAGTTGTTTTATTGGCCAGCATGGAAGCCCAGTTTGATTATGTTCTTGGTGTGTATTTCGTTGGGTTCTATTTTGACTGTGATGGCCGACTTTACTTTGGCACTGGGTTATGAGAACAAAGGATTGTTCTTGAGTATTTACATTGGGGTTTCGCTCCTTTTTAGATTGGTAAGCGGTAGGATCAGCGATTTATTGGGGAGGGCTTGGAGCACGGCAATAGGTACGTTTTCCCAGGTGCTTTCTATGTTGATTTTGTTATACTTAGCCATACAGTTAAACCACCAAACCGATACAGGCTGCAAGGATTGCGGTATTCCCGGTTTTGCTTGGTTTGGCATGGCGGCCGTTTTTTACGGTATTGGCCAAGGATTTAACGCCCCCAGTTTGTTTGCTTGGGCCAGTGATACCGCCGATGCGCAGCATCGCGGAAGGGCCATGGCGATGTTGTTCATGTTTTTGGAGTTGGGAATCATTGTGGGTGGACTAACAGCAAACTTTTTTATAGAAGGACACTCTTGGGATTATTTAGGGATTTTCGGTGTGAGCGGCGCTGGTTTTGCAGCGGGGTTGATACTCAGTTTGGCATGGATTGGAAACAGAAGAGGCCCGGCGTAGCCGGGCCTCTTCTGCTATAACTAACCTATGAACAATAAAACTACTTCAAATTAAAATTCTTCAACACATACAACGTTCTTTTACGCCATACAGGGTGAGAATTGTACTTACCGTATAAGTACTGAACCATTTCTTGGCTGTTCGGCTCGCGGTGAAAACGACGCTTGTAAGCCCTTTCCATGCCATTCAAATACATCCCAAAATCCACCATGCAATCATACCAACTAGCAAATGTTGCATAGTTTGATTTGGTTGCACCCAACGACATCGTCTTGCGGGCTCTTGGCTGACGCATTCCTGTGAGATTGAAATCGCGACGGGCATAAATACTGTTATCACCGTCATTGCCACTCTCAACAATTTTTACTGCAATAAATAATTTGGCCCATTTACCGATGGCCTTTTTGCCTACAGTATACATGTTTTGTACAGTAGGGATCTTTTTAAGCGATAGAGACAATGTATCGTAATACAATGAATCCTTTTCAACAACCACTGAAGTATCCGATGTTTTGATGTTGGATACCGGTACAACAACCTCGGTGCCGAATGCCGACTTACCTACCGCTGCTGCAGTCAAAAAAAGTAGCACCAGGGTTGGAATCGCTATTTTGTTTTTGAACATACCGGCTAGTATGCAAACGGCGTGCCAAAAACTTAATCAACTACAAATCAATCAATTAGCATCAAATACGACTCACACTATTGCCCAATTTGGCTGCAATTTGACGTTTAATTTCATTCAATTCCGTCAAAAATTCCATCATTAACTCGAAAGATTCACTATCGCTACCCTCTTGTTTGATCATTTCAAGGTGATTTTCAATCATTGCATCCACCTTTTTACGACGCAAATGCAAAAACATATTGACAATCTGTTCTTTGTAAGCGGTTGCTTCGTCCTTCACATCGATGTAATTGTCTTTGTAAGCCGGACTCAACGTATGTCCATCCGCCATCACACCTGCTGCCCAAGCCGCAATTTCTGTATCCATATGATGGATAAAATGTTGTGGTCCTGGCCAACCACCCGATTGTTCAATTTCTGTCGCCAATTTTTTGGCCAACGCATCCTCCATCGCCAAATTGGGATCGCCTTGCATTTCAGCCCATACAAAATCAAATACCCGCTCTTCTGCAGAGGAAAATTCATTCTCACCATACAACAGCAACAAGCGAAACAACGCCAACTCCTGATCGCGGTGTTCCAATAAATTCACCCGTATGCGCTCAGCGACTTCGCCCTCTGGATGATATGCAACCCCAGAAGCATCGATGGCCGCTGAAACTTCCTTTACAAAATCCTGTCGCTCTTTTAACTGCTGCTGCTTAAGCAACACAGACAATTCTTGCAACAGTGTGGCTTGATCAATATCGCAAATCGAGGCCAATTGCTGCGACAGCGCTGATCGCTTCAACGGATCCGAAATCAAAGCAACGGTTCTCAGAATATCTCTCACCGCATCTGATTTGCGCAATGGATCGTTTTGGGTATCGCTGATCAACAATTTCGCTTTGAAAAAGATGAATGTCTCCTCATTGCTATTCAGGTAATCCAAAAATGCTTCCCCACCCAATGCTTGGCAGTAGGAATCCGGATCCTGTCCTTCCGGCAAGGGCACCACCCGCACATTGAGTCCTTCTTGCAACAACAAATCAATTCCGCGAATAGAGGCCTTGATGCCTGCCATATCGCCATCGTACACCACCGTTACGTTGTTGGTGAACCGTTTGAGTAATTTAATTTGTCCGGGCGTTAAAGCAGTTCCCGAACTCGCCACCGCGTTCTCGATACCGGATTGATGCAAAGTAATGACGTCGGTATACCCTTCGGTCATGTAGACTTTATCGAGCTTTTTCATGGCATTTTTGGCCTGATACAAGCCGAAAAGCACGTCGCTCTTTTTGTAAAGTTCTGTTTCTGGTGAGTTGACATATTTGGGCGATGGGTCCGTCGAACTCATTTTTCGCCCTGCAAAACCAATCACTTTGCCCGTAACCGCGAAGATGCTGAACATCACCCTGTATCGAAACAAATCGTAGTGAGAACCATTGTCGCGCTGCTTCAACAATCCGGCTTTCACCATCACCTCGGCATTATAACCTTTGCTGTGACTGACATGGGCGAGGGCCTCCCAACTTTCAGGACTGTATCCCAAACCCCATTTCTTGATGGTATCTACGGTAAATCCGCGCTCTTTGAAATAGGGCAAACCAATGGATTTCCCCTCATCAGAATCAAACAGCTGATCCACAAAAAACTGCTGCGCAAAATCTACGGCTGCCTGAAGTGATTCCTTTTGTCGCTGTTGCTCCTGATAAACGTCTTGGTTTTCAGATGTGGTCTCCATCAAATCCACCCCATAACGCTTGGCCAAATTTCTCGCGGCTTCCACGAAACTCAAATTCTCAACATCCATGAGAAACTGGATGGCATTACCACCCTTCTGACAGCCAAAACACTTGTAAATTCCAATGGTTGGGGTTACAACAAAGGAGGGCGTTTTTTCGTCGTGGAATGGACAGCAACCCTTGTATCGGGAGCCGGAGCGTTTGAGCGAAACATAATCGCCAACCACATCCTCGATGGATACGGTGTTCAACAATTGGTCTAAGGAACTTTGGACGATCATGAAGTGAAATTTTGTATGGTTCAAACTATTATTGAAACCATTAGATTTGCAAAGTACTCTAACTGAACCAATAATTCCAACATGGATATCAAGAATCACATAAAGCAGCGTGCAGGCGAACTTTTGCCGGAGTTGATTCGCGTTCGCAGACACATTCACGAAAACCCTGAACTGTCATTCCAAGAATTTGAAACAGCAGCCTTCGTAGAATCTGAGCTACAGGCCTTGGGTTTGAAAACGCAGCGATTGGCGAATACGGGTGTGGTAGCCATCATTGAAGGCAAAAATCCAAGCAAAAAAGTGGTGGGTTTACGCGCCGATATGGATGCTTTACCCATTGTTGAGGTATCAGATGGTCGCGAGTACCGCAGTAAAAAAGAGGGTGTAATGCACGCCTGTGGACACGACGTTCACACAACCAGTTTGTTAGGGGCGGCCAAATTGCTGACTGAATTGAAGGATCAATTTGAAGGAAGTGTAAAATTGGTATTTCAACCAGGCGAAGAAAAACTGCCCGGAGGAGCATCGTTGATGATCGCCGATGGCGTGTTGGAAAACCCAAAAATAGACGTGATGATTGGCCAGCATGTGATGCCCGGCATTGAAACGGGAAAAACAGGATTTAGGGCGGGTCTTTACATGGCGAGCACCGACGAAATTTATATCAAGGTCATTGGAAAAGGCGGACATGGTGCGATGCCCCACTTCAACATTGATCCGGTTTTAATAAGTGCCCACATGATTGTAGCCTTGCAACAGGTGGTATCTCGCGCAGCCAACCCTGCCATCCCTTCTGTGTTGTCATTCGGAAAAGTCATCGCAGCCGGGGCTACCAATGTAATTCCCAACGAAGTAATCATTGAAGGCACCTTCCGTACGTTGGACGAACAATGGAGAAGCCAAGCCCACGAAAAAATGACCCAAATTGCCAAAGGTGTGGTGGAAGGCATGGGTGGAAAGTTGGAGATCGACATCCGTCGGGGTTATCCCTTCCTAAAAAACCACGAAACGCTCACCAACCGCTTACAGGGAGAGGCCAAAGATTATTTGGGCGAAACGCAGGTAGAAGATTTGGGTATTTGGATGGCGGCCGAAGATTTTTCGTATTTCTCACAAGCCGTTCCTAGCTGTTTTTATCGCTTAGGAACCAAAAATGAGGCAAAAAACACAGGGTTTAGTGTGCACCACCCCAGCTTTGACGTGGATGAAGACGCGCTAGAACAAGGTTGCGGATTGTTGGCCTATTTGGCCATCAGCGAATTGAACAACCCGGCTTAACCCCCGATTGTATATTTTAAATTCTCTACCGCTGCATCCCAAATGGCGGCCGTATTGTCTTCGTCACCTGCATTCACATATTCGGTAATGACCAAGTCAATATCCCCCGTGATGGCATCCTGAGCGATGCGAAATTCCATGAATTCTTCGGCATCCGCTGCATCTGTCATTTTGAAACGCACATATTTTCCGTTGACCGACTTTACCAAAACCGCATTGGCCTCTGTACCGTCATCCCATTTGAATTTATATTTATCGCCATTTTGAACGCCGACGTGATCGGCAAACCAACTTTGCAAACCCGATGGGTTCGAAATATATTGGTAAAGGATGTTGGCAGAAGACCGCATCGGGTATTCAAGTTCCAATTTATTTCGCGTAGGTTGAGTCGTGGCCATAAGTATTCAAAATCAGAGAGTAATATTCTCTTGACGCAAAAAAAACAATTTATCGTTAATATCAAAATGTTTCAGGGTTGTGAAGTAATTATCTTTGTGTGATTCATGTTGCGACAACCCTACTTTTTGTTCACTGGCCTAGTACTCATTTTGGGTTGGTCCGCTGTGGCGTTGGGTTTCAACATGTCGTTTACCTGGTGGGTTCATCAATTGGGCAACAATTCCTTCGATGATTTTTTTATCCACTTTTCTGCATTGGCGGAATGGGCGTTGATTTTAGCTGCCGCCAGCATCGCCCTCATTCGGGATTGGAAAAGGGGTTTATGGATGGGTTTGGCGTTGGGTATTCAAGCCTTGTTGGTTGCTGGCATCAAATCGGCACTGAATGCACCCCGCCCCATAGAAATCAATGCTCAGCTCGTTCGCCTTATACCGCATTTGGAAATACATCATTGGCAAGCGTTTCCTTCAGGACATACCGCGGTGGGATTTTTTACCATGGGTTGGTTGGCACTGAACTACCCAGACAAATACAACCACAAGCGAATGGTTGCGGCCATTTTGGCCATTTTGGCCATTGGCATTGGATATTCACGAATGTACTTAGCCCAACATTCATTGATCGATGTTTGTGCCGGGGGTAGCCTCGCATTAATTCTACTAACACTGTCAGACCACTTCGGACGAAAATTGAACATCCATGAATAAGGCGAGTATCCATTTAATCATCACGGCAATCGCCATTCTTGTATTCCTGCCGGGTTTGGGTGTAACGCCCCTATTTGATTGGGACGAACTCAATTTCGCCGAATCGGCGCGAGAGATGTGGCTCACGAAGAACTTTTATTACGTGCAAGTGGGGTTTGAGCCTTTTTGGGAAAAACCGCCCCTCTTCATCTGGCTGCAATCCGCATTTTTGGGCTTGTTCGGTGACCATACCTTCGTTTATCGCCTACCCAATGCACTGGCTGGCATCGTCACAGTAAACCTGGCTTATCACATTGGCTATTACTTAGGACGAAGAACATTGGGGGTGTTTTGGGCATTGGCGATGGCATTCACCTTTGCTCCCATGCTCTATTTCAAATTGGGTATCATTGATCCTGTCTTCAATTTGTTTATTTTCCTGGCAGTGTGGCATTGGTACCGCATCACCCGATGTGAATCAGAAGAAAGCCGTCCGCATTGGCACTATTTCTTGGTGGGTGTCTTTATTGGATTGGCAGTATTAACCAAAGGACAGGTAGCATTGTTGTTGTTGGGGATCGTTGTTCTGCTGATTACGGCCTATCGCGGACGATGGCAAGACATTTTTTCCGCAAGGATCTTCATTGCGATGCTCGGCTGCTTGCTCATTGTAGGCACTTGGATTTTACAGGTATACAACCACTTAGGGCCGCAGTTTTTTGCTTCGTTTATCGAATATCAATTGGAGTTGGTGAAAGGACAAATCCCATGGCACAACCAACCTTGGTTTTACCATGTAGTTGTGTTGCTTTTTTTGTGTTTCCCAGCAGCTGCTCTAGCCTTGCCCTACCTTTTTCAGCGGGGCGAGGAAGATTTTGGGTTGGAAAGTTGGCACACCGTAATGCGCACCCTATTTTGGGTGGTCTTGGTGATTTTTAGCATCGTAACAACCAAAATTATCCATTACAGCAGTCTTTGCTGGTTCCCCCTAACCTATTTCGCGGGCTATCACACCTATCTCATACATACCAACCGGGGACAAAACCATTGGAGTCAGAAAGTTACCCTATTCATCACAGCACTTGGTTTACTTACTGTGATGCTACTACTGCCATTGGTATTCGGAAGAACGGAGCTGCCCCATTGGGCCACGCCCCATCTCGACGCTTACACCAAAGGATTGTTTGATGGCCAAGAGCCATGGTCTTTCACGGCACTCATCCCAGCAATGTTGATGATTCTACTGGTATTTCCTTGGTTAATCAAGAACTTCCTCCACAATCAATGGCATCCCGGAAAGCTATTTATTGGTGTATCGGCAGTGGCATTGAGCAGCTATTTCTTTTTGCTACCACCCGCTGAGCGATTGTTACAGAAAGAACTAACGCAAACTGTGGTTCGAGAAACTGAGCCGAAGAATCAAATCGTTGAGACGCATGGTTTTCGTTCATATGCACTATACTTTCACGGCAAAACGCAGCCGGAAAATATGCAAGGTGTTTGGCTGACCGATACCTTTGTTTTACACAGAAGTCAGCACAATCCTTACCCTCTTCAGGAAGCGAAACGCGTTTGGATCAAAGATGCCAATCACCATGAAAACGCCCGTTTGATAACCAAATCTACCTATGTTGCCGATCGCTATTTCCGGTATCAATTCAACCTCATCGACAGTCAAGGTGCCTACTTCGTTTGGCAACGTCGATAACATTTGCATCTAAAAAAAATCCCTTATATTGCGGGTAAAGCAAACTCCGTGGCATGGTTATGAAAGAAAAAAGCGTCAGTATAATTGTATCAGAATGGGAATACGGAGCTGGGAAATTGGGTAGCAGCAAAGGGCCTAGCCAGATAGTACAATCGTATAAAAATCAAGGACATACAATCAACGAAGCGACAATCTCTAATAACTATTCGCCTTCAAATACACCCCATCAACACACCGATATTGAGCAGTCCTTTGGTGTTCGTTCCAATTTGAAAAATGGAGAGGCTCTATTGGCTCACCAATCGGCGTTCGCCAAGAAAGTCGCCCACCAACTAAGTCTTGGCCATCGTTGTTTACTACTCACAGCCGACCACAGCAATGGCATTGGCGGGGTAAGCGGATTATGCACAGACAGAGATGCCAAATTGGTTGGCGTTATATGGATTGATGCCCATTACGACCTGCATTCGCCATATACTACTCCATCGGGCAATAGCCATGGCATGGCCGTAAACGCATTGATTGACGACAACAACACCGAGCAAGAAGAACAAGCCATAACACCCGTGGAAGCGAACCTATGGGAAAGCATCAAAGGGATCAAAGGCATGGGGAATGCGGTTCCGCCAGAAAATCTGGTATTCATTGGGGTAAGAGATTTCGAAGCCGCAGAAGCAGCACTGATTGAAAAACATGGCATTTGCAGTATCCAACCAAATGAAATTCATTCTTTGGGCATCGAAGCATGCATTGAAAAGGCACTAAAACACTTATCGCATTGTGAGTCGTTGTATGTGAGCTTTGATGTAGATTCTTTAGACCCATCCATTTCTACAGCAACGGGAACACCGGTAGATGGCGGACTGGGTTTGGAAGAGGCCAAAATTGCTGTTCAACGCTTGCTCAGCGATGAGAGAACGCGCTGCCTAGAAATTACCGAATTTAACCCTTCTCTCCCCCAACCGGATGAGATGCTCGCAGCAATCAGGGAGATTCTAAGCGTGAGTGGTTTGGTCTAACAACCATTTCGTGGTATCCACCCCATCAGCATAATCACTTAACCGCGTGCACTGGGCCTGTCCGAAGGGCATCGCCCCAATACCTTCCATGTTTGAAACCACGCATTGCAACTGCTCTGACCATTGTTGCACCTGCTCTTTCACTTGTTCGGTATGTTTATAGAACGAATAGTTCAGCATCCCCACAGGCGCGTATAATTCCGCTTTTTCCTTGGCAATTACATACCCTGTATCGATGTGCGGATCCAAATTCATGAGCAACATCGCCCGGTGATATTGAAAATTGTTGATGTATTTGTTGTGGTTCTGGATGTCGGCGTAATGAATATCCCAACATTGAAACAAAGGGGTAAAATCGTAGTGCTCAGGAACCATCAAATGCGTTACATTTCTGCAACCGAGTCCGTAATAATCGAACACGTCCCTGCCCAAGCCAATAAAATCGGCTTCCGTTTCGTTGCCATCTATGACAGCCAGTCCATTGCGATGGTTGCGGATGACATGCGGTATATGCTTGAAATAGGCTGAAAAATACCGTGCTGAATTGTTGCTACCCGTGGCAATGGCTGCATCCAACAACTTCAATTGCTCCACAAATTTGATTTGATTGCCCCAAACAAGGTCGAACTCCGCCGCTTTTGCCAACAGCGCTTTCGGCAGAATGGTATCGTCAGACGATAATTTTGCGCTCACCCGGAATCCGGTCAAAACCCCTACTACGAGGTCGTGCAGGCCAACCAACGGCACATTGCCCGCCATGATGACCCCTAAGTGCTTGTTGTGCAATTCAGTTGGCCATTGATAATTGGAAACCCATTGGTCGATTTCCGACGCAGTCAAAGACGCTTCCCACTGTTGAATGGCGTTTCGAACTTGAACTTCTTCAAACCATCTATTTTGGTAGTAAGCTTGCAAAAGAATCGATTTGGCTTCTTCGGACGTAGACATCCAGTGAAACGCTTTTTGCAATGCTTGCAGTGCTTGTTTTTGCCACATAATTTCGATACAAATTTACGATGCTTCGACCGATACCGAACGGCTTACCTTTGGGTTTATTATCTTTGTCCACCCAAGATGAAAAGACAGCTCCTTTTTTTAACCGCACTTTTATCGCTTTGTAGTGTTTTTGCACAGAACAACAACGACCGATTAAAACCTTGGTCGGTAGGAATTAACGGCGGATTTAATTTTTCCAAGACCTACAACAACGATACGTTCGCCCAAAATTTTTCAGGCCGCAACAAAACCGGTGTTCACTTTGGGGGATTGATTACCTATGATATCAACGACAATATCTCTGTCAACAGCGGATTGGGTTTCATCAACAAAGGATATCGCATTTACAACGACACCTTAAAAACCGATTTGAAAATCAGTCGGAATATTCCCGGAATCGTGGTGCCACTCGGTCTTACATTTAGACAACAATTCAACGCATCGCGCTTCATCATGGAAAAAATGGGTGTGGCCATGAATTACAGTTTTGGTCACAACAACGACACACTATACAATGGGAATGCCAAGAAATTCCGCATCGTGGAGAATAGCATTCAGAACCTATACCCCATGTTCTATTTGGGTATTGGCTTGGGGGGAAATACCGCCAAAGGAAATCGTTACGAGTTTGGCTTGAATTACCAGCAGCCCTTCGGCAGGGAAATGGAATTATCGGTTTCTGGCGGCGAATTCTTGAACAAGAGTTTCCTACTCAATTACCGCGGTGGAAATTTACAAGCGACATTTACTTACCATTTCAACTTCGGCAACTTAGAAAAGAGCGATGACTATTTCTATTGAGCGATGGGCTTTATGGATGTAATTCATTGAGGCACACTTGAACGCGTAATCAATTGACCTATCTTTGAGAATATGATGGACAGTATACATTCGTTCTTCGAAGGCCTTTCTCCAATGATGCAGGGCTTAGCAGGATCCATGTTTACGTGGTTTGTTACTGCTTTGGGCGCCTCGATGGTTTTCTTTGTCAAAGACTTGAATCGCGGCTTCATGGATGTTTTGATGGGCTTTACCGGTGGCGTAATGCTCGCTGCCAGTTTCTGGAGCCTGTTGAATCCCGCAATCGGCATGGCTGAATCACAGGGATTTGGCAATTTGTCTTGGGTGCCAGTGGGTATCGGATTTTTGGCCGGAGCCTTTTTCTTGTTTGCCTTGGACCAATATCTACCTCACCTCCACCTTAGCGCTCCCATTGAACAGAGCGAAGGGGTAAAAACCAAATGGAATCGCACCGTTTTGTTGGTTTTGGCCATAACCCTTCACAACATTCCTGAGGGATTGGCTGTGGGTGTTGCTTTTGGTGCTGTCGCTGAAGGATTACCAGGTGCAGATTTGAGCGCAGCAATTGCTTTGGCGATTGGTATCGGTATTCAAGATTTCCCCGAAGGCTTGGCGGTTGCTTTGCCCTTGCGCAGGTTTGGATTATCTAGGCGTAAATCGTTTATGTGGGGACAGCTTTCAGGAGCCGTTGAACCGCTGGCTGCTATGTTAGGCGTAGGACTTGTGATGATTGCCACACCCATTTTGCCTTATGCGCTGGCATTTGCTGCCGGTGCGATGATTTATGTGGTGGTGGAAGAAGTAATCCCTGAAAGTCAGCGCGACGGACATACCGATAAGGCCACGCTCGGACTCATGTTCGGTTTTGTCTTAATGATGGCGTTAGACGTAGGATTGGGTTAATGTACCCGATCGCCACGAAGTTCTAAATTGGCCATGATTTCAGCCTCCGCAATCAACATTTCCTCCCATCTGCGCTTCACTTGATCCTCGGGCAAATAGTGTTTGGCCAAATCAATAAACATGCGATAATGCCCTGCTTCTGAAACCATGAATTCGTAATAGAATTTTCGGAGGTACTCGTCTTGACAATACAAGCTAAGGAGTCTGAAACGCTCACAAGACCTCGCCTCAACCATCGCTGATACCAGCAGATATTCCATCATGGTTTGTTCGCGAGAACCGCCTTTGCGCATTTGGTTGTGCAAAGCAACAACATATTCGTCCTTACGCTGTCGGCCCAAGTTCAACCCCCGCTTTTTCAACTCTTTGAGGACTTTGCGAAAATGTCCCCATTCTTCAGCCACCAGCGGTGTAACCTCATCCACCAACTTGGCATGATCAGAAAATTTCACAATGAGCGTAACCCCCATTGTGGCCGCTTTTTGCTCGCAAAAAGCATGATCGGTTAAAATCTCTTCGATGGTTTTCTCGGCCACATTCACCCACCTCGGATCGGTGGGCAACTTCAGTCCCAACATACGAACTGCTTCCAAATTCGCCGCCAAGGTAGTATCGTGCGACTTGGAAAGTTCTTGTCCCGCAGCATTGCCATCAGGCGTTACTACCGCACTTTCCTCGCTGTAAAACTCATCGGAATAACCCGGGTGAGAAACTGTGACGTGTTGCTCTTTGGGCTTCATACTTAACCTTCAATTTTACTCACGCGATTTTGGTGCCTTCCACCTTCGAATTCAGCGCCCAAATACGCATCCACGATGGCAAAAGCCTTTTCTTGCGACACAAATCGAGCAGGCAAACAAATTACGTTGGCATTGTTGTGTTGCTTGGCCAAAGCACTAATCTCAGGCTCCCAACACAATGCAGCACGCACACCATTGTGCTTGTTGGCGGTGATACAAACCCCATTGCCACTGCCGCAAATCAAAATGCCACAACCGGCATCCCCATTTTCAACCGCTTCCCCTACTTTGTGCGCATAATCGGGATAATCTACGCTATCGGCCGAATCCGGGCCCATATCGATCAATTCAAATCCTTGCTCAATCAGGTGAACAATCATTTCATTTTTTAACTCGAATCCTGCATGATCCGATCCTAATGCGATGGTTTTATTACTCATTGTCTCGATTTTTTTCAACGCGTTTGGCCACATAAATTCCCACCACGTACAAGCCCATCAAAGGGGTACCCAACAACAATTGACTAAATACATCGGGTGATGGCGTGGCGATACCGGCAATTAAAAAGATCACCACCACCGCATAACGCCAGTTCTTCTTCAAGAACGCGCTGCTCACAATGCCCAACTTTGCCAATACATAAATCAGTACGGGCAACTCAAAGACCAAGCCCGTAGCCAAACTCATGAACGTAACAAATCCGGTGACACTGGAAATGGTGATGATGTTCTGTATCTGGGGATTCAATGAATACCCCAACAAAAAGTTCGATGCCAATGGCACCAAAAAGAAATAGGCAAAAAACAACCCCGTGAAAAAGAGGAGAGACACTACCGATAAACTGCGACCTGTTTTCTGTATCTCTTTCTGACTCAATGCGGGTTTTACGAAGCTCCAAATTTGATAGATAATATACGGAAAAGCAACGACAAATCCAACAACAAACGCAATTTTAAATGCACTAACAAACTGTCCTTGAATCTGTTGACTCTGCATCACCAGAGGCGGGGGCGTCCAACACATCGCATCCGAATTCAACAGCGTATGCCCCGCCTTGCAAAAAAATCGGTACCCAAAGAAATCGGGTGAAAACGGACTCAATACAATCCATTCAAACAATTTTTCTACATAGACAAACCCTACCACAGTGCCAATTAACACAACAACAGCCACCCGAAACAAGCGTTTCCTGAGCTCATCGATGTGATCGAAGAACCCCATGTTCTTTTCGTAAGGATACATCTCCTCGGGCTGATCTAATGGCATTTTCGGTTCTATTCCAAATTACATCAACATTCCACCGCAGACCGACAAAGTTTGTCCGGTTACGTAAGTGCTCATATCGCTGGCCAAAAATAAACACACGTTGGCCACATCTTCTGGGGTACCACCACGCTTTAATGGAATAGACTCTGCCCATTGCTTGCGCACATTCTCGTCCAAAGCATGCGTCATCTCCGTCTCAATAAATCCTGGTGCCACCGCATTGCATCGCACATTTCTGCTGCCCAACTCTTTGGCAATACTCTTGGTAAAACCAATCATACCCGCCTTAGACGCCGCATAATTCGCCTGTCCGGCGTTGCCCATAACCCCCACAACCGAAGTCATGTTTATAATACTGCCTGCCCGGTTACCCAAAAAATGTTTTAAAAACGCCTTTGTGAGGTTGAAGGCCGACTTCAAATTGGTATTGATGACTTCATCCCACTGCTCTTCCGTCATGCGCAACATCAAGGTATCACGTGTAATGCCGGCATTGTTGATCAAACAATCGATCTTGCCAAAATCAGCAATCACAGTTTCTGCCAACGTCATGCTCTGCGCAAAATTGGCCGCATCCGACTGATAACCTTTGACTTTCACGCCGTATTGGGCCGATAATTCCTGTTCAAATGCACGTGCTTTCTCCACACTTGAGGCGAAAGTAAACGCGATGTTACAACCATTTTTAGCGAAAATTTCGGCAATTCCCTTGCCGATTCCCCGAGAGGCACCTGTAATGAGAGCGGTTTTTCCTTGAAGCATGCTGCGAAGATAACTTATCTTCGCGAAATGCCCCATTGGTTGGATACGGGAATTGAGTATTTAAAAGGCGTTGGTCCCCAAAGGGCCGAGGCACTCAAAAAAGAATTGGGGATCCATACCCTCGGTGATTTACTGAGTCATTACCCTTTCCGACATGAAGACCGGTCGCAAGTCTATCGCATCAACAGCCTACAAGGCGATGATGTGTGGGTGCAACTACAAGGCAGTATCCGTCCGATAGGCATGACCGGACAAGGCAATGGACGCAGATATGTGGCCATGCTACACGACGGCAGTGGCGAAATTGAACTGGTCTGGTTCAAAGGGATCGTTTATGTAGATCGCATGCTCAAACCCGGAACCACTTACCGCGTTTATGGCAAAATCAACAACTTCAAAGGCAAGTTGAGCATCGCCCACCCCGAACTCGATGCCCTGCTTCCCGATGCGCCCATCAAACCGCTCAGCTTGGTCCCTGTCTACCCCCTCACCGAAGGGATGCGCAGAAAAAAACTGGAAAATAAATTCTTGGTAACCGCTGCGCAAAACGCTGTCAATAGCAGTCTGTACGACATCCCCGAGAACCTCCCGCAGGCCATTTTGGCCAAATACAAGTTTATCTCCCGGAAAGACGCCGTGAAAGAATTGCACTTCCCACAAAATTTGGCAAGGTTGGAAGAAGCGAAACGGAGATTGAAATTCGAAGAACTTTTCTATTTACAATTGCGACACCTCCTGCTCAAAGGCTTCAGGAATCGCACCTACAAGGGATTGGTCTTCGACAAAGTAGGTACCTATTTTCATGATTTTTACGACAACCACCTGCCTTTTGAACTCACTGGGGCACAGAAACGGGTATTGAAAGAGATCCGCAACGACTTCAAAACAGGACAGCAATGCAATCGCTTGATTCAAGGCGATGTGGGTTCAGGAAAAACCATGGTGGCCATGCTCAGCATGCTCATCGCCATCGACAATGGTTTCCAAGCCTGCATGATGGCGCCCACCGAAATTCTAGCCAATCAACACTACGATGGGCTTCGCGATTGGGTGGAAACATTGGGGTTGCGAATGGAATTACTCACCGGTTCCACCACCAAGAAAAAACGAGAACAACTACTCATCGACCTCGCAGAAGGCAATATTCACATCCTCGTTGGTACACACGCCCTCATCGAACAGGATGTGCAATACAAGCAACTGGGTCTGGTGGTCATCGATGAACAGCATCGATTTGGCGTGGCACAGCGCGCAAAACTTTGGAAAAAAGGACATGTCTTGCCACATATTTTGGTCATGACCGCGACACCCATCCCGAGGACCTTGGCCATGACCGTGTACGGCGATTTGGATGTGAGTGTGATCGACGAGATGCCGGCGGGTCGAAAGCCTATCGTAACAGTGCACCGACAAGAATCGATGCGTCCGGCCATCATGGAATTCTTAAAAAACGAAATCGCCAAGGGCCGACAGATTTACTACGTATTTCCATTGATTGAGGACAGTGAAAAACTTGATTTAAATAGTTTGATGAGTGGTTACGACATGGTTTCAACTTATTTGCCACCACCACAGTTTAAATACAGCATCGTTCACGGTAAACTCAAGGCAGCGGAAAAAGATGCAGCCATGAATTTGTTCAAAAATCACCAAACGGATATTCTCATTGCAACAACCGTGATTGAAGTGGGCGTAAACGTACCCAACGCATCTGTCATGGTCATTGAAAATGCCGAACGATTTGGGTTGGCCCAATTACACCAATTAAGGGGTCGCGTTGGACGGGGCAACGAGCAGAGTTATTGCGTTTTAATCACCAAACCTGGCCTCGGCGAGAATGGTTACAAACGCATTTCTACCATGGTAAATACCAACGATGGATTTGAAATTGCCAAAGTAGATTTGGAATTGCGGGGACCGGGAGAATTGGATGGCACCAAACAAAGTGGGGTGCTGGAACTCAAACTGGCAGACATCCGATACGATGAATCTACCTTGATTGCCAGCCGGGTTGAAGCCCAACAATGGCTAGAAAATGATGAACTACTCATGAAGCCAGAAAGCGTACCCATCAAGTCTGAATTGGCCAAAATTCCAAACAGAACGGTTTGGAGCAAAATATCCTAGGGTGCATTGTATAAAGTTTTTCCAAAGTTTTTCGATGGCTTTGCCTTGCTTTCGGATTGGGCGATGTAATTTCACGTCGTAAAACGATGAATATTTTTTCTGAAGTAGGTAGGTACATACTGTTCATGCGATACGTATTCAAACGTCCGGAGCGAGGTCGTGTATTTTGGAACATGTTGGTTCGTGAAATGAACTTGATGGGTGTAGATTCATTGGTGGTTGTGATTTTGATTGCCACCATCACTGGGGCAGTAACAACGGTTCAAACGGCCAGTCAGCTTGCTTCGGATTCAGGAATATTACCACCAAGTTTGTTTCCCATGGCGATAGTGGGGTCGGTTGTTGGCTCTAGTTCCGTGTTGGAATTGGCTCCCACCATTACTTGTTTGGTATTGGCTGGTAAAATTGGGGCGAACATCGCTTCCGAGATAGGAAACATGAAGGTGAGCGAACAAATTGATGCCTATGAGGTGATGGGAATCAATTCCATTGGCTTTGTCTCATTTCCGAAAATATTGGCGGGAATTATCGTGATTCCCTGCTTAATCATCATTTCCAATTTCTTGTTGATTTTTGGAGGATTGATTGCGGCAAAACTCACAGGCATCATGACGATGGATGAATATGTCACGGGGCTAAGAAGTTCTTTCGTACCCCTTTATGCAAAAGTACTCATGGTGAAAAGCGTGGTGTTTTCATTTATCATCACAAGCCTTAGTTGCTTTCAAGGGTATTTCACTACCGGCGGAGCATTGGAGGTGGGTGAAGCAGGAACCAAAGCGGTTACCAAAATCTGCGTAACCATTTTACTATTCGATTTGATCATTGCCAAACTTTTACTGTAACCCTACGCCATGATTCAACTGGTTGATTTAAACAAATTCTTTGAGGAAAAACATGTATTGAAAAACATCAATGCCAACTTTCTTCCTGGGGTAGCCAATTTGGTTATCGGTGCCTCGGGCGGCGGAAAAAGCGTCTTGGTAAAGACCATGGTGGGTTTGGAAACCCCTAGCAGTGGGCATGTTTTATTCGAAGATCAGGATTACCATCACCTTGAATACGAGGAACAACAAACGCTGCGAAGAGAAATTGGTATGCTGTTTCAAGGTACCGCCCTATTCGATTCTCTCACCGTGGAACAAAATGTAGAATTTCCCTTATTGATGTTCTCGAACATGAGCAAAGAAGAACGGATGGATCGGGTGAACCTTTGCCTTTCCCGGGTTAACTTGGTCAATGCAAACAAAAAAACACCCGCAGAAATTTCTGGTGGAATGAAAAAAAGAGTGGGTATTGCGAGAGCTATCGCCCTGAATATCAAATACTTGTTCTGCGACGAACCCAATTCCGGACTAGACCCGCTTACTTCAAGGGTGATTGATACTTTGCTCCACGACATTACCAAGGAATTCGGCATTACAACCATCATCAACAGCCACGACATGAAAACAGTAAAAGACATTGGTGAACACATTGTCTTCGTGCATCAGGGACAGAAATGGTGGGAAGGCAGCAAAGAAGATCTTGCAGAAGCACAAAAGAGCAACCCCGAGCTACATGCCTTCGTCATGGCTAGTTACTAGAACTTACCGCGATATTTTCACACGTTTCAATACCAAGCGATTGGCGGCATCATTCTCCAAGCCCTGAACCCAGGGTTGTATGAGTCGGATACTTTTGTCGTAATACAGCGGTATCACCGGTGCCTGATCAATCAAAATTTGATTGGCTTGCTGAATGTATTGTTTTCTCAAAGAAGCTTTTTGCCCTGACTCTCCGGCTTCAATCAAACGATAGAGTGTATCAAATTGGGCATCTTCAAAATGCGTATAATTGGGCCCCATCGGCGACAAATACGGCGCATAATAGCAAGCCAAGAAGTTTTCTGCATCCGGATAATCGGCGATCCAAGAGCCTCTGAACAACATGAGTTTTCCCTCGTTGCGCAGTTGACGTAACATTCCTCCCGTTTGAATATCCACTTTGATTTTCACACCCAAACGTCCCCAAGTTTCCTGCAAATACACCATCATATCCAGATAATCGGCCGTGGTTGAGAGCACTATTTCCGGTTTGTTGTTTTGCTTAGCATAGCCAGACTGCTGGTATTCGGCGAGTGCCTTTTGCCAGGCCGCATTCGCTTCTGTTATTGCTTCTTTTTCATGGACATTCAAAATGGGTGGTACCACACCCCAATCGCCGGCATCGCCCAGTCCATTTCTAAAAAATCGCACCAACTTCTGTTTATCTACCGCGTAAAACAGGGCCCTTCGCAGGTGAACATCTTTGAGCCAATTGGTTTTTCCAGGATACTCGCCGAGATAACATCCCACATACTCTGTATTGAGAAACGGCGTAATGATGGCTTTCATCTTCTGGGCATATTTGGGCTTCAACATGGCTTGATCGGTAAGCAATTCATCCTTGAACGAACCCTCCAATCCATTAAAAAAGTCATAACTCCCGGCCGCAAACTGCATAAATGCCGTTTGTTTGTTCTTCACAAAGGTGACGTTAATTGCATCCAAATAAGGCAACGGAACGCCTTGGGTATCTTTTTCATGGTAATGCGGATTCTTTCGCATGACCAGTTTGATTTCGTCCTCCCACCGTCTGACATAGAAAGGCCCTGTTCCAACAGGGTTTCGGGCAAGATAGGATTTGTCTAACCGGGCGTATTCCTTGGGAACCACATAGCCAAAATTGGTGGAGAGCAACCCCAGGAGCGAGGCAGCGGGCGACACCAACTTCAACACAAAGGTGGAATCATTGGGTGCGATGAAGACGCGATTTAACTGCGAATCTATTTTCCCCACGAAAATCCAGGCTCCGGGCGAACTTGTTGCAGGGTCTGCAATTCTTGACAGGCTGTAAGCCACATCCGAGGCAACCATTTTTCGGGTGGTGACTTTGCCTTGTTTATCCACAAAACAAAAGTTCACATCCGAGCGCAAGTGAAAAGTATAGGTGAGAAGGTCTGTTGAAATCTCCCATGACTTGGCCAACGCGGGAACGGGCTGTAATTGGGCATCGAGATCAATCAGTCCATTAAAAATTTGCGATACAATCCAATTTTCTGACTGCGATCTTACAAAAGCAGGATCCAACGTGGTGACAGAAACATCTTCATTATAATGAAAGATTTGCTGTGGGGATTTTTTATCAACATTTTTACAACCACCCAAACCCAAAACTGTGAATAAAAGTACCCCGATGGACGAAAGCAATATCCCCCCTTTGGAGATAAATTTGTTGTCCGCCAGAATAGAAATTCTCTTCTGGGCCATCATCCTTACAAGTTGCATTGAACACAAATGTATGGATATCGCTCCGAATTGGACCACCTTGCGAGGCGGGAAGAATCAACAATCCATTGACATCCTAAACAGCAAAAAAAGAAGCACAACGACATGGGAAAAATCATCGCCATCGCCAATCAAAAAGGGGGTGTGGGTAAAACCACCACTGCCATCAATCTGGCCGCCAGTTTGGCCGTGTTGGAATACAAAACGTTGCTCGTAGATGCAGATCCGCAGGCCAACTCAACTTCGGGTATTGGCTTTGACCCAAAAAATGTGCGTTTGGGCTTGTATGAATGTTTGGTACAGGAAATTCATCCCCAAGATGTGATTCTTCACAGCAATGTCCCCTATTTGGATTTACTACCCTCCAGCATTGATTTGGTGGGTGCTGAAATTGAATTATTGGATATGCCAAACCGTGAGCGCATTATGCAGGGTTTGCTCAAATCGATTCAAAGCCAATACGACTTTATCATTGTGGATTGTTCCCCTTCGCTGGGATTGATTACCACCAACGCCTTGTGTGCGGCCAACAGTGTGATTATCCCTGTGCAATGCGAATACTTTGCCTTGGAGGGATTGGGCAAATTGTTGAACACCATAAAAATCGTGCAGAACCACCTCAACAAACACCTCGAAATCGAAGGGATCTTGTTGACCATGTATGACGGTCGTTTGCGTTTGTGCAACCAAGTTGTGGAAGATGTGAAAACACACTTCCAAGACATCGTTTTTGATTGTATCATCCAAAGAACCACCAAACTAGGGGAAGCGCCGAGCTTTGGGGTACCTGTGATTCATCACGATGCCGACAGTCGCGGATCCATCAATTACCTCAATTTGGCCAAAGAGGTATTGGTAAAAAATGGTCTTATTCAACCTGAAACCGAAATGGCATGAGCAGTACAATAAAAAAGAAAGCCGGATTGGGACGTGGCCTTGGTGCTTTGTTGGAAAACGCCAACACCGACATCACCACATCGAATAGCAACGCCAATACAGGAAATGTTGCGATGATTTCCATTTCTAGCATTGAAGCCAACCCATGGCAGCCCCGTTCTGAATTTGAACAAACCGCCTTAAATGAATTAACCGAGAGTATCCGTGTTCACGGGGTAATCCAACCGATTACCGTGCGCAAAATGGGCTACGACCGTTACCAGTTGATTTCTGGTGAGCGAAGAACCCGCGCATCACTGCAAGCCGGATTAACCGAAATACCCGCCTTTATTCGCGTTGCCAACGATCAAGACATGCTAGAGATGGCATTGATCGAAAACATTCAACGCAGTGATTTGAATGCCATTGAAGTTGCGTTGAGCTACAAGCGATTGTTGGAAGAATGCAACCTAAAGCACGAGGAATTGGGCGAACGCGTTGGCAAAGACAGAACCACCGTAAATAACTATTTGCGCTTATTGAAACTACCCGAGCCCATTCAAAAGGGCATTCAACAAGGCAAAGTGTCGATGGGCCATGCCCGTGCGATGATCAACATGGATGATGCGGTTGCACAAATGGAATTGTACGAGCAAATCATCCGCGAAGAATTGAGCGTCCGCGATGTTGAATCCTTGGTAAAGGCCAAAAAGAATGGACAGACCTTGGGGCTTTCCTTGAGCGGAACCGACTGGGACCCTGAAATTGATCGCATTACCGCGGCATTTTATGAAAAACTCCGCACAGCCGTTCACTTGAAGGCTTCCGGTAAAGGCAAAGGAAAAATCATCATTTCTTACAAGAGTCGTGAAGATTTGGAACGCATTTTAGGCCTCATTGGTCAATAACACGATAGACATGGGTAATGTCGCTTTCTCAAAATCAAAATCACTGCTACTGTCTTTTGGGCTATTGGTAGCGGGCTTGTTGCAGGCGCAGTGGTCAACAGCAAAGCAACCATCTTTGATGTACCAGCAGGCTTCCCTGTCTTTCAGCGGATTAGAGACGCTTACCTTTCAACCCGAAAAGCCCTTTCAATGGGCACAAACGCGTGATACTGCCTATGTGCATTCGCCCCGAAAGGCAACACTGCTGGCCATGGCTTTGCCGGGTGCGGGACAGATTTACAACCGCAAATATTGGAAAGCACCCATCGTATACGCTGGTTTGGGTGGCAGTTTGTATGCCATTGGAATGTTTCGCGGAAACATGCGCAGTCTAAACGATAGCATAGCCCAGATTTACAGTTTGGGCAAAACGCCGAGTCCATTGCTTTTAGAAGACCGAGACAACCAGCGTTCGCGCAGAGATGTGGCGATATTGTGTTTGGCGGGGGTCTATGTGTTGCAGGTATTGGACGCCGTAGTGGATGCCCATTTCTACAAATTCAATATCAACGACAAAATCGGGATTGAATGGAATGCCGCACCTACGAGAATGCTGGCGTTTCACTATCAACTTTAATGAATTTATGATGAATCGGCTTGAACAACTGACCGCTTTTTTACAAGATTCTCCGAACGATGCTTTTTTGCATTACGCCGTGGCGCAGGAACTTTACAAACTGGGGATGCTGGATGCGGCTTTGGACAAGTATTTATGGCTCACAGAGCACCAACCACAATATGTGGCCACCTACTACCACTTGGGAAAGCTGTTGGTAGAACGGGGCGAAAAAGAGGCGGCCTTGGCTTGGTTCAATCTAGGGATTGAACAAGCCAAGGCCGCCAAAGAATTACATTCACTCAGCGAACTCCAAAGTGCCAAATTGGCCTTGGAGTACGACGAGGATTAGTCGCGACTTTGCAATTTTGCCAACAAGCGCAAAATCTCCAAGTACAACCAAACAAGGGTCATCAACAAAGCAACACCGGCAAACCATTCCATGTATTTTGGGGCGCCATTGGCTGATTGTCTTTCGATAAAGTCAAAATCCAAGATCAAGTTAAAGGCTGCAATGCCCGCAATCAAAGCTGAAATACCAATGCTCATTGGGCTGCTACCATAGTAAAAGCTTTGAACACCAAACATACCCATCACCATGGTGATAAGGTAAAATACGCCTACTCCTACTGTCGCAAACACAATGATTTTGGTAAACATCGGGGTTGCACGAAGCAAACCTGAACGATACGCCAACAACATTACAGCAAAAATCAACAAAGTGATTCCCACGGCATTCATCACGATACCATCGTACATGGTATTAAACACCAATGAAACAGCACCCAAGAACAAACCTTCTGCCGCTGCGTATACAGGAGCCAAATAAGGGGCCCAAGATTGCTTAAACATCATCACCAAGCTGGCGATGAATCCCACAATCATTCCTCCGATCATGTAACCGGTAAGACCATTGTTGAACGCATAAGCCAAACCGGCTTCACCTTCACCACCCTGAACTCCAAATTTCATCCACAAAAATGCTGCGGGCAAAATCATCATGATAAACAAGGCAATGGTTTTGTTCACGGTACCACTCACCGTCATTTCACCTTCGTAGGTCGCCGAGCGAGCACTGTCGAAAGCCTTTTCTGAAAATAATGGACTACTCATATTCTGTTGTTATTTTTTTCGGTTTTTAATCAATCTCAATGGGTATTTCAATATTAGGTATTTAGCGAATCAAATGCAATGTCCCTGTATTTTGATACCGTTTATCTTTAAAATCACTGTACCTAAAGTGGTACACATAGATGCCTTCCATGGCGAGTACGCCATTCACATAGCCATCCCATCCCACTGTCGCATCCAAAGACTCGAAGACTTTCTCACCCCAACGATTGTAGATGGCTAACTCAAACGTTTTCAAACCACCCGTGTAGGGCAAGAACACCTCATTCTTTCCATTTTCATTGGGCGTAAAGGCATTGGGTATAAACACAACAGGTTCGAAATTAATGACGATATCGTTGCTCCAGCTGATGCGATTTCCACCCAACTCATAGGCTTTGATCCGGAAAATCTGCTGGTAATTATCTTGTCCGTTATTGAAATTATCGTTACTCACACCCGAATAGGATTGATATAACTGGAAGCCCGACATGCCAGGCAGTGCGCGATAGAGTTCGTATTTTGCGATACCGTTGGCAAAGCCCTGGTAATCGGAAAAGGAGATATTCATGGAGAATGGCCCTGTTTTCACGCCTTTGAGAAGGGATGATGTATGGGGCGTTGAGAAAATGCGGGTACCGCAAAGATTGAGTGTTGAAACCCGGTATTCGTAGGCGGTAGCATCTGGAGAAATTGTATTGTCGATGTACAGGGTATCTGTGGGCGATGTACTTCCCACGGTTGCAAAGTTGGAGCCGCCCGCAGGGCGGCGCTCAATATCAATCAGACCTGTATTCCGGACTCCGTTTAACAACGTATAACGAACCCACATACTTCCGTCTGTATTTGGCGGGGGCGCAATACTCACCCATCTCAGATCCAAGTTGGAATTGTCTAGGTATACCTCTTTCCGCAAAGTGTCTCCGGCACAGCCCTTGTCGGATGTTTCTATTACCTGGATGTAACCGGGCTGGGCCGCAGTTGTCCAATCAACCACCACAGAGGTACTGTTCGCTCCTACCGCACCCACGAAGTTCCCACCACCCACACTCCAAGAAAACGTACTACCCGCCAACCCTGAAATGGAATAGGAATGTCCGCTAATATTCGGTTCACAAACCGCATCCAAACCTGAAATAACTTGTTTCAAGGGTTTTCGATTCAAGGTGATGGTTGCGCCAACCCACGGACCGGGACAGCCAGTCGTTGAAATCGCCCGTATCTTCACGGCAAACACACCAAAAGTATCCCTATTTACAGACAAACTCCACTGAGAAGAATCCGACGACACAGTCGGAATTACCTGCAATCCAGCAAAATCATACTCGTATTTTTTCACACCCGCTACGTTGGATGTCCAATAGCCAAAAGGCATCTTTGACTGGCAATAGGTAACATCATTCAATGGCGACAATTTGGGTGCGCCATTCAATACCACGGGCAATCGCATCAAAGGCGACAAACAAGGCAATTTGCTCACTGAATCATAGGCGGTTGTAATTACCCCTACCCACGCGGCACCTGCAACACCCCAATCCACCGAATTAGAAAGCCCCGTCAACGGCCCTTTCAATGTTCCACCACTCACACTCCAACCGTAGGTCTCGCCCTTTACCCCATTAATCTTATACCCCACCCCCATAGACAATTCGCACAAATTGCTCGGACCCTGTGGCGCCTGCCCCGCCAACGCATGATTCTTCTTCACCGACAAACGAGCCGTATCCCTACAGCCAAATCGGTCTGTGACCACAACCTGCACCGTTCCATTCCCCAATCCACCCCAATCCACACTAAACATCGTATCAGAAATCAACTTGCTGTTGGATGCACCCGTAACGGTCCACGAATAGGTTGACTTCCACAATTTCTTATCCAGTGTGTAGATGATGCCTTTGTTGTTCGGACATACACTCACCGGTCCCAAAACGCCGTTACCCACAGGAGAACTTACATATACCGGAAACGAATCTGCCACACTGTTACACCCAACATTGTTGGTTGCCACCACGGTAACCAGTCCTGGACCCGCAACATTCCAAAGAACCTTTGCCTCCATATTGCTGCCCACCTGAGCCGATGACAATAGCGTACCGCCAACCACCGTAAACTTGTACGATGTCTGCGTTTTGGGCGTTGTAAAAACAGAAGACTGATTCAAACAAACGGTATCCGTACCTGTAATTACTGGTCGCGACGGAGCCGCCACCAAATTCACTTGTAATATGATATCCGCGGTGCATCCAAATTTATTTTTAACGGTAACTGTAATCTTGCCAATGGCCGTATTGCCCCAATTAATTTTGACAAACCTACCGGTATCGGCGCCATTGATTGTTCCTCCAATCACCGTCCACGTATACGTCCTAGTGGCATCGTATTTATTGATCTCGTATTGCTCTGCTTGGGTATTCTGACACAAATTCACCTTTCCTTTTACCGTTTCTACAGGCAAAAAGGGCTTCACATAAATGAGTACGTTTTGGTTGATAAACTTGGAAGGACAGGCATTGTCGTATGCCTCGAACGTGACCCGAAAAGGCATTGTGGTGTTGATGTTACAATCCGGGGTCCAGCAAAATTCTGAGGTTACGGATTTTCTCGCGGCATTGGCCGTTGGAGAGAACGTGGCTTTGGTTCCTTTGTATCCGTTGGTTCCCGTCAAAATATCACCATAGGCCTTTAGTGTGATGATGTCTTGGGTATCCTTGAGATCCTGGCCGGTTATTTTCTTGCAGATGGTTTCGCCCGCTTCTACGTACCATGGACTCGGGGTTGCAAAGCCCAACGTTGGGCGATTATTTTTACTGCAGCTAATTACCATGATTTGCAAATCCAATCGCACAGTAGAAATCGCAATACCATTTCGCCACTCGGTCACTTCAATCGCCACCGCATACCTACCAGGCGAAGGCGACATGTACGTTGTTAATCCATTGAAGGCATCCACAGAAGCATATCCCCCAGAACCAAAAGGATTTGCCGCCGAATACCCCGTAACATACTGAACGTTCTGAAAAGAAGTCATCGGATCGGAACAATTGATAACACTCACCCAATTGGCCTGTCCACCTTGCCAAGGCGTTACCAACTTGTAAGAGAGTGAATCCCCGTCGATATCAAGCACCCGGTTTCGGATGGTTGTGGTATCGCCCGCACAAATAAATGGCACAGGCAAATCCAAAAAGGATGGTGAACTATTCGCAATGGCCGTGGGCGGGATGTAACCGTAATAGGTTTGTCCTTGAAACGGTGTCCCGGTATTGTCGATCAAGTTGTTTTGCGTGTTCCTACAGCATCGCTCCCACTTTAGGTGATAGCCTGTGGTTGAGTTTGGCAGGGTGATACTCACTTCGTAGACCCCTTGCTTTAGGCAGGCTTTGGCAACTTCCGGACAGGCTGTATTCCCCACCGGATCCACCGATTTTTCAGAAATTAAACTGGCTTCAAAGGTGGTAAAGAGCGATTTGTTCTCGTTGTAAATGCACAAACCTACTTTCTTTTCAAACTGAATGCCACCGTCGGCCGGACTGCAATCGCGGTAAGCATAAATGGTGACTCTATACTGGGTATTGGTTGCATTGGAACCCAACCGCTTGTACGTAAGAAATCCGCCAACCAGGTGCGTTGCTTCAAGGGCTGGAATCCAACCCAAAAAGCCAAAAATGAACAACCAACGTAGCAGACCTTTCACAAGAAATTCCTCTTTCAAAATTAGACAACTTTTATGCCCAAATGGTTGCAATGACAAGTGTTTGCGATGAAAAAACTATTTTCGCCCCATGAAATTCAATGCAGACTGTCTTCACTTTCTAGGTCACATCCCATGCAAACCCCATAAGGAGCAAGGCTTTCACTGCGAAAACTGTCCGGCATACACACCCCTTGAGAAGCGAATTTTGATCATCAAACTCGGCGCAATGGGCGATGTAATTCGAACAACACCCCTAATTACTCGATACAAGAAACTGTATCCGCATGCCAAATTTACTTGGATCACACTGTTTCCTGACATTTTGCCAAAGGGCGAAATTCACGAAGTATACAAGTTGGGCATTGAGGCGAGTTTGTATGTAACGAATGTTGACTGGGACATCGCGATCAATCTCGATAAAGAAAAGGAAGCTGCGGCCATGCTAAAAATGGTCAGTGCCAAGGAAAAATATGGATTCATTTTGAAGGATGGGGCCACCCAACCTGTGAATGAGCTGGCTCAGCACAAATTTGACACCGGCTTATTCGATGACGTGAGCAAGGCAAACACCAAAAATTATTGCACGGAGATTTTTGAAATTTGTGGGTTACAGTACGATGGAGAACCTTATTTGCTCGATAATCATGCCGACAAAAATTTTGTTTGGGACATCGACAGAAGCAAGCCCATCATTGGCTTAAATACTGGCTGTGGCGACCGTTGGACGACCCGTTTGTGGAGCATCGAAAACTGGATTGAGTTGGCTAAAATGATTGAAAAAGCAGGCTATACGCCATTGCTTCTCGGAGGTTCTCAAGAACATGATCGCAACTTGGCGATTCAAGAAGGCAGCGGGGCTTGTTACCTAGGCAACTATCCCTTGCAGCAATTCATCAATTTGATTGACCAATGCGACTTGGTGGTGACACAAGTAACCATGGGAATGCATCTAACCCTGGGTTTGGGCAAAAAAATCGTGTTGATGAACAATATATTTAATTCGCATGAATTTGACCTTTTCAACAAAGGGGCTATTGTACAACCACCCAAGACATGCAAGTGTTTTTATCGCGGAAGTTGTGTAGATGGCAATAGTTGCATGGAAACCTTGAGTCCGGAGGTAGTGATGGGACATGTAGAATCCGTTTTGAACGGCCCATCAAACTGATAGCTAGGCTTTTGGGGATTTTTCACCACAGATTGCAAAATTCCACGGAAGTCACTATTTTTGCAGCCCTCAACGGCGAGGTAGCTCAGGTGGTTAGAGCGCAGGATTCATAACCCTGAGGTCGGGGGTTCAATTCCCCCCTTCGCTACAACAACAGAAAAGTCATCAGAAATGGTGACTTTTTCTATTTTAACAAACGCAAATGTCCTAAATTTGTTGGGATGCGCACATCTAATTGCATTTCCTGTCAAACAGCGTTCAAAAGATTTAGTCAGACATTTTTTTCACGACAATTCCTCGCGCTACTCTTTTTTTTCAATTGCATTGCCATGGCAAATTCGTTTCCAGTTAACATCGCAGGCATTGCTACATTTAGCCAAAATCAAGGACCATTGAATTTTCCTTTGGGCTTACAAAACAAAAAAATCGAAACCCCTCTTTGCATGCGGTCGTGCATTGACAGGCCTTTTTACCCTGCGAGCGACACCAACCAAAAGAAAAAGATCCATTTGCCCGTGTGGATCATGAATATGATTCATGATACCATGAGTTCGAAAAAACCCCGTTTTCTAATTTACCCAACCATCGGGTATTCGCCAGAAACAAAGTGGGAATTTGGATTAAGTACAATCACTGTTTTTCATTACAACAATGACACTACCCTACGCCTGAGCGAAATCAGCGCCTTTGGATTTTACACACAAGAACGACAGTTAGGGCTTTGGGTTGACCACGCCATTTATGGTAAAAACAACAACATTCTAGCTTTGGGTAAAATGCGCTTTCAAAACTATCCACTATCTTATTATGGGATTGGCACTGACATTGCAAAAAAGCCATTGGCTTTGGTCGATGCTACCTATTACAACGTAAGAGAAAGGTTTATTTACCGTCTAAAAAATAATTTATTTGCGGGATTAGAATTCGACTACCAACAACTACTCAATCCAGAATTCAAATGGAAAAGTAGTATACAAACCCCACTTCCCTTGGGTGCAACGGGCTCTCAGAATCTAGGCGTGGGATTGGGGGTAATCCTTGACTCCAGGCACAACATGCTGAACGTACGCGATGGATACTTAGCAGAAATTGCGTTTATCAATTATTCTTCTTTATTCGAAACATCTTTTCCAATGAGAACCTTATTTTTTGATGGCCGCTATTTTATTCCTACATCAAAAAAACAAGTGTTAGCCATGCAAATCGTTGGTCAATTTTCCGCCGGTGATGTACCCTTTAATCAACTCAGTATGATGGGAGGAGAAACAATGATGAGGGGTTATTATTTGGGTCGTTATCGTGACAAAAACTACCTTGCCGCCCAAATTGAGTATCGTTTTTTGCCATTCGGTTTCAGCAAACGACTTGGTGGCGCTGTTTTTGGTTCAGTGGGTTCTGTTTCAGACAAAATGCCAACAACCAATTACAAATGGTCAACCGGTGCAGGTTTGAGATACCTGTTATTTCCCAAAAAAGATATATTTTCTCGTATCGATGTCGGTTTCAACCCTGATGGTTACGGCATCTATTTTTATGTTGGCGAAGCTTTCTAAAACTTCAAAATCACATCACCTCAAGAGCATTAATCCATGAAACTTAAATTTGTCACTGCCTTGACGGGCTTTTTCTTTTGGTCGAGCATGCTATTTGCTCAAGACGCAAGCCCAGAAAAATGGTTGGGCTATTGGAAAGGAACCGTTTCAGCAGGACCGATGCAAATTGGGTTATCGTTTCATGTAACCAGGGTGGAAGGCCAATATAAATCCACATTAGACGTGCCCATGCAAGGTTTAAAAGAATATGCGGTAGAATCTACTGTGTTGGATGAGGAAACTTCCTCTTTGACATGGACAATGGGTTTCGGAGCAACTTTTACCGGTCACTTGACAGGCTTGACCACATTGGAGGGGACTTGGAAACAAAACGGACAGGATATCCCTTGTGTGTTTTACCATAGTTTTTCCGACCGCAAACCACAGACGCCGGTTGCACCCTTTCCTTACGAAGTGAAATTGGTGGATTTTTCACACCCCTCTGGAAAATTGAAGTTTTCAGGCACCCTGACTTACCCGAAATCGCCCGATAACGCCGGAGATTGGTCTGGAGAAAATCTCAAAGAGGCGGCCGCTGGGAGTAGAATGGCATTGCCACCAAAACCCATTATCAGCGAAACACCCATAGCTCCTTTTCCCATTTTCCCGGCTGCGCCGGCCTTGGTAAAAGTCAATATTGACACGGCGGGTATTCACCACCAATTCCCGGTCGTGTTATTGTTGTCGGGCAGCGGTCCGCAGGACCGCGACGAAACCCTAGGCGCACACAAACCCTTTGCCGTTTGGGCCGATGCACTCACACAATCAGGATTTGCCGTTTTAAGGGTTGATGACCGCGGGGTTGGAAAATCTCAAGGAGATGCCAAATTTTTGGCCAACACCACCACTGAATCTTATGTGAGCGATGCACTGGCCGCCATCAATTACTTGGGAAGTTTACCCATGATTGATACCACGCGGGTTTTTGTTATTGGCCACAGCGAAGGCGCTGCCGTAGCATTGATGTTATCGAAAAAACGACAGCTTTCAGGCATTGTAACCTTGGCAGGAGCCACAAGCACAGGTATCGAAACCAGTGTTTATCAAATTCAAAACGAATGGAAAAACAACGGTTACGATTCTTTCACGTGCCATCATTTGGGCGATGCGCAACGAAAGCTGATTTCGTTATCCATTGAACTGGGTGAAAGCAGGAATCCAGAAAACAAGGATCTCGCACAACCAACCACAGAAGAAAAGGACCTATTCGCTTTGGCCTTTTCCAAATGGGTAAAATCCAGCGACAAGAACCTACAGAAAGCTTACAAAGTTTGGCGCAGTGATAATGCAAAAATCGCCAAGGTATACGGGGAGAAATCGGTTGAAACCTTCTTCGCAAAAAACTACATGCCATTGGGTTTCAATGCGTGGACGCGCTATTTCTTTCAGTTTGATCCGGTCCCCGATTTTTTAAATTTAAAAGATTGCGACATTTTGATGATTCAGGGGGGCCTCGACAAACAGGTAAATCCAATACCCACTAGACAACTCGTAAAATCGATGGAACAAGCGGGCGTTGGTGTAACCTATGCCGAATTCCCGAGTGTTAACCACATGATGCAACAGGCAAAAACTGGTAAGGTGTCGGAATATTTCGATTTGGAAGAGACCTTAACTGCTGGCGTTTACATCAAAACCTGCAGCTGGCTTTTGGATCATGCGCGATTGCGTTGATGAGCCCATACTCACCTTAGGCATTATACATACGAGCTTGCGCTATGGAGAAATAATAGTCGATTGCGGGGATTAGCCCTCGAGATTGCACCGATTAAAAATCAATCCGGAATCGTTCCCGACGCATCTCTGAGTAATCCAGTGGGTTTTCAAAGTCCGTCACGAATTGCTTACGATTGCGAACCAAATGGATCGCATCATAAACCGCCGCTCGCATACTGCTCGGATCCGCAATCATTTTACCCGCAATGTCGTAGGCTGTGCCATGATCTGGGCTGGTGCGAATAATGGGTAAACCAGCGGTAACATTGACTCCATCCATAAACGCCATGGTTTTGAACGGGATCAATCCTTGGTCGTGGTACATCGCAATAACGGCGTCAAAATTCTTGTAGTTACCACTTCCAAAGAAGCTATCCGCAGAATAAGGTCCGTAAACCAACTTGCCCATTTTGAAATGCTTGGCGATGGCTGGTGCGATAATTTTCACTTCTTCATCGCCCAACAAACCTTGATCACCCGCATGCGGATTCAATCCTAACACAGCAATTCTGGGCTTCAACACATTGAAATCATTTCTCAACGCATCATACACCACCTCGATTTTCTGTTCGATTTTTTCTTGGGTGAGGTATTTTGAAAGCTGGGTAATGGGGACATGCTCAGTAACCAGGGCTACACGCAAATCTTCACAAGCCAGAATCATGGCATGTGATCGTGCACCCAAGGCATCAGCCAAATAACCTGTATGTCCTGTAAAATTGGAAGAATGAGGTGCCACCGTTGATTTATCGATGGGGGCTGTTACCAATGCATCCAAATTGTGGGCATCAGCAATCGCTTTATCAATGGCAAGCAGTGCCTCTTTTCCTGACTCTGCCGATGCAGTACCAATGGTTAATTCCAATGCTTCGTCACTTGAAACAACCCAATTCAATTTACCCTCCTTGGCATCTGTTGCTGAGTTTACCAAATGATACATGGGCTCCTGTAAATTCAGGTGTTTTTTCCACGCAATGAAGGTTTTGGTATTTCCATAAACCACTGGGATACAGTATTTGTAGATAGATTGTTCGGCAAAAACGCGCAATATCAATTCCATGCCCACACCCGACGGATCGCCTTGTGTGATTCCCAATTTTACCTTTTGATTATCCATTGATATACTGTCTTAGAAACTCCAAAGTTAAGCGAACGCCTACACCTGTGCCACCTTTTGGTGTATAATGACTCGGGGAAGTTGAAAAAGCCGTCCCTGCGATGTCGATATGTGCCCATGGATAATCGGTAAAATGACGAAGGAACATCGCTGCACTCTGAGCCCCACCCTCTCCTTTTCCTAAGTTTTTAAGGTCTGCAATGCCACCGGTTATTTCCTCGTAATACTCTTCCCACAATGGCAATTCCGCCAATCTTTCGTAGGTGTTTTCTCCTGCTTTCTTCAACGATTTCACTACTGAATCAGGCGCTTGTGCCATCAATGCTGAACCATAAGTACCCAGTGCCCTTGCGGCAGCACCCGTTAATGTGGCGTAATCAATCACCAATTGCGGCTCGTATTTTTTGGCAAACGTCAACGCATCAGCCAATATCAATCTACCCTCAGCATCCGTATTTAAAACCTCCACGGTGGTTCCATCGTACATCGTGATAATGTCTCCCGGACAGGTAGCCATTTCCCCCGGGCGATTGTCAGTCGATGGCACCAACCCTACAACCCAAATGGGCCATTGCAATTTGGCAATCGCTTCAAATACAGCACCCACGACGGCAGCGCCACCCATATCGCACTTCATCATATCCATGCTATTTGGGGTGGGCTTTAAACTCAATCCCCCTGTATCAAACACTACACCTTTTCCCACCAAAACAATGGGCTGCTGATTTTTTGCCGTTGCTGGCTTGTATTCTAAGACCGAAAAAGTTGGAGGCTCTTGACTACCGCGATTCACAGCCAATAAACCACCCATTTTCAGACTTTCAATTTGGGCTTCCCCAAACACTTCTACTTTAAAACCCAATGATTGTCCCAACGCCTGAAACGCCTCGCCTAACCCTTGTGCATTCAATGAATTCACCGGCTCGTTTACCCAGTTTCTTGCCGTTTTTACTGCGTCGCAAACAATGAGCAATTCTGCCAATTTATCCGCTCCTTTACCTTCAATTACCAATGAAACTGGCTGCACTTTCTCACCTTTGGTGATATACTTATCGAATCGATAATCTGCCAACAGCATCCCTTCTGCAAATGCCAATGCCTTTTGGGCATCCCAATCCACGTTTATGATGCGAATTTCTCTGGCCGATTTTGGCAATTTTGACAAAACCGCAGCGCCATTTTTACGCAATTTCTCCCATTCAATGGCTGTGCTTTTGCCAGGATTAATCACCAAGGCAAAACAACCTTCCGAACCCATATAATAAGCGGTTGATAGGTCGTCGATACCCTTCCAATAATCATGAACAACTGAAGGCATTTTAACAGAACCCAAGGATTTGATCTGAGACGATAAATATATTTCGGCAACCATGTTGCAAAGTAACGGAATCGCTGCGGGATAGCCGAATTTTTTCCAATAATGCCCAAAGAGAAAAACACAATTACGAATTGTGAAGAACTGCACACCGACTTGCCCTTCACCAATGTATTTTTGCTTTATCGCATATGCAAAAAATCAGAGTCGGTATTTTCTTTGGTGGTCCATCTCGAGAGCGGGAAGTTTCCTTTGCTGGAGGACGAACGGTTTATGACAACTTAGACAAACAGCTGTTTGAACCCATCCCCATTTTCGTGGATTCTTTTGGCAACTTTTGTTTGTTGAACTGGGAATTCGTGTACAAGGGAAGTATTAGGGATTTCTACCCACCCACGTTTGTACATGTAAATGGTTATCGTAAATCATGCTTGCCGGATTTGCCTCATGGATTCCAAGTATATGCAGAGAGCATCCAATCCATCGCCGAAAGCAAAGATGAGCAGCGCAACGTGCTCAATGAAATTGGACAACCACTGACAATAGAAGAAATTCAATGCCGCATTGATTTCGCCTTTTTGGCATTACACGGTACTTACGGCGAAGATGGTAGCATTCAAGGCTTGCTTGAATGGTATGGGATACCCTATTCTGGTTCGGGCATTTTGGCATCGGCCATGGGCATCAACAAATCCATCCAAAAAGATTTCCAAACCACAGCCGCATTGTATGTCAATGATTACAGCACTCTACAGCAGCGAGATTGGCTTTCGGCCGATACAACTGAAAAGCAACAATGGTTTGTACAATTCAATGTAATGTTTGGTGAGCGATTTGTTGTAAAACCCGCCCACCAAGGATCCTCATTGGGTGTAAGCATATTAAAACACCCCAATTTTGATGCATTTTGCACAGCCATCGATTTGGCATTTTTCCGACTTCATATACACAGCAGCGAATGGAATGAGAAGAATTCAGAGGAAAAAATCAAAGACATCAAACAACTTACCGATTTGCGCAGCGGATTGGGATTACCACTTCTGGCCGATGGCAAAGAGTTCTACCTTCCTTCAGACCTGTTGGATTATTTGGAGCAAACATTAAAAACGCAACCCACGGTCTTATTACAAGCACACGATAGCGAATCTATGGTTCTCATTGAATCAATGATTGAGGGCAAAGAATTTAGTTGCATTGTTGTAGCAGATGCAGATGGCAACCCATTTGCATTACCACCCACTGAAATCAGAAAATCAGGTGATCTGTTCGACTATCGCTCCAAATACCTTCCTGGCCTGAGTAACAAAGTCACCCCCATTGAAGTTGACCCTGCTTGGATTACAGATATTCGCGAAGCTTGTTGCCATCTGTACTTACACTTTGGCTTTGAGGTATATGCACGCATCGATGGATTCATAACAGATGACGGTGAAATTTTCCTCAATGACCCCAACACAACCAGCGGAATGATGCCATCTTCCTTTTTCTTCCACCAAGCGGCAGAAATCGGACTCAACCCAAGTGCCTTTCTCTCATTGATTTATTTCAATTCATTGAGGGCACGAATCCACTCACACCCCAAAGGACAGCTGTTCCATTCGCTGTTGTTGCAAAGCCAAAATTTGATCTCCAATGCCCATGGTCAATCTACCCAGAAAAAGAAAATTGCTGTGATTATGGGTGGTTACAGCTTTGAGCGACATATCAGCATGGAAAGTGGGCGAAACATTTACGAAAAACTGAGCAGCAGTGAGGAAATGCAACCCATTCCTATCTTTTTGGCTGGCGACTCTTCCTCGTACCGTTTGTTTCTGTTGCCATTGAACATGATGCTCAAAGACAATGCAGACGATATCCGCGATAAGATTTTGCATTATGCAATTAACCCTGCATTGGCTGATATTCAAGAAAGCAGTCTCTCACTAACAGAAGGATTGTTGGATGGCAAGCCCATTTTTGCTCCGCAGGAAATCGATTTGAATACATTAAAATTGATGGCAGAAGGCGTTTTCATCGCACTACATGGTAGACCCGGTGAGGATGGAACATTGCAAAAAGATTTGGCTAAAGTTGGGCTTTACCACAATGGTAGTTTGAGTCATTCCGCAGCCATCACCATCAATAAGTTTGAAACCAACCGTATTCTGCGTGAAAAGGGTTTCTTGGTTGCCAATCACGAATTGGTGCAAAAATCTGCGTGGCTTACCCAAGGTCCTTCACTCAGCGAGTCACTTTGTTCAGAGTTTGGTTTACCGCTCATTGCCAAACCCGCCGATGACGGATGCAGCGCTGCCGTTAGAAAGATAAAATCCGCCGACGAATTACATGCCTTTATGGGGGCTATTTTCAGAGATACCGATGCTTTAGATCCCAAACTATGTGAGCAATTGGGAATCCGAACCACCGACGAAATGCCAAGAAAAACCGAATTGCTCATAGAACAGTTCATTGACAAAGCCGGCGCAGTGAGGTTCCTAGAAGTAACCGGAGGCATGGTAACACACGTTGACAGTGAGGGAAGTATTTCTTATGAGGTTTTTGAACCCTCTGAGTCATTAGCAGAAAGTGAAATCTTGAGTTTGGAAGAAAAATTCTTGGCAGGACAAGGCCAAAATCTCACCCCATCAAGGTTTTCAAAAGATCCTGTGGAACAATCCAACATCAGTCTTTCTGTGAGAAATACACTGGAATCAGTGGCTAAGGCACTGGATGTCACGGGTTATTGTAGAATCGATGCTTTTGTAAGAATTTTCGCTGATGGTGGGGTAGAAACCATTATCATTGAAGTGAATTCATTGCCCGGAATGACGCCTGCTACGTGTATCTATCACCAAGCTTCCATCAACGGATACAAGCCCTTTGAATTCATCCGAGAAATACTGAAATTTGGAGAAAATCGCAACGCGTGAAAAATTGGTTATATAATATCGGATTGGGTGGAGTCTTTGTAGCGATCTTGATAACATTGTCTTATTTCGGGTTAGATTATTACACCCGCCATGGTGATGCCATCATTGTCCCTAGCGTTTTAAAAATGAAACCATTTGAAGCGGAAGAAAAACTATCCGCGCTTGGCCTTCGTATGAAAATCAATGACACCGTTTACATAGACAACATGAAGCCTGGTGTTATTGTTGAACAATCACCAACCGCTGAGGAGGATGTAAAAACAGACAGAGTGATCTATGTAATCGTGAATGCCACATCACGCCCGCGCGTTGGCATGCCCAAACTCACCGATTGCAGTCTGAATTTAGCGAAAGCCTTAATCAAGAATGCCGGACTCGTTTTAGGTACAGTTTCTAGAGAATATGCTGAGTATGGCAACAATTTGGTCACAGCCCAACGCGTTGGAGGCCGCAGCATTGAAGCTGGCGAAAAAGTATTGAAAGGAACCGTGGTAGATATCACCATAATCGACTCGGAGATGTCGCCCAACAATGATTCTACTTCAATGATCGACCCAGTTCAGGGTGAAGCAGAAGACGAGTAATCTCTCTTTTCTGTCATTCTTAGTCACTGAAAACAAATATTATTGTGTTTTTTTCGTTAAATTAGCGTGTTGTTTGAAGCTTTGCACCCCTACAGTTGCTGAGATTTGGACCCACACAAGAACCAATGCGCGCCAAGAGTATCCTCTCTGTTGTACTTGTGCTATTTGTCGGACTGACAAAAGCACAGCCCATTGTGCGCCTACAACCATTGATTCACCGTCCGTTTGTTGAACAAGACCAACCCATTGACAATCAAATTTCTTGGGGTATCTCAGACACACTAACCTTACCATTTTTTGAAGATTTTGCTCATGTTATTGGCTATCCCGACGAGCGAAGATGGACCGATAATTTGGTATGGATTAACAATAGTTTTCCAAAAAAAGCTCCCAATTTCGGGGTGGCCACATTTGACCATCTAGACGCTCACGGAAATCCTTACCACACCCTAGACAAACGAGTGATGGTTTTTGCGGATAGTTTAACATCCCAGCCCATCAACATCCAGTTTAAGCGAGTTGGAAATCAAACCATCAATTACAAGCCCACCGATTCTATTTACATTAGCTTTTTCATTCAGCGCCAAGGGATTGGTGATGCACCAGAAGCCGAGGATAGTTTGATACTGTACTTTAAGAATATTCAAAATGAATGGGTAAAAACTTGGGGCATAGCCGGTGACTTCGCTGGTGATTTTCAAGAGTTTTTTGTACCAATAGCACATTACGATTTCCTTATACCAAATTTCCAATTTCGATTTGTAAACTTCACAAAAGCAACAGGAAACTTAAACCACTGGCATCTTGATTACGTTCGCATAGAGAAAAATCGAAAAAGTGGCGAGAAAACCATTCAAGACGTAGGCATCAGCCAAGTGAATCACGGCATGTTCATGGACTACTCCAATGTGCCTTTTTCCCATTACCGATACAATAACAGTGTTCGCGGCATCGGCCCAACGCTTGTCGCCAAGAATTTGAACAGCATCGCCGTACAAACCCGCTTTCAACTGAACGTATTTAATCAATTCAACAAACAGTTGTACAGCAAACCCTTTTCGGCAAGTACCCGGAACTTAAAAGCACTGGGCGATACCACCGAAAAATACGAGTCCCTATTGTACGACACCCTCAGTACGGCTACACCGAAAATCAAATATGTTTTCAGCGTAAATCCCCAGAGCAACGACATTACGCCAGACAATTACAACAGCCAAACAAACAACAATACCATCATCCAATCGCATACTGTAATGCCATGGTATTCCTACGACGATGGCAGCGCTGAAGGTGGTTTTGGATTGGACTATGCCTTCTTGGGTAACTTAAAGGGACAGTTTGCAATGGATTTCAACGTCATCAAATCTGATTCTTTGCGCGGATTGGCGGTGTATTTTAACCAAAGTTTGACTGATGTAAGCGCTAGAAGTTTCAAATTGCGCATTTGGAAAGAGATTAGTCCGGTGGGTAGACCAGACAACCAAGACAAACTGATTTACGAAGTATCGATGGCACGTCCTGTTTACTCAGACTCCATCAATGGGTTCTCTTATATTTTCTTTGATTCAGCGATTTACTTACCTGCTGGTAAATACTATGTAGGATGGTTGCAACATATGCCATACGTATTGAATATTGGGTACGACAACAACTACCGCTATCAGGGCAAAGACCAGTCGAACCCCCATTTGTACAGCAATTTATTGGGCAGTTGGGAATATGCGGGGGGTGATGCCAAAGGCACGCCCATGATCAGAATGTTGTTTGGTGAACGGGTAGAATATGCCTTTAGCAATCCAAAAATCAAGCACCCAACCTTGGCATTGTATCCCAACCCCTGCAAAGACTACATTCATCTGAATGGTACCCACGTAGAGGGATCTAAAATTGAAATTTGGGACATTTCGGGGAAATTACACCTCCACGCCGATTACTCAAATCGTATATTTGTGGGAGATTTGATGCCCGGACATTACTATTTGCGTTGCATTGGCAATGACCGTCAAATCTCATATAACCACTTTATCAAGATATGAGTACAGATATTTCCGTAGTTGAATTGAAAAAACGTCTCGATGCAGGCGAAACCATTAACCTGATTGATGTACGTGAACAATACGAATACGACGAGTTCAATTTGGGCGGTGATTTAATTCCCTTGGGTACACTTCCTGGAAAATTAGAGGATCTAGAAGATCTGAAAAACGAAGAAGTTATCGTTCATTGCAGAAGTGGCGCTAGAAGTGGAACTGCAAAAATGTTCCTTACCCAGAGCGGATTCACCAATGTGCGAAATCTATTGGGTGGCGTTTTGGATTGGCAAGCCCAATTCGGACAATAAACAGCACACAATATGCTTACCTCGCGGCATTGGGTTGCATTCCTTGCGATCGCCGGCATTTCGGTGGTGGTTTCTTCCATCATTCAATGCAAACCCGCAGCAACCAGTCCAGCCTTCAGGAACTTGGGCGATTCAGCGACTTATGTAGGCATTCAAGCGTGTAAAGGTTGCCACTCCGATAAACATGCCACCTTCCTCGAAACAGGTATGGGCATGAGCTTTCACAAAGCAGAAAAGCAATATTCAAAAGCCAATTTTGTGGGCATCAAGCCGGTATACGATAAGAAGTTAGACCTCTACTATTTCCCCTACTGGCAAAACGAATCGCTCTTTATTCAAGAATTCAGGCTTCAAGGCAGGGATACCGTCCACAATCGTCGAGAGAAAATCACCCATATCGTTGGAAGTGGACAGCACACGAACAGTCACTTTTGGACCGATGGCGAGCACCTCTATCAAGCACCCCTCACCTTCTATACCCAAAAAGGCATCTGGGATTTGCCACCAGGTTATGAAGAATTCAATACACGCTTCAACCGCAAGATCGATATCGAATGCATGAGCTGCCATACAGGAATGCCAAAAACCAAAGAAGGCTCTGTCAATGTCTTTGAGAAACTCCCGCTGGGCATCGACTGTGAACGCTGTCATGGCCCAGGTTCTTTGCACGTACAAGAAAAATCGAATGGCATCATTGTAGATACCCGAAAACACACCGATTGGTCAATCGTTAACCCCAAACGCCTGCCCTGGAAACTACAAGTCGACATTTGTCAACGCTGCCACCTCCAAGGCAATAACGTGCTCAAACCTGGAAAAAAATTCACCGACTTCCGACCAGGCATGCACCTCGATTCCGTGTTCACCGTTTTCATGCCCACCTACAAGGGCGATGCGGCTTTTGTGATGGCTGGACATGCAGAACGCTTTCAAATGAGCGCTTGTTTCAAGGGATCAAACAAGGGCGATCTCAACAAGTACAATGCCAACATCAATTTCACGTGCATCAACTGCCACAATCCCCATGTGAGCGTGAAGAAAACCAATCAAGACCGGTTTAATCAAACGTGTGTGAGCTGCCACCAACCCAAAAGCAAGAAAAGCAAACACGAGGGTTGCAGTCTCAGCGCAACGGTCAGGGGAACGCAAACTTGTGTGAATTGCCATATGCCCAGCAGTGATACCCGGGATATTCCCCATGTGAGCATTCACGACCACTACATTTCCAAGACAAACGCCATCAACCCAAATAAAGCCAAGCAAACAATACTCAAACAAGCTACTACCATAGGTTTATACGGTGTAAACAACCCACATCCCGGTAAAGAGGAACTCTTTCAAGCCTACATCACGTATTTTGAAAAGTTCGATGCCAATGCGCTCTACATGAAAGAGGCCAAAAGGATCTTGTCATCAGTCAACGGCGACAACGAACCCAGTTTGGATGTCATTGGATTGGAGGCACAAATCCACTACCTGTATAACCAGCAGTCGTTCGGCGACATGATCGCGCTGTGGGAAAACGGTGCCAGCGAAGGTCAACGTGAGGCTTTAAATGGCGATGCGTGGACCCAATACAGAATGGGTGTGGCTTATGACAAAAAATCCCCAACTAATTTGGCTGACGATAAAAACCAGGATGCCAAAGCCATCCAATATTACCGCAATGCATACGAGGCGATGCCGCTGAACACCGATTTCTTGGCGGAATACACCGGCACTTTGGTGAGGGCACTTCGAACAGAAGAAGCCAAACCCCTCATCTTGCAGGGATTAAAACATCAACCCAAACATGAACAGTTACTAATGAATTTGGGCTATTGTCTGTACCACGAAAAACAATGGAAATTGGCCATCACCACTTATGAGAAAGCCCTGGCGCTCAACCCAGAATCTCAAGCAACTTTGAGTTTGATTGACCTGTACATTACCGTTGGACAAAAAGACAGGGCCAAGGTATTGTACGAGCGTGCGAAGAAATGGGCTGACCCCGCAATTCTTCGTGGTTGGTCGTTTTGAAAGCCGTGAAATTCCGAACCATCGCCCTGAGAAAATTTGTATTTTTGTAAAGCATGCTAGACAAATTTGGAATTGCGAAGCGAATCGCACAGGAACTGCGCGATGGATATTATGTAAACTTGGGCATCGGTATCCCTACTTTGGTGGCCAACTACATCCCCGAGGGCATGGAAGTGGTATTGCAATCCGAAAACGGACTCTTGGGCATGGGGGCGTTTCCATTGGAAGGTGAAGAAGATGCCGATTTGATCAACGCAGGCAAGCAAACGGTAACAATGGTTAACGGGGCCAGCATTTTCGATAGCGCTACAAGCTTCGGCATGATTCGCGCGGGCAAGGTGGATTTAACGGTTTTGGGAGCCATGGAAGTGAGCGACAATGGCGATATCGCCAACTGGAAAATCCCTGGTAAAATGGTCAAAGGGATGGGTGGTGCGATGGATTTGGTGGCTTCTGCCAAGAACATCATCGTGGCCATGCAACACACCAACAAAGCTGGCGAAAGCAAATTGCTACCTCAATGTTCATTGCCCATCACGGGGCTTGGCTGTGTGAAAAAAGTTGTCACAGAATTGGGGGTATTCGACATCACTGAGCGTGGCTTCGAACTCAAGGAATTAGCACCCGGAGTAACAGTAGAAGAAGTGAAGGCGAAGACCTTGGGAAGATTGGTGGTTGAAGGAGATATCAAAACCGTGGCTATCTAATCCACAAAGTCAATGCGGGCCGAAGCGGGTGTGTTGGGTGCCACGTTGCGCCAAGACTAACATATTTTCTGGAAAATCACTCGCCCGTATTGTATTTTTTGTTGTGGGCTTTGGCCTTTTCTTCGTGTTTTTTGAATGCGTTTAAGGCGAAGTAAATCGCGGCGAACACAACCACCGACATCACAATTTCCCAAACAAATAATTCTTGCTTGAATTTATCCTTTGAATGTTCTTGAACGGCTTGGGCGGTAGTAGTTTCCATCGATTGTCGTAATGGCAAAGATACAATTTTCAACGATGATGAACTCGCAGGTTGGTTGGTAATATTTTTTCGTTTTGCCTTGGATGGATGCGGACTAAGCAAAAAATGCATTGTAAATTGCGGGTATGTCAGTGAATCAATACATCGAACAAAACCAAGACCGTTTTCTCAATGAGTTATTCGACTTGTTGCGTATCCCAAGCATTAGCGCAGATCCTGCTTATGCCGGAGATGTCCGCAAGTGTGCCGAAACTGTGGCTGATCACTTAAGAAAAGTGGGCGCCGAGAATGTGGTATTGGAAGAAACCGCCGGTTACCCCATTGTATATGGTGAGAAAATTATCGACCCAGCGTTGCCAACGGTGTTGGTATATGGTCACTACGACGTTCAACCCAGCGTTCCCAATGAACTGTGGGACACCCCCCCATTTGAACCCACCGTTCGCGATGGTAAGATTTATGCTCGCGGGGCTTGTGACGATAAAGGACAATTCTTCATGCATGTTAAGGCATTTGAAACAATGATGCAAACCCAAACATTGGCCTGTAACATCAAATTCATGATCGAAGGTGAGGAAGAAGTGGGATCCAACAATTTGGGAACTTATTGCAAATCGAACCGGGACAAACTGAAAGCCGATGTGATTTTGATTTCTGATACGGCTTTGATTGCCAACGACATTCCTAGCATTGATGTTGGATTGCGTGGTTTGAGTTATGTGGAAGTGGAGGTAACTGGTCCACGCATCGACTTACACTCTGGTGTTTACGGCGGCGCTGTTGCCAACCCAATCAACGCATTGTGTACCATGATTGCGAGCTTGCACGATGAAAATCGCCACATCACCATTCCTGGATTTTACGACAAAGTATTGGAAGTTTCTGCCGCTGACCGCGAAGCGATGGGCAAGATTCCTTTCGATATCAATGATTACAAAAAGCACCTCGACATCGACGATGTACTCGGTGAAAAAGGTTTTTCTACCATTGAAAGAACCGGTATCCGTCCAACACTCGATGTAAATGGTATCTGGGGTGGTTACATTGGTGAAGGTGCAAAAACTGTATTGCCAAGTAAAGCTTACGCCAAGATTTCTATGCGATTGGTGCCCAACCAAATCAGCGACGAGATCACTGAAATGTTCCAAAAACACTTTGAGAGCATCGCTCCTGCCGGTGTAAAGGTGAAGGTTACCCCGCATCACGGTGGCGAACCGGTTGTCACCCCTACCGATTCAGTTCCTTATAAAGCTGCCGCTTTGGCGATGAAAGAGACCTTCGGAATCGATCCAATCCCAACCCGTGGTGGTGGAAGTATTCCCATTGTTGCGTTGTTTGAAAAGGAATTGAAAACCAAAACAGTATTGATGGGCTTCGGGTTGGATTCTGACGCCATTCACTCGCCCAATGAGCACTATGGCATATTCAACTACTTCAAAGGCATTGAAACCATACCTCAGTTCTTCAAACACTTTGCTGCCTTGAATCAATAATGGCATTATTACAAGGCCCAGTTTATGAAGCGTATCGCACAGAGTTAATCAAGCGATACAAACATTTATTGCGTAGCCTTGGTAAAACCATTTCCAAGGAAAAGATCAAACTCGTTCGCGATGCTTTCGACATGGCCGCTAGGGCGCACGAAGGCACCGTTAGAAAAAGTGGAGAGCCTTATATTTTCCATCCCTTGGCCGTGGCAGAAATTGCTGTTTCGGAATTGGGCTTGGGCGTTACGTCGGTAGTCTGTGCCCTACTTCACGATGTGGTGGAGGATACAGACATTACCCTCGAAGATATTGAGCATCGCTTTGGAAAAGATGTAGCCAACATCATCGATGGTCTAACGAAAATTTCAACGGTATTTGAAACGGTTGACAAGGATCACAGTATCCAAGCGGAAAACTTCAAAAAGATGTTGCTCACACTGGGCGATGATTTGAAAGTTATCCTGATCAAATTGTGTGACCGGCTGCACAACATGCGTACGTTGGGATCGGTTTCAGAAAATACCAAACTGAAAATCGCCTCGGAAACGCTCTTTATTTATGCACCTTTGGCCCACAGGTTGGGATTAAATGCGGTGAAAACGGAGATGGAGGACTTATCACTAAAATTCACCAACCCCACACTGTACCGCGAAATATCCGACAAATTGGCGGAGACCAAAAATGTAAGACAGCGATACGTCAAAGAGTTTATTGATCCGCTGAAAAACGAGCTCGAATTATCCGGACTCAACATTGTAGAAATTAAAGGCCGTCCGAAAAGCATCTACAGCATCGTAAAGAAAATGGAAAAGCAACAGATTCCATTTGAAGAGGTGTACGATGCCTTCGCCATCCGCGTTATCGTGGATTCTCCCCTATTTCTTGAAAAAGCCGATTGTTGGCGTGTATATAGCATTGTTTCCGACATGTATCGCTCGCACACCAACCGTTTAAGGGATTGGCTAAGTCACCCCAAGAGCAATGGATACAGCGCCTTACACACCACTGTATTGGGTCCGAAAGGCCGTTGGGTGGAGGTCCAAATTCGATCAAAGCGTATGGACGATATTGCGGAGCGAGGTTTGGCGGCCCATTGGCGATACAAATCGGGCGGAAAATCAATTGCCACGCCTCAAGATGATGCGTTTGATAGTTGGTTAGATGCGGTAAAGGAGACATTATCGAACAGCGACTTGAGCGCCTTGGATTTGGTGAGTGAATTCCGAACCAGTCTTTTGGGTGAAGAAATTTATATCTTCACACCCAAGGGCGATGTAAAGGCATTGCCAGCAGGATCCACTGCATTGGATTTCGCATTTGCCATCCACACAGAATTGGGAAAACGCACACTTGGGGCCAAAGTCAACAGTAAATTGGTTTCGATTCAATCGCCATTGAAAAATGGTGACATTGTGGAAATCCTGACTACGAGCAAGAGTCGCGTTACCCGCGATTGGATCGATGTGGCCAAAACGGCCAGGGCAAAATCGAAAATTCGCGAAGCCCTGAAAGCCGAAAGAACACAAAAAGCCAAGCAAGGCCGATTGATTCTGGAGCGATTGTTCCGCAAACACCAACTTCAGTTCACAGACAGCAACATAAAAAAACTCATGCACCATTTCAAGTACCAGGTGGGCGCAGAGTTTTTTCACAGTGTGGCGGAGGGTCAGATTCGCTTGAACCGCGAATTGTTGTTAAAAATCGTATTAAAGAAAACCGTTGAATCCGCAGAACAGCCCGAAACACTGCCAGTAAAAGGAAATATCTCGGCAAGCAATAAACGGAAACAATCAGATCAAATCATCATTGGCGATGATTATGAAATGCCTTATTCTCTATCCAAATGTTGCCACCCCGTTCCAGGTGATCCAATTTTTGGATTTATCACGGTAGGAGAAGGGGTGAAAATACACAGAACCACCTGTCCAAATGCAACCCGATTAATGAGTCAGTACGGGTACCGAATTATCCCAGCCCAATGGCGTGGTGACGGTTATCAGAAGGCATTTGACACGGCGATAGCGGTGCGTGGTATTGATGATGTAGGTATTGTTAGTAGGATTACGGATATTATCTCCAAAGACATGGAAGTAAACATGAAGAGCATCAACATTTCCAGCAATGAAGACGGTACATTCGGCGGTAAAATTGAGGTGATGATATACGACTTGTTGCACCTTGAGCAGTTGATTGCAAAGATCAAGGCCACACACAAGTACATCGAAGTGATGCGTGAAGATTAAATCGCTGTTTCGAGAGACTTTGTTAAGACAAAAAAGACCAAAAAAGACCAAAAAAAAGGCGAACCTGCGGTTCGCCTTTTTCGTTGTATAAAATTTTTCCTTATCCTTCCAAAGCAGCTACACCACCAACGATTTCTGAAATCTCACGGGTAATGGCAGCCTGACGGGCTTGGTTGTATGCCAAACGCAATGCGCGCAGCAAATCACCCGCATTTTCCGTTGCTTTGTCCATCGCCACCATTCGAGCGCCATGCTCCGATGCCAATGAATCCAACAACGCGCGATAGAACATCGTATTTAAGCTTCGGGGAATCAAATCCTCCAAAATCGCAACCTTACCGGGCTCGAACAAATAGTCATTGTTCGTCTGGCTCGCTTCGCTCGCAGACGCCGAAATAGGCAACAATTTCTCGTTTACCAAAATCTGCGTTGCTGCGTTTTTGAATTTGTTGTAAACCACCTCAACACGGTCGTACTCACCAGCCAAAAACTGGTTGATTACACCCTGCATCGCCTCAAACGCTGACTCAGCAGTGGTATTTTGCGTGAGATTCACGCGATCCAAATTTACTTCATATCCAAAACGCTTTAACGCCTCACCACCCTTCTTACCCATACACATCAAGGTTACGTTTCCGGCCTTGTATGCATCGCGGTAGTCAGTATCCAACAACACCTTTACGCGCTTAACCACGTTGGCATTGAAAGCACCACACAAACCACGATCACTGGTAATCACCAACAAAAGTACTTTTTTGGCTTCCCGGGCTTCAAAATATCCGGCCAAACGATCATCTTCCGTGCTATCCTTCAAATTGCCCATGATGCCTTGCAACTTTTCTGCGTAAGGACGCATACGTACAATGGCCTCACTTGCCTTGCGCAACTTGGTGGCAGATACCAATTTCATGGCTTTGGTGATCTGCTGGGTGCTGATGGTCGACGATATCCGGGCGCGAATTTCCTTCTGATTGGCCATGGTGTTCGTTTATGCTGCGTAATTCTTAGCGATTTCTGTGCAAGCCGCGTTCAAAACAGCCTTTACCGCGTCATCGATAACCCCTTTGCGCAATGCTTCCAAGGTATCTTTGTGCTTGGCATCCAAGTACTCCAAATAAGAAGCTTCAAATTCACGAATCTTGTTCACAGGCACGCTTCTCAATAGGTTAGACGTTCCCAAGTGAATGATGGCAATCTGTTTCTCAACGGTTACAGGGCTAAACTGTGGCTGCTTCAAAATTTCCACGTTGCGTGATCCTTTTTCCAATACCGATTTTGTAGCGGCATCCAAATCAGAACCAAACTTTGCAAACGCTTCCAATTCGCGGTACTGCGCTTGGTCAAGCTTCAATGTACCAGCAACTTTCTTCATGGATTTGATCTGGGCATTACCTCCTACACGTGATACAGAGATACCTACGTTGATCGCAGGACGAATACCTGAGTTAAACAAGTTCGACTCCAAGAAAATCTGTCCATCAGTAATCGAAATTACATTGGTAGGAATATATGCAGAAACGTCACCCGCTTGTGTTTCAATGATTGGCAATGCGGTCAAAGAACCGCCACCCTTCACTTTACCTTGCAAGCTAACAGGCAAATCGTTCATGTTACAAGTAATATGATCTGAAGAGTTCAATTTACAAGCGCGCTCCAACAAGCGGCTATGCAAATAGAATACATCTCCTGGATATGCTTCACGTCCTGGAGGACGACGTAGCAACAATGAAACCTCACGATATGCAACGGCCTGCTTTGACAAATCGTCATACACAACCAATGCGGGCAAGCCCAAATCGCGGAAGTATTCACCAATCGCACAACCGGCCATCGGTGCAAAGAACTGTAGAGGGGCAGGTGCAGAAGCCGCAGCGGTAACAACCACTGTGTAAGCCATCGCGCCGCTATCTTCCAATGATTTCACTACTTGCTTCACAGTAGACTCTTTCTGTCCACAAGCAACATAGATACAATATACTGGGTTTCCTTTTTCGTAGAACTCTTTTTGGTTGATGATCGCATCCAATGCAATCGCAGTTTTACCTGTCTGACGGTCACCAATGATCAACTCACGCTGACCACGACCGATTGGAATCATCGCATCAATCGCTTTGATACCTGTTTGCAAAGGCTCAGTTACTGGCTCACGGAACAATACACCCGGGGCTTTACGCTCCAAAGGCATCTCGAACAAATCACCAGGGATAGGACCTTTTCCATCAACGGGCTCACCCAAGGTATTGATTACACGACCCAACAAACCGTGACCGGCTTTGATCGATGCAATTTTACCAGTGCGCTTGACTTTGTCGCCTTCCTTGATTTCACCGCTGCTACCCATCAATACGGCACCAACGTTGTCTTCTTCAAGGTTCAGAGCGACAGCGCGAACGCCGTTGCTGAATTCAACAAGCTCACCATATTGTACGCCCAAAAGGCCGTAGATACGGGCAATACCGTCACCCACTTGGAGTACGGTACCTACTTCTTCTAAACTCGCAGCGGTATTAAAACCAGAAATCTGGTCTTTCAATATGCTGGAAATTTCGTCGGGTCTAATATTTGACATAACAGTTTTTTATGCGATTTGAAGGTCTTTTTTCAATTTGATAATTTGGTTTGAGATGGTAGCATCATAAATTTTACCATCAAAAACGATATTCATCCCACCAATTACGGTAGGATCGATGCACTGCTTGAGCACTACATCATTGGCACCAGCGGTCTGTGCCACATATTTCTTTACGGCATCAAGGGCCTGTTCACTCAAAGCAACAGCAGAAGTCACTTCTGCAGTTGTAATTCCTTTGAATTTGTTGAATAATACAATGAACTCGTCCGCCATTGCAGGAATGAAAGATTCCCGATTCTTATCGGTCATCAACATCAATAACTTCTTAGACAGGTCAGAACAAGAAGCGAAAATCTTGCCCAATGCATCTTTCTTCACCCCTTTTCTTAACATCGGGCTTTCCAAAAACACAATAAGATCTTGACTTCCGGCGCAAGCCTGTTGTATGTTCAATACATCAGCAACAACCGTATCAACGGCCTTGTCTTCTAACGCCTTTTCGAATAGCGCTTTGGCGTAGCGACGGGCGATTTTAATTTCTGACATACAATGAGCGTTGAATTAGTTCAATTGTGAAAGTTGCTTTTCGATAATGGCTTGTTGAGCTTGGTTGTTCTCCAGTTGTTGTTGCATCAATTTCTCGGCAATTTGAACAGAAAGAACAGAAACCTCACGCTTCAATTCATCGATGGCCGCAGCCTTTTGCTTTTCAATTTCTTCTTGAGCACGTGTCATCAACTTCTTGGCTTCTTCATCTGCTGTGGCTTTGGCATCACCTACGATTTTGTCGCGTATTTCACGCGCCTCTTTCATCAGTGCATCACGCTCTTTGCGGGCTTCTGCCAACAAAGACTCATTCTCACCTTGCAAACGAATCATGTCGGACTTGGTCTTTTCAGCCAACGACAATGAATCCTCAATGGTTTGTTCACGCTCACGAATCGATTCTAAAATCGGCTTCCAAGCAAATTTTTTCAGGATTACAAGTAACAAACTAAATGTTACCAGCATCCAAAATACCAGTCCTATGGCAGGTGTAACTAACTGCATTTTTTTCGTTTTTTTAAATAAAGGGATTGGGTCGGAAGACCCAATCCCGTGGTTTTTTTACAAAAACAGAATCAACAAACAAACAACGATCGCGAAGAATACAGCACCCTCAATAAGAGCTGCAGCCACAATCATGTTTGCACGGATATCGCCTACTGATTCTGGTTGGCGTGCGATAGATTCCATCGCGCTACCACCGATACGACCGATACCGATACCGGCACCAATTGCTGACAAACCAGCGCCAATAGCGGCACCCATTTTGCTGTACGCAGCGGCTGAATTGTCAACTGCTGCTTGAAGGAGAGTGTTCATGAGACTCATAATTATTTGGTTGTTTTTTTATTTGGTTGATTGATTGTTTAGTGATGATGTTCTTCTACTGCCATTCCGATGTAAATGGCGCTCAACAAAGTAAATACGAAGGCTTGTAAGAAAGCAACTAGCATTTCCAACAACCCCATAAATACCGTAAATGCCACACTCAAGGGGCTTACAGCATATCCCAACCCTTGGTTCATAGCACCAAAGATGAAGATCAAGCTGAAGAAACCTAAGATAATAATATGTCCCGCAGTGATGTTAGCAAACAAACGCAACATCAATACGAAGGGTTTCAATACTACACCCAACACTTCAATAGGAATGATAATTACATACATCCATACTGGAACATCAGGCAAGAAAATGTGCTTCCAATAATATTTATTGCCGTTCAAGTTTACGGTTAAGAAAATAACCAATGCCAATACCATCGTAATGGCTATGTTTCCTGTTACGTTAGCTCCACCTGGGAAAATGGGAATCAAGCCAAATACATTGTTTACGAATATGAAACTAAAAACTGTGAGCAGCAAAGGCATAAACTTATCTGTTTTATGTCCGATCGACGGCTTGGCCACATCATCGCGTATAAAAAGAATCAAAGGCTCTACCAAATTATGGAATCCTTTTGGCGCTTTTCCTTTGTTGCGTTTGTAAGCATTCGCCATTCCAATGGCAATCAACAAAATAGTCAAAACAGCTATCAACATCGCCACAACGTTTTTGGTCATGGAGATATCGTATATCGCTTCTGTATTAGACGCGTCATCCCAAGCAACTTTGCCATCTTCTGTCAAACGAAAACCTTCGTAGGCAGCATGACCATGCTCGAAATGTGCTGATGAAAAGAATGTAATACCTTTCGATGCAGTGTATAGGATAACGGGCAATGGAATACTCACTGAACCATGTCCTTCACCCCACAAATGCCAATCATGCGCATCTGCAATGTGGTCCATGATCATTTTACCAGGAGCAAACTTCTCTTCTTTGTGCGACTCACCTGAGGCTTCGTGCGCATCGCCATGTGCTTCTTTAGCGTGTGACTCAGAGGTGTTGTGTGACTCAATGGCAACATCATGACTAGCCGCCGTGGATGTTTGAGCATGTTTGTCGGCCACTTTGTCGTGACTCGCCCATGCTGAAACTGCAAAAAACGCTAAAAAAACCGCCGTAACGAAACTTTTCCGGTGAGTGGATGTAGTGAAGATTGTAGAAAAATCAGGCATTTTCTTTTTGTGGCCCATTATTTGAATCGGGGCGCAAATTACTACGCTTTTCGGACATTTCAAACAACAAAAACAAAAGAAAATATAAGCAGTAGGCAGAAGTGAATACCAAATCTGCTTTTCCTCTGTTTATGAGTGTGATTAACAAGAAGGTAAGAACAGCCAAAAGCCTGAGCATACTTGATGTCATTGCTCTTCTCACCCACTGATTGGGATTCGTTATACTGGATTTGCTGACATAATATCGGAGTGCCCAAAAAATCAGCACTAGGTATAGCAACCCAAAATAGGCATCTACAGGCACTGATACTTTCTTGCTCACCCAATCGGCCAGCAATGTGCTTAAAGCCATCATCACGCCCAATCCCATGATTTTTATATTGTACTCTCTCACGCTAAAATTTTTTCAAAATTACATACAAACTTGCCCCCACGCCCAACAATGCGCCAAAAAAGGTTCCTACCGGAAACGACATGGGCCATTGACGATCGATCCATCGACCCACAAATACAAACAGCACTACCGTGGCGATCATTTCAAAAGCCACACCTGTGTATTTACCCCACTCTCGCATGGAAAATTATTTTGCCGGACTCGCAGCCGCTGTTGGAGGCACACTCACCGCTACATTCATGGTACAGCGACCGTTGAACTGTGCACCGGCCTCTATCACCATCTTATTGGTAATGATATCACCATCGATCTTTGCTGAAGGCTTTAGCTCCAATACATTCTTTACTGTAAGGTTGCCTTTGATATGTCCAGCCACCGTAGCTGAATCCGCTTCAATGTTGCCGAGGATTTTGCCCGTGCCGCCGATCACCAAACGTTGACCAACTTTCACATTGCCTTCAATGGCACCATCCACCCGAAAATCGCCATTCGAAATCAAATCCCCCGTTATGCGGGTTCCTTGACCGATGATATTCAATATGCCTTGAGACTGAACAGCCTTCTCGCTTTTGTTGGTATTGGATTGAAACATTGCCATAATTGATAGGATTAACGGTATTTACAAATATAACGAAACCGCCGCGGATTTAAAAGCAAAAACAACCGTGATCTCTCCTTTTCGACCTGACCAAACAAACCAGGGCTCACTTTTTACTGCGGCTTAGGTGACGGCCTCGCTGATGTAGAATCCAACTGCTCATCCTTGCCTTCCAAAATGGCATTCAACACTTCTTGCTTACTGCGCTGAACCTCCAGTTTCCGACCCATATCCTCGATTCTTTGGTTGAGCATCAAAATCTCTTTCCTGCTCTCTTTTGTGACTGCATTGGGCAAAATTGCACGCATCGGCGTATAGGCCAACAACAGCAAAACAATGACCGTAAACGCAAGCAAAAGGCTCGAAAACAACATCAATACGTTCATCGGTGTTAGTCGCACAGAAAAAACTTCAGCAAAAGTTGTGTCGTTTATTAACACAAAACGATGTTTGTTCCGAAGATTGGCGATAATTTTGCGACGGCGCGAGGTTTTGGACATTTTTAACAACTGAGTCAATAAAAAACCAAAAATAGCGTTTTAATCAACACAAAAGAATGCGCGTGGCACGGAAAAATCTCATTTTTACAGCATTGGTAGGCTGCATTGCATTCTTCAGTGGCTGTAGCAATGAAGCTTCGTGGACCTACAAAGCCTGGCACAACACACTGGCCCACTACAATACATTCTTCAACGCGGAGCAAAAGTGGCTAGAAACCATGGAATTAACCCGCGAAGGTTTCAAAGACGATTTCAGAAAACCCATCACCTTATTCAACTACGGTGGCGTAGATGCGTTAAAAGGCAATGCCAGTGCCATGGACGAGGTAATCAAAAAGGCTTCAACCATGATCGACAAACATCCAAAAAGTCGTTGGGTTGATGATGCCTATCTCCTCAATGGCAAGGCATACTTCCTCAAAGGGGAAATCAGTGCAGCCATTGATTTGTTTGAATATGTAAATGGTCACTTCACTGATCCCGAAATCAAGTTTGGTTCACAGCTTTGGATTGCAAGGTGCTTATCGATCAAAGGAAGAAACATTGACGCTGAAGTTCTGGTTCAAAATATCCTGAAGGATCCCGAATTCCCAATTTCTTTACAAGGCGATGCACAATGGGTTTACGGATCCCTTCAATTTGCCTTGGGAAAATACCAACAAGCGAAAGAACCCCTCGAAAAAGCACTGCAGTCCACCCGTTACAGAATGGATAAGTATCGTTTGCATTTTGCATTGGGACAGTGTTACCAATTCACCAAGGAATACGACAAAGCGGAGGCACATTTCGGTGTTATTTCCCGTTTTAACCCTCCCTACGAATTGGCATTCGCCGCAAGAATGGCGCAAGTGGATATATTATCGGCCAAACAAGAGAACTACGCAAAAGCAAACAAAGTGTTGCAAAAAATGCTGAAAGACGACAAGAACATTGATTTCGTGGGTCAGATTTATGTAAACATGGGCATCAATGAATTGAAAGCCCAAAACTTCCCCATGGCGTTTAAGCGTTTCAACCAAGCCATTCAATTATCAACCAACAACGAACACAAAACCAATGCCTATTTGGCACTAGGGGATCATTACTTTTCTAAGCGACAGTTTCAAAACGCCGCCATCTACTATGATTCGGCCAACGCAATTATCGATAAATCGCACCCCAATTTTGAAGCGATTGTTCAGAAAAATGATATCCTCGGCGATTTGCTGAAAGAGGTAATGACCGTATACAACAACGACAGTATGTTGCGCATGGTGAAAGACCCAAGGTGGCGTTCGGAAAAAATCGCTGAGGCTATCGACCGGGAAAAGAAAGAAGCAGAAGCGGCGCAAAAAGCCCAGGAACTGGCACAGGCTAAAAAAGACAACAGTGGAATGCCTCCGATCGGTGGCAGCGGCATGGGTGGCATGGGTGGCATGGGCGGTGGAGATATGCAATCGATGAGCAGTGGCAATGCCTCATTCCCCTTTTACAATGCCCTCAATCGCAGCAAAAGCACCCAAGAATTTCAGAAAATATGGGGCAAACGCGAAAACCGCGATTATTGGAAATACGCCGCCAAAAAAGTCATTTCGGAAGAAGCAGAAATCGGTGCGAAAGACAGTACACCCAATGCCAGTAACCAAACAGCAACCAAGGCAAAGGACTCGGTAGTAGCGCAGATTCCTGCCAATATTGCGGAGAATGAAAAGAAATATTACGCCCAATTACCGCTCTCGGAAAAGGCACAGAAACAATCCTTGATGGCCATTGAAAAAGCACTGTTCGAAGGTGCCAAAATCTATCAAGACCGATTGCAAGAATATCCCGAAGCCATCCGATTGTTCAAAGAGTTGGTTGAGCGATTCCCTTTCAGTGAGAATGTTCCCCAAGCATTGTATGAATTGATTAAGGTAAACCGCCTAACAGGAGATTACACCCAAGCCGATCAATGGAAATCGAAGTTGCTAACAGACCACCCCAAAAGTGTTTATGTAAGAATGCTCGAAACCGGTGGATCATTGAGCGATGTAGCCAAAGACAATTCTGGAAATAAGACCATTGATAGTTTGTTCAGCGCGATGCTTACTGCATACCAGCTGGGCGATTTCGCCAAGGCATTGGAGATCAAACAGCAAACCGACAAAAACTATGCAGGAAACCAACTGCAGACAAAGTTTGATTATTTACAAGCCATTTGCTTTATCAAATCTAACAACACGAACAAAGGCATCGAATTGCTACAACAATTGGTGATTGACTATCCAGGTACTGACATTGCGGTGAAGTCGCAGGAAATCATAGAGGCCAACGAGCGATTAAAAGCACAGGCAAAAGCCGCACTGAATCCAACCAGCACGGCAGTCAAAGTATTTCAAGTAGCCAACTCCACAGAGACCATTGATTGTATTTTTACATTCCCTAAAGGCGCAAATACCAACATGATTCGCGCTGCACTCAGCGATTTTGCGAAGAAACAGTTTGCCTTTGAAAACGTACTCGTAAACACCAGTACCGCCATTGGTAGCAACAATGTGATTCGCATTTCGCAATTCTCCAAAGCCGAAATAGCCAAAGAATTTGTGAATTTCCTTTCCAAATCCAACAGCTATTTCGCGGAAAAAGGACTTTACGAATACCAGGCGATGTGGATCAGCGAATCCAATTACCTGTTGTTAACCCAACTTCTCGACCTCAACGGATACCGGATTTTTTACGAAAATCAGTAATCGCAAAGCGCCCCAATTCCGCGCTAAAAAACTGCGTATATTCGCATGTAAATCATGGCAGCACCTGAGTTTAAATTTTCCTTCATCAAACGCTTCTGGCAAATCTTGATTGGCGGCACGTTCGCTCTATACTTATTGTTCTTCTTGGTCACATTTGGCCTATTTGGCGATATGCCTGATGTAGAAGACTTGGAGAACCCCAAGAATGCTTTAAGCTCTGAAATCCTGGGCGATGATGGCACCTTAATTGGTAGCTTTTACCTCGAAAATCGCATCAACACAGCCCACAAAGACATTGCGCCTTGCGTGTTTCAGGCTTTAGAAGCAACAGAAGACGTTCGTTTTCGCTCGCATTCTGGCATTGATGTTCGCGGCACCATTCGCGCCGTAGTGGCTTTGGGACAGGATGGTGGTGCTTCTACCCTCACCCAACAGCTGTCGGAGAATTTGTTCTATCGCTTTCAGAAACCATCCACGAAAATTGGCATGGTGATGCAAAAATTCAAAGAATGGGTCATCGCCGTGGAATTAGAAAGGCGCTATACCAAGAACGAAATCATCACGATGTACCTGAATACAGTTCCTTTTTCTGGGATTTCCTTTGGGATAGAATCGGCATCCAAAGAGTTCTTTAACAAGCCGCCCAAAGCGTTAAAAATTGAGGAAGCCGCCGTGTTAATCGGCATGTTGAAAGCAAACCATCGCTACAATCCAAAGTTCAACCCAGAAAAATCGCTATCGCGCAGAAATACGGTGTTGGAACAAATGAACAAATACAATTTTCTATCCGACGATAGCGTTGAATTACTCAAAAACATCCCCATTAAAATCAATTATCGCAGTGCCGAAATGGATGGCATGGCACAGTATTTTAAGTTTTATTTGGGCGAATACCTCAAGCCGTGGTGTAAAGAGCGAGGAATCGACCTGTATCGCAGCGGTCTGAAAATTTACACTACCCTCAATCCCAAACTGCAGCAATATGCTGAAAAAGCAGTGCAGACACACATGCCCGATTTGCAATCGCAGTTCAACAAGAGCTGGGGCAAAGAAAAACCTTGGCGTTATGTCACCACACGTGCCGTGATTCCTGGATTCATTGAAAGTGCTCTTAAACGCACCGATAGATACAAGGGACTGGCCGAGGAAATGGGTGATGATTCTGCGAAAATCATTCAAGAGTTGAAAAAGCCCATCAAAATGACTGTTTTCAGCTGGCGCGGGGATATTGATACCATGATGTCGCCCTATGACAGCATGGCCTATATCAAGAAGGTCTTGATGGCTGGCTTCATTGCGGTTCAGCCCGAAACAGGGCACGTGAAGGCGTGGGTGGGTGGTGTTAATCACAAGTTTTTTAAATATGACCACGTGAACAAGCGTGCACGCAGACAAGTGGGATCTACGTTTAAACCCATTGTTTATGCTACGGCAATAGACATCAACCAAATGACTCCTTGCACTGAATTTCCACGCGAGCGTACTGTATTCGTGAGCAATGGCGAAGAATGGAGTCCACGCAACGCCGATGGAAAATCGGGTGGTGTTTGGACAATGTCGCGCGGTTTGGCCCTTTCTGACAACCTAATTACAGCGCAGGTCATGAAGAGTTTGGGTGAAGATGCGCCCGAGATCGTGGTAAAATTCGCCGAACGTGTGGGCATCGAAGAAAATCGTATTCCGAAAGTCCCTTCAATTTGCTTGGGTACGATGGAATTATCTCCTTTTGAAATGGCCAGTGCTTACTCTGCCTTTGCCAACAATGGATTGTGGGTAGAGCCCTCATTCTTGCTGCGCATTGAGGACAAAAACGGCAACGTCTTGGAAGAATTCAATCAACCCAAAACGGACCAAGTATTGAGCGCCGGCAAAGCCTACATGATGTTCAGAATGTTGGAGAATGTTGTAAATGGCGGTACAGGCAGCAGAATTCGTGGCGGGAAATTCGCCATAGAAGGACATATTGCAGGCAAAACAGGCACGACCCAAGGCTCTGCCGATGGCTGGTTCATGGGGTTGACCAAAAACTTGGTTTGTGCTACTTGGGTGGGTGCCGATGACCCTACGGTGAGAATCCGTGGTTCTTTGATTGGACAGGGATCGAACATGAGCTTACCCATTTATGCGTATTTCCTTAAGGCCGCGCTAGCCGATAAATCAACCGGTATAGTCACGGACGCACTGGACATACCGGAGGGATTTGACGCCAGTATCTTGGACTGTAGTCGGCGAGCCGAGGCCTCAACACAACAATCACCGGCAAATATTCCCGGACTCGGCGAATAAGTTGCTTTTGTCAAATTGATTCATTATATTTGCACCCCTTAAAAAGTAAAAAATCTCATGAAACCCGATATTCATCCTTCAAATTATCGCAAAGTTGTATTTAAAGACATGAGCTGCGACCACAGTTTCTTGGTGCACAGCTGTGTAAACACCAAAGAATCCATTGTTTGGGAAGATGGCAACGAGTATCCGTTGTACAAATTGGAAATTTCTTCCATGTCTCACCCCTTCTACACTGGTAAGCAAAATTTGATCGACACTGCGGGACGTATCGACAAGTTCATGAAGCGCTACAACAAGAAGTAATTCTTGTCGCTCACACATTGAAATCCTCAAAAAGCCAACCCAATGGGTTGGCTTTTTTGTTTTTGCTGTAAATTTGTTTCATGATCCTACAGTTCATCGAACCCGAAAACATAGCCAATCTCTACCCGCTCACACTAACACGTCCCGCGGCAGACCTTCGCTGTGGCATGCTCACCATTGCAGAAAAGTGGATGCACGACCTCGGGGTTGAATCAACTGAAACTGGATTCATCACACGTGACTATTTGCAAACTGCAGGCAGTCCCTACCCCCGCATCGATTCTAATGACGTTTGTATCTTTATCAATGGAAGCGCTCTCCCAAATCCCAATTGGGTGCAGGCCATAAAAAAGCTTCCATTGGGACATGCATTAACACATGCAGGCAAGTTGGTGGCTTTCCATGGCACAAACCCCAATGAATCACCTGAAACCATGACAGCCATGGAAGATTCTCTCGACTGGATTGATAGACCTTATCACATTTTTGCGCTCAATGGCAAGGAAATCGTACAAGATTTCGCAAGAATCACCGCTGGAAGAATTTCTGCACCACTATCGGATAGCAACCGAACCATCGGCGATTTCCCCATCTTTTTGGAAGAAGGTGCCAAGGTGGAATGTTGCACATTGAACAGCAAAGAAGGACCTATATATATCGGTAAAAACGCCGAGATCATGGAAGGATCGCTCGTTCGCGGTCCGTTAGCACTCTGTGAAGGTGCTGTATTAAAAATGGGCAGCAAGGTGTACAGCGCAACAACATTGGGTCCTTACAGCGTGGCTGGGGGCGAAATTTCCAATGTGGTTTTCTGGGGTTACAGCAACAAAGGGCACGATGGATTTTTGGGCAATGCGGTATTGGGAGAGTGGTGCAATATTGGGGCTGATACCAATGCATCGAATCTAAAGAACACCTACGACGAGGTGAAGGTTTGGAACTATGCTTCTGGGCGATTTGATCGCAGCGGACAGCAGTTTTGCGGATTAATTATGGGCGATCACAGCAAATGCGGCATCAACACGATGTTCAATACGGGCACTGTTGTGGGCGTGGCCTGTAACTTGTTCGGCGCAGGTTTCCCGAGGCAATTCGTCCCTGATTTTAGTTGGGGCGGCGCACAAGGGTTTGTCACGCACAAATTGGATGCAGTGCACAAAACCGCGAATTTGGTGATGCCACGCAGAAAACGGACCTATGGCGATTTTGAAAAAAGCGTCATGGAGGCAGTTTTTGCGGTTACTGAGCCGCTTCGCGGCGAAGGTTAATACGCACATTCAAGAACATCCCCAAGAGCACCAAAGCCATCCCAGCGTATTGCAACCATTGGTATTTTTCATCGAACAAGAACACCCCAAATCCGGCACCCCAAATGATGCCCGCGTAACTAATGGCTGAGACATTTGAGGCTTTATCGGACTGATAGGCTCGCGTCATAAAGAACTGTCCGAACTGGGTTGTAACTCCCGTCATCAACAACCAAAACCACTCGATTCCCACGGGCATGCGCCAAGCTTCATCGAACAAGAGGTAAGCCATGAGTGACAATGGCAGGGTGATTAGCGGGAAATAAAACACCACTACATTGGGATTTTCAAGATTTTTCAATCTTCGGATCGTATTGTAAGCGAAAGCAGAGAAAAGTGCACCGCCCAATCCAGCCAGAATACCCGCCATGGTAACTTCATTGGAAACGCCATTCACCACCACCACGCCAATCATACACAAACCAAAAAACAAGTAACTCAGAGGATGGTTCTTTTCATCACCCAAAGCCACGGCCACCAAAGTAGTTAGGATGGGCGATAGATAATGAATCACGATCGCGTTGCCCAATGGCATCACTTGCAGGGTGTAGAAATAGCAAAACAAACCCATCGACCCAAACAAGCCACGCATGGCCAACAATTTGGGATTTTTGCCCCACGGCGATTGCTTTAGCTGAAACAAGATACCCAAGCTCAATACAATTTGCACCACCGCACGGAAGAATACCACTTGTGAAACGGGCATATCGTGAACAAACTTCACGGATACGTTCATCAAACCAAAGGAAAGCGAAGCCAACAACATCAACCAGACTCCGCGAGACAACTTCATGGGACAAAGATACTTTGAAACCCAAATGCTAAAAAAAACAAAAAGGGCCTATCGGCCCTTTTTGTTGCTATTAATCCGAAATCGGATTGGGATTGGATTCTTAATTACAAAGCGGCATTCATACTGCGCACCGCAGCGGCACTCTTTTCAAATTCCGCTTTCTCAGCATCGTTGAGATTCAGAGAAACAATGCTCTCCCAACCGTTCTTACCCAAGATCACTGGAACACCAATGCAAATATCAGACTGACCGTATTCGCCATCCAAGGCTACGCAGCAAGGCATCAATTTCTTTTGGTCGCATACGATACTTTGAACCAACACACTAACAGCAGCACCTGGCGCATACCATGCACTGGTACCCAACATACCTGTCAATGTAGCACCACCCACCATGGTATCTGCTTTTACTTTCGCCAATACATCTTCAGACAAAAACTCTGTCACTGGAACACCTTTGTAAGAGGCCAAACGAGTCAAAGGAATCATGGTAGTATCACCATGACCGCCAATAACCATTCCATCTACATCCGATGCTGGACATCCCAATGCCGCAGACAAATAGTATTTGAAGCGGGCTGAATCTAGCGCACCACCCATACCGATGATGCGATTCTTTGGCAATCCGGAGGTGGTTTTAGCCAAGTATGTCATTGTATCCATGGGGTTACTCACAATAACTACAATGGCATTCGGCGAATGTACTAGGCAATTCTCCATCACTGTTTTCACAATACCTGCGTTGATACCGATCAGCTCTTCACGGGTCATGCCTGGTTTACGAGGAATACCACTTGTAATCACAACAACATCACTACCTGCGGTTTTGCTGTAATCATTCGTGCTACCCGAAATGCGCGTATCAAAGCCATTCAATGCAGCCGTTTGCATCAAATCCAAAGCCTTGCCTTCGGCAAAGTTTTCTTTGATATCCAACAACACAACTTCCGCTGCGAAATTCTTGATTGCGATGTACTCCGCGCAGCTTGCGCCCACGTTTCCGGCTCCGATAACACTAATTTTACTCATGGCGTATTGATTTTGATTTTGGTAGCGCGAATTTACAAAAACAATTCTAGCGATTTGCGAAAATTCCAACTCACTTACAAGTATATAAAAAAATACCATCCAACTGACTTACATTTGTATAATTTTTATAACCCAACCAAAAAACAATCGTGAAAAACAAGTACGTTGACCTCATTAACCAAACTTTTTACTTCCCTACAGAAGAATTCAAGCTTGACAACAATGACAACCTCGAATTCCATGGAATTCCTATGATGGACCTCATCGAGCAGTACGGAACACCATTGAAATTCACCTATTTACCCAAAATTTCCGAGAATATCCAGAAGGCAAGAACATGGTTTAATGTAGCCATCGCCAAGGCAGACTACCAAGGCAAATACTACTATTGTTACTGTACCAAGAGCAACCACTTCTCTCACGTAATCGATGAAGTGCTGAAGAACAATGTCCACATTGAGACATCTTCAGCCTTTGATATTAACATCCTCGAGAACCTTTTTGAACAAGGTAAGATCAGTAAAGACAAATTTGTTGTGTGCAACGGCTTCAAAAAAGAAAATTACATCGAGAATATTGCGAACCTAATCAACAGTGGCTGGAGCAATGTGATTCCTGTAATGGACAACAGCAACGAGATTGATTTACTCACAAAATACACCGACAAACCCGTAACCGTTGGCATTAGAATTGCCGCTGAAGAAGAACCCAAGTTCGAATTTTATACTTCCCGTTTGGGCATCGGATACAAAGACTTGGTCAGCTTTTATCGCACCAAAGTAAAGCGAAACAAAAATGTAAAGTTGAAAATGCTTCACTTTTTTATCAATACGGGTATTTACGACACCGCCTACTATTGGAATGAACTACACAAGTGTTTGAAAGTGTATTGCGAATTGAAACAGGAATGTCCCGACCTAGATACGTTGAATATCGGCGGCGGATTCCCCATCAAAAACTCGCTTACTTTTGATTACGATTACGAATACATGGCCACAGAGATCGTGAGTCAAATCAAGCAAGTTTGCACGGAGAACAATATCCCTGAACCCGATATCTTTACTGAATTTGGATCGTTCACGGTGGGTGAATCGGGCGGAAACATCTATTCGGTACTCGACCAAAAATCGCAAAACGACAGGGAAAAATGGAACATGATCGACTCGAGTTTCATGACTACCCTTCCAGACGCTTGGGCCATCAACAAGAAATTTATCATGCTACCCATCAACCGATGGAACGAGGAGCAAGAACGCGTATTGTTGGGTGGTATCACTTGCGATAGCGACGATTACTACAACTCCGAGCAACACGTCAACGCCATTTATTTGCCGAAATACGACCCAGAAGATCCTCTGTATTTGGGATTCTTCAACACGGGCGCCTATCAAGAAAGCATCGGTGGTTATGGCGGCATTCAGCATTGCTTAACGCCAGCGCCCAAGCATGTTATCATTGATCGCGACGAAAACGGCGAGCATCACTTCAGACTTTTCTCGAAGGAGCAGAGTTACAAGAGTATGTTAAAAACGCTGGGGTACATGTAATCCTCCGCGCAGCTGCAAATTCTAGATTAATCGGGCATCTGATCCCGCCAATTTACTGTATCTCACCGTATTGGATTTAAAATTGAAAATAGACTCAAATCCAACCCTCTATTTTGATATTTTTTATCAAAAAATTACACGAACAATCGACCCAAACACGAACAAAATCGTGAACTTTGTGTTGTAAATCTA
>Ga0255125_1000026_pt1 | contig 61009 bp, 59 predicted proteins | sample Law_Cont_RepC_8d_FD_188557 | JGI IMG/M metagenome (GOLD analysis project Ga0255125, IMG submission 188557) | Freshwater microbial communities from St. Lawrence River, New York, United States - Law_Cont_RepC_8d | ecosystem: Environmental > Aquatic > Freshwater > River | place: USA: New York...
GATGCAGGCAACGACCGTTATCGCATAGAAAAATCCAGAAATGGCGCGCAGGGTGAAGTTGTTCATGGTTTATTTTTTGAGGGTGAGGAAAAGTCCGGCCGAGGTGATCGGAATGGCGATGATGTATACGGCGGGTTGGGCCAAAAACGACTCTGCATTGAAGTAGACGCCCGTTTTTTGGAAGTGTTGCAGGGTGAGGTAGTGAATTAGCACGGTGCTGCCGTTGAAAGTGAAGTGTGCTAGGGTAGAATACCAGAGCGAGCCGGTGGCCATATAGACCAATCCAAAAATTAATCCCATGGCAAAAATACCCGCGAATTCAAAGGGAGAAAAGTGGATGGTAGCGAAAACGAATGCCTGGAAAAGCACGGCGCTCCTGCGTTTTTGGAAAGTTTGTACGGCCATGGTGGTGATCAGTCCGCGGAAAACGTATTCCTCAAAAATGGCGGGCATGAGGGCCAAAATGAATAGGCAGACAAAGAGTTCTGGGAGGGTTTCCATGTCAAGCATCGCCTCAAAAATCGCTTGTCGTTTGGTATCCAACAACGCAAACGCCCGGGAAAAATCGCCCAGAGGCAGATGTTTAAAAAAGGCGGTGGAGAGCGCTACCAGGGGAATCATGCCGAGGGCAAGCAGGGTGGCGCCGAGAAGTTTTTTGCCGCTCAGTTTTTGGGTATACCGTCCTATGTCATTGGGTTTGTATTGTGCGATGAGGGTGATGAGTACCGCGGGGATGGCCATGAATGCCAAAAATTGAAGGAAATTGCCCCAGCGCAACACGTTGATGCCTATGGCGGTGCGGGACGGGTGGTTGAGGAGTTGCGAGGTTTGTTCGGGCGTTAATCCGTAGAGGATTTTGCCCATGAGTTGTGAAATGCCCAATCCCACCAAGCTAAAAACGATGATGGTAAACAGCAGTGCGCCTACGCCCCAGAGATTTCTGAGTGGATTGGTGGAAGGGGTTTGTGAAAGCATGCGTAACTTTGCAGCAAAGTTGGTAAAAATTGGCGACATAGCGTTGGGAGAATTTCCGTTGTTGTTGGCACCCATGGAAGACGTGAGTGATCCGCCGTTCCGGTATGTATGCAAGCAGCAGGGGGCCGACCTTATGTATACCGAGTTTATTAGCAGTGAGGGGTTGATTCGCGATGCGGTGAAGAGCCGACAAAAGCTCGATATTTTTGATTATGAACGCCCCATAGGCATACAGATTTTCGGAGGTGATGAAGAGGCGATGGGATTGGCGGCGAGGATTGTGGATGCCACGCAACCTGATTTGTTGGACATCAATTTTGGTTGTCCGGTGCAGAAGGTGGTTTGTAAGGGCGCGGGTGCGGGGGTGTTGAAGGACATTGATTTGATGGTTCGATTGACATCGGCGGTGGTAAAGGGAACGTCGTTGCCGGTAACGGTGAAAACGCGATTGGGCTGGGACGATAGTACGAAGAACATTGAGGAGGTGGCGGAGCGATTGCAGGATGTGGGGGTGAAGGCGTTAACGATTCACGGCAGAACGCGGGTGCAATTGTATAAGGGCGAGGCAGATTGGACGTTGATTTCGAAAGTGAAAAACAATCCTCGGATACAGATTCCGATTTTTGGCAATGGCGATATAGACTCGCCTCAAAAGGCTTTGGAATACAGGAATCGGTATGGGGTTGATGGGATTATGATTGGAAGGGCGAGCATTGGCTATCCATGGATATTTCGGGAGGTAAAGCATTTTATGGCTACGGGCGAAGTGTTGGAAGGACCTACTTTGGCAGAGCGATTGGATGCTTGCAGAACCCATTTTGTGAAGAGTGTGGAGTGGAAAGGTCCGAAGGTGGGGGTCTTTGAAATGCGCCGACATTATGCCAATTACTTCAAGGGGTTGCCGAATTTCAAGGACTTCCGGGTGAAGTTGGTGGGTTGCGAGGTTCCGGATGAGATTTTGGAAACCTTGGATTGCATTTTGGTGGAGTACGAAGGCTTGGTGAATTAAGAGTTTTCCTTACATTTGCTTTTAAGAGATAAAATACTATGAAAAAAACAATACTTTCTTTGATGGCTCTGGTGTCGTTGGGTGCGTTTGCGCAGACAGGATATTATGTAGCTCCGGGTGCTGGATCGGGAAATCCAGGAGGATTGAATGGCGATGCGGAATACCCTCCAGGGGGTGGTTTGCCAACGGGATGGACAACTGTTTTGACCGGACCTCAAAATGAAATGTGGAGCGCTTCGCAAAATATGCCTTTTACTTTCAAATTCAACGACCAAGATGTAACGAGCTACAAAGTATCGGCCAACGGTGTTGTTACTTTTGATGTGGCTACTACCATCACCCCTTCAGCGGTGAATGGTGATTTGCCAAATGCCGGTATTCCTAACCAGTCGGTTTGTGTGTGGGGTGTTGGTGCAACCGCTACGGGTGATTACGTGGTGTCTAAAACTTTCGGTGCCGCTGGCAAACGTCAGCATTGGATTCAGTACAACAGCTGCTCTGAGGCGAACATTGGTACAGGGTGGATTTATGCCAGTATCGTATTGGAAGAAGGAACCAACAACATTTACATCGTAGATCAGCGTTACAACGGTACAGCGGCGTCTAAGATTTCTATGGGTGTCCAAATTGATGGAAGCACAGCAATCAAGGTGAGTGGAACACCTGCTTACGGGATGAAAGCAGTGAATGATCCTACCACAACGGACAACGTTCATTACAGTTTCTTGCCTGGCAGTCAGCCAGCAGATGAGGCCGGTATCACAGCGTTGAACTTGGCGAACTATTTGAGTGTGAGCAGCGGTCCTTACGATATTTCAATGAGTGTTATCAACGGTGGTTCAAGCGCAATTACTTCAATGGATGTTGAATACACCATCGATGGTGGTGCTGCTGTAAGCGGTAAAATCACGGGCTTGAACATTGCTTCTGGTGCCAAGGGTACTGCAGTTCACCCAACCAAATGGTCAGGTGCTACTGTGGGTTCGCATACCGTTGCTGTGAAAATAGTAAAGGTAAACGGAGCGGACGATACCAAGGTTGGTAACAACACGGCGTCGAAATCGTTGATGATTTTTGACAAAGCGGTTGATCGCAAGATTTTGAATGAAATATTCACTTCTTCTACTTGTCCTCCATGTACCCCTGGAAACATCAATTACAACAAAGTGATTGATGGCAGAACCAAGCACAGTACCATTAAGTACCAAGTGAACTTCCCAGGAACGGGTGATCCATATTGCACAAAAGAGGTTACTGATCGTATGGCATTTTATGCTGTAAATTCTGTGCCTCGCATGGAAGTTGATGGTGGATGGGATGGCAATGCGAATTCTTTCTCAACGGGTTTGTACGACGATTTCCAATCCAAGCCATCTTTCATTGAAATCACAGGTAGTGTGGCTTTGACTTGGAAGAATACCATTACTTTGGATGTAAACTTAAATCCATTGTTGGATAACGCGAGCAACAATTTGAAGTTGCATGCGGTGATTGTAGAGGGTGTAACCTATGCCAACAAGAAATCAAACGGTGAAACACAGTTTGAATCGGTGATGAAGAAAATGATGACCGGTACTGTTGGTCAGGTTTTGACACCTTTGAAGAAGGACACCAAAGTGACCAAGAAAATTGCGTACACTTTCAATGGTGGATACCGTTTGCCAATGGATGGTTCTGCTGCACAGCACATCAACCATTTGACCGAGAACAGTGTAGAGACCTGGAATGATTTGGCTGTAGTTGTATTCGTTCAAGACGCAACCACCAAAGAAATTTTGCAATCTGAGACTTTCCCAATTGCATTGGTTGGTACTGAAGCCGTGGAGCAGAATTTGAATTTGTACCCCAACCCTGCGAACAATTTGTTTGTGGTTGAGTCAAAAGAAATGGGCAATGCTGCTGTGACAGTTACGGATATGCAAGGCAAGGTTGTATTCAATGGCAACATGAATGCAGGTGCGTTGAGTATGAATGTAGCTGACTGGTCTGAAGGTGTTTACATGGTAAGTGTAAATGGCAACAGCAAGAACTTGAACAGCAAGATGGTTGTTCGTCACTAATTGTTGGTGATAGAATTTAATCATTGATTTTGCGTTTTGTACTTGTGAAGTATCTAACCAAAATCGCGGGCTTGTTGTTGATCGTGTTTTTAGCGGCCATGTTGCTTGAATCATGTGGGACAGCCAAGGGTAAATCTTGTAAGCCCCCGAGAAAGCGATATTATCACAATACATTTTTGAATATGTAATGTAAAAAGCCCCGGCTCCGCCGGGGCTTTTTTGTAGAAGTTTTCGTATTTTTGTGGAACTTTACTCAAATAAAATCTCAGTCCATGTTATTGCGAAACATTGTGAACCGGGAGGAACTAAAACGTCGGATGGATGCCGATGTTCGTCCTTACTCCACCATTTCTTTTTATTGTTACCATCCCATTGAGGATCCCATGGCTTTCCGCAATGATTTGTTTTTGCGGTTTTCACGATTGGAAGTTGTGGGGAGAATCTACATCGCCTTGGAAGGTATCAATGCACAGTTAGCGCTGCCTGTAGAGCATTTTGAGGCGTTTAAGTCCGATTTGTATACCATTGACTTCTTGAACGGCATTCGATTGAATGTGGCCATCGAGGAGAAACAAAAGAGTTTTATCAAATTGGATGTGAAGGTGAGAGAGAAGATTGTGGCCGATGGCATCGATGACCCAACTTTCAGTTTACAAAACCGGGGAAAATATTTGGGCGCTGCAGATTGGAATGATAAAATGGCCGATCCCAATGCAGTTGTGATTGATATGCGAAACCACTACGAAAGCGAAGTGGGTAGGTTTGAGGGAGCTAGCTGTCCGGATACAGATACGTTCAGGGAAGAGTTGGCGCGGGTGTTGGATTTGTACAAAGAGGAGAAGGACAAGCCCATTTTGATGTATTGCACGGGTGGAATTCGCTGTGAAAAGGCCAGTGCATGGATGAAGCACAACGGCTACAACGAGGTGTATCATTTGGAGGGTGGGATCATTAATTATGTGAATCATGTGAAGGCGGAGGGATTGGAGAATAAGTTCAAGGGGGTGAATTTTGTGTTCGATCAACGATTGGCTGAGCGGGTGAGTGAGGATGTGATCGCGGTTTGTCATCAGTGTGGTGCGCCGGCTGATACCCACATCAATTGCGCGAATACGGGCTGTCATTTGTTGTTTATTCAGTGTGGTGCTTGTGCTGAGAAATTCGAGCATTGTTGTTCTGAGGAATGCAAGTCGGTGATACATTTGCCAGAGGCAGAGCAAATTCAATTGCGCAAGGGTAAACCGGCGGGCAGAATCTTCAGCAAAGGAAGATTTCCGGGCAAAGTGTAAAATAATTTGAGCAGTTTGTCGTTTATGTGTAATGAATTCGGAGACGGCGGTGTACGTACGTCGTGGTTGCAGGTCTCCGCTCCTTATATTCGCAGAATTAATATTAATTGAAACACAATACGATGATATATACTCGTAATGCGCAAGAGAAATCTTGGTTACGATGGGCAGTGATACTGCTTACAGTGATGGTGGCGCCCAGTGATGTTTTCGGTCAGTGGGGGTTTGGTGCAGATGCAGGTAGTGCAGATACAACAGCAAAAGACAGCGGTGCAACCTCTGGTGGTGGCGATGGTGGTTGGGGTATGGATGGTGGCGGGTCTGCGGAAGAGCCGTCGATCAAGCGTGCGCCCTACGTTCGGTTTGTGCCTCCTTACGATAGTATGCGTGAGATAATCTTTTACGAAAACATCATTGAGGATGAGATGTGCGAGAATTGTGGGGCTGATTCGTTGTATTGGCGCGCCAAGAAATATTTGGTTCAGCGTTTGGGCAAGGAGGGATACAAGAAGATGGTGGTTGAGGATAAGTTGGCTGAGCGGATTGTGTTGACAGTGACCACGCCGATGGTTTGTAGGTACGGGCAGTATAACAAGAAGCAAGAGGGTGTGTTGGAGTACCGATTGACATTGCGATTCAAAGACAGTCGATATAAATATCAATTTGGCAATTTTATTCATGTGGAGGCGGAAGAGGGACTGAGCACGAAGATTTCAAGAACCTACCACGAGCACTACATGCGTGTGAAAAAAGGTTTTCAATACACAGATCGTTATTTGTTGGCGGCGGATTTTGAGGTAAACGATGTAGTGACGGGCTTGAAGAAGACGTTGCAGCAGCCTTATCAGCCCGACGAGGACGATTGGTAGGTCGATTGATTTACAACGAATAGTACGCTTTTTACCCCTGTATTGTTGGCATTGAATGCAGGCATTTGGTGTCCAATCGAAGAAAGCATGAAAAAAAGTTGTGGATATCTTGCTCTAAGAGAGAAAATAACCTATTTTTGCAACCCCAAAAACTAAGTAAGAATTACAAACGTGAATCCGCTGAGTACATACAAAACCGTTTCGGTTAACAAAATGACTGCCGACAAGCAGTGGTTTGTTGTTGACGCAAATGGACAGACATTAGGCCGTATGGCCTCTCAAATTGCTTCGGTATTGCGAGGCAAAAACAAGCCTTCTTACACACCCCATGTGGACTGTGGTGATAACGTAATCGTTATCAACGCGGAGCATGTTGTGATGACGGCTGGCAAGTTCGACAAGAAAGAGTATTTGCGTCACACAGGGTTTCCTGGTGGACAGCGAAGCACCTTGGCGAAGAACGTGAAGCCTGCTCGTTTGATCGAGATGGCGGTGAAGGGCATGTTGCCAAAGAATCGCTTAGGCCGTAGATTGTTTACGAATTTGTTTGTGTACGAGGGATCAGAGCATCCACATGCGGCACAACAACCCAAAGTAATGAATACTGAAAACTGAGCCCTATGATAAACACCTCAGGCAGAAGAAAAGCCGCTGTAGCACGCGTGTACCTGAAAGAAGGTAACGGAACCATCATTGTAAACAAGAAGCCATTGGAAGTTTACTTCCCGTTGCCTTGGCATCAATCAGCCATTCAAGCCCCTATGACATTGACTGAGAACGGAGGAAAATACGACGTTCAAGTAAATGTATGTGGAGGTGGTGTAAGCGGACAAGCGCAAGCGATCCGTTTGGCCATTTCTAAGGCTTTGGTTGACATCAATGCAGAGTTGAAATCTCCTTTGAGACAGGCAGGATTCATGACACGTGACTCACGTGTTGTTGAACGTAAGAAGCCAGGTCAGAAAAAGGCACGTCGTCGCTTCCAGTTCTCTAAACGTTAATTATACCCATGGCATATACTCAGCAAGATTTGTTGGAAGCAGGTGTACATTTTGGTCACCTTACCCGCAAATGGAATCCCAAGATGGCTCCATACATTTTTATGGAACAGAATGGTATCCATATTATTGATTTGAAAAAAACCGAAAGCAAGTTGGAGGAAGCCAAAGCGGCTGCCAAGAACATTGCGCGTTCAGGACGTAGGGTTTTGTTCGTGGCTACCAAAAAGCAAGCGAAAGAAATCGTTGCAGAAGAAGCCAAGCGCGCCAATATGCCTTTCACCACTGAGCGTTGGTTGGGTGGTATGTTGACAAACTTCCAAACTGTACGCAAGAGCATCAAGCGTATGCAGAACATCGACAAGATGGCAACGGATGGAACGTTTGATCGTATCAACAAGAAAGAGCGTTTGATGTTGGATCGTGAAAAAGCAAAATTGCGCATGCTTTTGGGTGGTATCGAAGATATGACCAAATTGCCAGGTGCTATTTTCATCATCGACGTAAAGCGTGAGCACATTGCTGTGTCTGAGGCCACCCGTTTGGGTATCCCGACCATTGCATTGGTAGATACAAACTCAGATCCTACCGTGGTTGATTATTCAATCCCAGGAAATGATGATGCTTCGAAGTCAATTCAGTTGATTGCCCGTGAAATCGCGGATGCCATCATTGAAGGTACCCAAGAGCGCAAGCGTGAAAAATCTGAAGACGACGCAGCTCCGGTTGCTGAAAAAGAAGTTGCAGCAGAAGCATAATTCAATTAACAATGACTACTATTACTGCATCAGAAGTAAATAAACTGCGTCAAATGACCGGCGCAGGTATGATGGATTGCAAAAACGCTTTGGTAGAAACCAACGGTGATTTCGAGGCTGCGGTAGATTTCTTGCGCAAGAAAGGTGCAAAGATCGCAGCGAAACGCGCCGATCGTGAAGCTACTGAAGGATGTGTTATCGCCATGACCAACGACGCTCGCACTACGGGTGTAATTGTTTTGGTGAGTTGTGAAACTGATTTTGTTGCCAAGAATGAAAATTTCGTGGCAATGGCGAAAAATATCGCAACAGTGGCTTTGGAAAACCAACCTGCTGATGTGGATGCGCTGAAGGCATTGACCATTGACGGTGTTAGCATTGCCGATCGTTTGATGGAAGAGGTTGCCAAAATTGGTGAGAAAATCGACGTGACCAAATACGAGTTGGTACAAGGTGCCAATGTAGTTTCTTATATCCACGGTGCTAATCGCATGGGTGTGTTGGTAGAAATGAACAATGCCGCCAATGATGCCAACCACACTGCAGGTAAAGACGTAGCGATGCAAATTGCTGCTATGAACCCTGTGGCTGTAAACCGCGATAGCGTAGATGCTAAGACCATCGAGCGTGAATTGGAAATCGGTCGCGAGCAAGCACGTGCAGAGGGCAAGCCCGAAGCCATGATTGATCGTATTGCTGATGGTAAGTTGCAGAAGTTCTTCAAAGAATCTACTTTGTTGGCCCAAGACTTCGTGAAAGATGGTTCTATGACCATTGAGAAATACTTGTCTGGCGTTGAGCCCGGTCTCACCGTTTCAAGTTTCAAGCGAGTGCAACTCGGATAATTAAGAATTTTTAAATCCCTCGAAAGAGGGATTTTTTTTGCTAATATTACAACATCAAATGAGGTTTAAAAGAATACTACTGAAATTAAGTGGTGAGGCTCTGTTGGGTACTCAATCATACGGTATCGATGCCAAAGTGCTCGAGGCTTATGCTAAGGAAGTAAAGAAAGTGGTAGACGCCGGCGTAGAAGTAGCTGTTGTCATTGGTGGTGGAAATATCTTCCGCGGTGTTCAAGGCGCCCAAGGGGGTGTTGTGGATCGCGCAACTGGTGATTACATGGGCATGTTGGCAACCATGATCAATGCGATGGCGCTGCAAGGTGCCTTTGAAAAAGTGGGTATGTCCACCCGTTTGCTTTCTGCCATCAAGATGGAACAAATTTCAGAACCATTCATCCGTCGCCGTGCCATCCGCCACCTAGAAAAAGGTAGGGTTGTCATCTTTGGTGCCGGTACAGGCAATCCCTATTTTACCACAGATACGGCAGCATCTTTGCGTGCAGTAGAAATTGAAGCCGATGTAGTGATCAAGGGAACGCGCGTGGATGGTATCTACGACAGCGATCCGGAGAAGAACCCAGGAGCTGTTAAATACGATGAAATTTCTTTCAAAAAGGTCTATGACCTTGGATTGGAAGTAATGGATTTAACGGCCATTACACTGTGTCAGGAGAACAACAAACCCATCGTGGTATTTGATATGAACGGAGAGGGCAATTTGATGCGGTTGGTACAGGGCGATAAAGTGGGAACCTTGGTAATCGATTAAGGTAGGAATAACATGAGTCGTTGTAACTTGCAATTAAACCAGCATTTACAGCAAGAGATGGCACACCGTTGCCAACAATTGGATACACGTATTTTATCATGGGGGCTGGCTTCGCCAGCCCTTCGTGCTTTAGTATCGCTCAATATCAACACCGTGGAGGATTTGTTGTCTTATACACGGAAAGAACTGGCAGGAGCCCACGGTATGGGTGATACAGGTATTCAACGGATTGAGGCGGGATTATTGGCCCTTGGAATTACTTGGGACAAGTAATTGCTTTTTTTGGAGCTCGGATAAAACAAAAAAGACGGCCAAGGCCGTCTTTTTGAATATCTAGTAACTGTTCGACTTACGCCAAAGAGTTCACATGCTTCTGCAAACTTGACTTCAAGTTGCCAGCTTTGTTCTTGTGGATTACGTTGCGCTTAGCCAATTTGTCCAAAGCAGAGAAAGCGTTTGTCAACAACTTCAATGCCTCGTCTTTAGAGGTTGCCTTGCGAATGGTCTTCACGATATTACGAGCAGTCTTGTGCTGGTAGCGGTTGAGATCACGCTTGGCAGCGTTGGCTCTGATTCTTTTGATTGCGGACTTATGATTTGCCATTTCTATTAAAAAGGACTGCAAAGATAACCAAATGCAATGAATTCAACAAGACATTTCAAAATTTATCCATCATTTTCTGGAGCGAGCTGAACCTTCAGTCCTTCCATGTCTGACGATAGGTGCAATTGGCATCCCAAACGACTGTTGTTTTTCACAAAAAAGGCTTGGTCTAACATCCCCAATTCATCATCTGTGGGCTCTGGCAGTTTATGATTGCTGAGGACGTATACCTGGCACGTAGCGCACATCGCCATGCCACCACATTCGCCTTTTACGGGCAATTCTACGGCCCTGCAAAAATCCATCAAGTTCAATCCCGTATCTGTGGGTGCTTGGTAGGTATTTTCTACGCCGTTTCGGTCAACAATACGAATGGATATGAGTGAATCGTCCATGGTTAACGCAAATGGGTCAGGTGTTCGAGGCTATTTTTTAATTTAATGCGGTAATGGGTTTCATGGTCGTGTTTTTCTACCACGTACAAACAAACATTGTCGTGTTCGAAATCATCCATGCGTTGAAGGGGCGTATTGGTGAGCAAGCATAAAAATCCGCGCAATGCCCTGCCGTGCATACAAATCAATACGGGGTTTTCGCTTCCCGTTTCGATTTTCTTCAATCCCAATTTTTGGCGCTTTTGCATGGCCAAGGGTGTTTCTCCGCCGTTGATGGCTTGATTGAGTTCGCCGTTTCTCCAACGCTGTAACATCGCATAGAATTCTTTGCGCGAATGTTCACTCGGTTGCTGTCCTTCTAGGATACCCCAATTGATCTCATTGAGTTCCGGGATCACGTGCGTTGGAATGTTCAATGGCGCAAAAGGTGCTACTGTCTGATGGGTGCGCTTCAGCGAACTGACGTAAATGCGTTGAAAGGGAATGTGTTTGTAGGCTTGGAAAAAAGCGTCGGCCTGCTGCTGTCCCAATTCGTTGATGTCTGTATCCACCCCTGAACCTTGCACAATTCCCATGCGGTTATACTGGGTTTCCCCATGCCGAATGATGTACATTGTTTTTATGGCGGGGGAGGGTGAACTTTGCATAGATTAATGACGGTGATGGAACGGCCAAACAAAGGTGCAAATATACAACAGGGGATGGCGATTTATCGTAAGCCCCAAGCCACTTTGCCCGAATTTTCTGTTGGGAATTGGTGTTCATCCCCCACAAATGCTGCATTTTCAGCGGATACATTTTGTCTACAGCCCTTCGATCGATCCTTTGATTTGGAAATCCTACAGGCCGCGCAATGCGGTGAGGGATGGGAAGACAGTAATCAGATTTGGTTGCAATACGGTACACAGCTTTCTGCTGAGCCACCTCCGATGTCTACACCAGCGTCTGAATTTGTTTCGGAAGTTTTGGGCATACAACAGGCAATCGCATCGCATCAAATTCAGAAGGCGGTAGCAGCTCGATCGATGTCGGTGAGCCAACCCATGGATTTAAACCGGATTTGGCATTCGTTTATACAATTGCATGAGGCCTACCCAGCGGCGTTTGTGTTTGTTCTCATACACCCCCAGTGGGGATGTTGGATGGGGGCATCGCCGGAAACCTTGTTGCGCGCCGAAAATGGAGAAGCCACAGTCATGTCGCTGGCTGGGACCCTCACGCAAGATCAAGACGGGTGGACGTCAAAGGAGGCCCTAGAGCAATCAGTGACCAGTACCTTTATTCGGGAGGTACTCGCGGCCCAAGAAATCCATGACGCCGTGGAATCGAATGTGGGCGAATTACAAATGGGCAATATCAAACATTTGATGTCGGAATGGCGCTTTAAACTCCCATTGCCGAGCGCCTCTATTCAACCGAATGATGTATTTGACGTGGTTCGTAATCCTCTGATGTTGCTCATCGCCCAGTTGCATCCAACGCCAGCCGTGGGTGGGTATCCTCAGGCCGAGGCGTTGAATTGGTTGCGCAACAATGAGAGTTTAAGTAGGGCATTGTATTCGGGTTTTGTGGGGGTGATGGGGTCACAGAACGCCAATTTGTTTGTGACATTGCGCTGCGCGCAATTGTTTCAAAGTGGTTACACATTGTATGCGGGCTGTGGTGTGAATGCGGGTTCGGACCCCAATATCGAATGGAAAGAAACCGCGGCCAAGATGGCTTTGGTGGGTCAATATTTATAGTTTGGTATTGGGTGTGGTTGCTGCATGGATAAACCAGCAACTGCCGGATCGGCCAGCGCTGTGATTCGCTGGGTTCAAGAGGCTTGAAAAGGGGGGCAGTTTAACGAAAAATGGTTGGGTTGGGTATGCCTTGTCCAAAATCTGTGGCGTCCAATGGTTCACGGGTAAAGATGCCGCGCTTGGAGGGTTTGTAGCCTGAATAATCGCCGGTGGGGATGTAATAATACACATTGCCATCGGCCGATGGGAAGGCTGGTCCGATTTCGTCGAATACGATGGTTTTTTGTTCCTCCTCATAGCGCATGAGGATACGGGAAGATTTGTGGTATTCGAAAATCACACGATGGTCTTCAGAGGGATCTTCCAATCCGTCGCGGAACAAGGGTGCGCCCCAAATGGGCTTCAGTGCTTTTGGGTCGGCCGCTTCCTCGTTTGGTTCAAAACTCAGTACATCAATGATGGAGCGGTTTGAGTTGAGGTTGTGTCCATCAAACAGCATCACCACGTAATACTGTTTTTTCTTGATTTTGTGGGGGATGATTTGGTAGTACAATCCACCGATCCACTGGCTGTTTTCGAGGGTGGATTCTTTGGCGTCTTTGGGCAGGTTTTGCGCAGTATCGTGGAGTGTGTAGAGGGCGATTCCTGCTTTGGTTTTGTGTTGAATTACGCCGTAGTGGTGAAATATCCCATTCTTGAGGATGATGTTGTAGGTGAACAATCGCACATCGGATTTTGGGTGCGATGCGATGGCCACGGTGCTCATTCTCAGGTTGGAGAATTCGTAGTCAAAGGATGCGGGTTCCGACAGCACATCCATTAAGGTTTGTTGCAACTGTGTAGCCACGGCAAATTTGGCTGAGTCTGACGGAGCGCTGATGACCAAGGGGGCCACTTTGAGCAGGCTGTCTTCCTGTTCAGCCAGCGATGCAGGGTGTTCAGCAGGGCTGTCATCGCCTTGGGCCTGCGCAAATGCGCAAGTGCCCAAGGCGATCATCAGCGTAAATACGCGGCGTATGTAAAGCAGTCTGTACCGCATGAAGTATGAATGTGAGTTGGTTTAGCAGTTTTCAACCACAACCGCGCTGGCACCGCCACCGCCATTGCAGATGGCTGCACCACCATATTTGCCGTTGTTTTGCTTGAGTACGTGCAACAATGTAACCAAAATGCGCGCACCCGAAGCACCCAATGGGTGTCCCAAAGCAACCGCACCACCGTTCACATTTACTTTGCTCGCATCCAGGTTCAACAACTTGTTGTTGGCCAAGGATACAACGGAGAAAGCTTCATTTAATTCTACAAAATCCAAATCAGCCACGGTAATGCCTGCGCGTTGTGCGGCAATGGGCAATGCTTTGGCTGGGGTGGTGGTAAACCACTCTGGGCTTTGTTCTGCATCGGCAAAACCGGTGATTTTCGCCAGTGGGGTTAAGCCCAATTCTTTGCATTTCTCACCACTTACCAATACCAAGGCAGCGCCACCATCGTTGATGGTAGAGGCGTTGGCGGCGGTGACAGTACCGTCTTTTTGAAAAACGGGACGCAAACCAGGGATTTTATCGAAGCTAACATTTTTATATTCTTCGTCTTCGCTCACAACCACTTCGCCCTTGCGGGTTTGGATGGTTACGGGCACGATTTCGTCGTTAAATTTTCCGGCCTTCCACGCTGCGGCGGCACGGGTGTAACTTTCGATGGCGTATTGGTCTTGCTCTTCACGGGTGAAGTTCATTTCCTTGGCACACAACTCAGCACAAGTACCCATCAGACTCTTGTCGTAAGCGTCGGTTAATCCGTCTTGAACGATGCCATCGAGCGCTTGTACATGACCATAACGGTATCCAGCGCGTGAATTGGGCAAGTAATGTGGGGTAAGGCTCATGTTCTCCATTCCTCCGGCAACAACAATATCGTTCAGTCCCAACATGATGCTTTGCGCAGCCAAAGAAACCGATTTCAATCCACTTGCACACACTTTGTTGATGGTTGTGGCGGGCACATGGTCACCAATACCGGCAAATTTTGATGCCTGTCGGGCAGGTGCTTGTCCCACCCCCGCTTGCAACACACAACCCATAAACACTTCGTTTACGAGGTTTGGGTCGATGCCTGCTTTTTCAAGGGCTCCTTTGATGGCGATGGCGCCCAACTGGGTGGCTGGAACGCTAGAAAGTGCGCCATTGAAACTCCCCATGGGGGTTCTGGCGGCCGCTACGATGAATACTTCTTTTGTCATAAACTGGAACGCTGCAAAGATACGGGTTTGCGGATAATCGATGCCAATTGCCCTTTGGTTAATGACGTTTGGGCGATAATGGTTTAGTTTTGTGCTGAAATTGTTCGTGTATGATTGTTTTGATTGAGTCTTCTGCTGAATTTCCATCGGTTTCTGTTTGTGATGAGCAGGGGTTGTTGTTGTGGGATGAGGTGGGAGTAGACCGACAATCGCATGCGGAAAAGTTGCCGATGATGGTGCAACGGGCCGTAGATTTTGCGAGGGCCGAAGGCAAGGAGATCGCTGCGGTTGCTTTTCAGGAAGGACCGGGGAGTTACACAGGACTAAGGATTGGGGTGAGTTTGGCTAAGGGATTGTGTTTTGGGTTATCGGTGCCATTGATTTCTGTTTCAGGATTTGTAAGCTTGGCGATGGTGGCCTTGGAAAAGCATCCCACTTGTTCAGAAGCGTGGGTGATGATGGATGCGCGGCGCGACGAGGTATATGCGTTGCAGGTGATGAGAGAGGGTGGCGCAGTTGGCCGGGTTAAGCCAGAGATATTGCCATCAGAGCGCGTTGTGGGCTACGGTTCTCATACGGTATTTGCGGGTAATGCCAACGAAAAGGTGAAGCGCTTATTGTTGGCCGAGGATTCGGTATTTTGGGATGAATCGCCCAGGGCATCGCACATGTTAGGCATGGCGGTGGAGAGTTTTCAGCGCGGTGAATTTGTGGATTTGGCGTATTACGAGCCTTTTTATTTGAAAGATTTTGTGGCTGGGGTGAGCAAGAAATTTAGTTTGTAGGGATATGCGGGTTTTGTTCATCGATAATTTGGACAGTTTTACCTTCAACTTGGTGCATTGTATGTTGGTTGCTGGTGTGGAGGTTGAGGTGTTGCGCAACGAGGGTGAGGATTGGCCGGAGTTGGCAGAAAAAATGGCAGATTGTGATGCATGGGCGGTCGGCCCGGGACCGGGCCGACCGCAAGACTACCCCCATTTGATGCGGGCTATCGCCCATTGGATAGGCAAGAAACCCCTGCTTGGCATTTGTCTGGGACAGCAAGCCATCGCCCAAGCCTGTGGTTGGCAAATTGATCATGCCGCCTATCCCATGCATGGAAAACCTTCCCTAATTGATCACAATAGACAAGGACTTTTTGAAGGATTGCCCACTGCGCTTCAAGTGGGTAGATATCATTCATTGGTAGCGACATCGCCCAATAATTTAAGCGCATTGAACATCGCATTGAACATTGATGCCCGATGCGACGAAGAAATTATGGCCTTAAGCAATGCAGAAATGGGTGTTTGGGCTGTGCAGTTTCACCCCGAGAGTGTGCTGACACCGCAAGGGCAGGCGATGATCAATCGTTGGGTGAAGCTGGCCGATGCGTTTAATCGCTCTAAGGACTAAGCGTTATCGCCCAATTGAACGGCTGATCTCACCGCGTTGGCGATGTTTTCAGGCGCATAGCCGCACAAAGGATACAAGTCTTCTTCGTTGTTACCGTGTTCGATGAATTCGTTCGGTATGCCCAAATGCAAGGTAAATTTCGCCGCGTGGTCGAGCGCATTGGCCGCCGTTGTCTGTCCCCATCCCCCCTGAATACAACCGTCTTCCACCGTAATGATCTGGGTATATGCATCGAGGTTGATGCTGCCATTGGCGATGTGGGAGGCAGTTTCACTGATGACTGCGCAGTGCAGGTGGTCAAAAGTTACACCTTGTAATAAGGCATGGGCTTGTGCACAAAGGTTGCTTGCATGTCCGGTACTTAGAACCAGCAGTTTTGCATTGGGCGATTGGTGTAGCCACTGTGGTTGCAGTGTCTTGATGACCTGTTCCCTTGAATCTATCGACCAGTAGACTTCCGATATGTTGCCTTTGGGATATCGGATGGCGATGGGTTTGTTGGCCGTGATGCCAAATTGCATGGCTGCAGAGAGCTCGTTGGCGTTGCGTGGGGCAATGAGGGTGGTATTGGGTACGCAGAGCAAAAAGGCGATATCGAACGCACCGTGGTGGGTGGGACCGTCTTCTCCAACCAATCCCGCACGATCGATGCACAATATCACAGGTAAGTTTTGCAGGGCGATGTCGTGGATGTATTGGTCGTATCCGCGTTGTAGAAACGAGGAGTAAATATTTACGATTGGGATAAGTCCTTGGGTCGACATCCCTGCAGCGAAGGTGAGGGCGTGTTGTTCGGCGATGCCTACATCAAAGAATCGATCTGGAAATTGATTCATGGCGTGGATCATGCCGCAAGAGGATGGCATGGCGGGTGTGATGCCAGAAACGTTTGGGTATTTTTCTGCGAGTGCAATCAGTATGTCACCGAACACATCTTGCCATTTTTTGGCGGGTTTGGTGGGGGTTTCAATTTTTACATACTTGGCCGCGCTATGCCACTTGGTTTGTTCTTTTTCTGCCGGGAGGTATCCTTTGCCTTTGATTGTTTTGATATGCAACAAGCGAGGGCCCTGGTGTTCGTAAGATTTGGTTAAGGCAGGGAGCAGCTCGCTGAGGTTGTTGCCGTCTACCGGACCTTCGTACTTCAGGCCAAACCATTCGAACCACGCTTTTACATCGGCGGGTTTGGCGCGCAATTGTGTATTCAATGCGCCGGTATTGGGGTCGATGCCCATTTGATTGTCGTTGAGTACAATCAATACATTCAGGTTCGATTCAAATAGGTTGTTAAGGGCTTCATAGGATAGGCCAGCGGTTAGGGCGCCGTCTCCCACAACAGCCACGAAGGTGGGTTTGCGTGTGTTGGAAGCGGTGTCACTGGTTTTTGGCAGGATGTTGTGGGCGGCGGCCATGCCCATGGCCGCCGAAATGGCCGTGCTTGAATGACCCGTACCAAATGCGTCATAGGCACTCTCTGAGATTTTGGGAAACCCAGAAATGCCCTTGAATGTGCGGATACCGCTGAGATGGTCTTTTCTGCCAGTGAGTACCTTGTGCGGGTACGCTTGGTGACCCACATCCCAAACGATGGCATCTACAGGAAAATTGATCGTGTGGTGGAGTGCTACCGTTAATTCAATGACGCCGAGGTTCGACGAAAAATGTCCGCCCGATTGAAGTACTGAATCTGTAACGAAGGCCCTTAATTCCTCACACAATATTTCTAATTCTGAGAAAGAGAAGTTTTTGATTTCGTTCGGAGAGGATATTTTTTGAAGTAGGTTCAATGTTTTTTCAGGGGTATGGGCGCAAAAATAGGGTGATTTGTTGAGTGAATGTTCATGTGAATTTGTGGATGAACGCATTGGATTTACCGATGAATTTAATCGTTAGTATTAAAAATCCCCGATAAAATGTTTATTGAATTGAAAAAATCAATAAAAAACAGACGAAAAAATTGCAATTTAATTTGGAAGTGCCTAATGATATTTTGTAGTTTTGTGCCATGAAAACAAATTCTGACAAGAAATTGTTTCGAAAAAATTCACAATAAACATGGAAAATTTAGATAACTCTGTAGCGGCATTGCCCAAAAAAAGGGGCAGAAAACCGGGTTCTAAGAACAAGGTTTCTACAAAAAGAACATCAAAAAAAGTATCTTATCTGAGCGCATTTTCAATTTTAGAACAAGAAATTCAGTCGCTTTCGAACGCTTTGAAAAAAGCCACGTTGAAGGCTGAAAAAGAAATTGAAAAGTTAGAAAAGAAACAATCTCGTGATATCGAGAAGGTAAAGGCCAAAGCAGCGAAGTCATTGTCGTTGTGGAAAGCCCGCGCAAAAGCCAATTTGAAAAAAGGCAAAGTGAGCACCGGTCGTAGAGGCCGTCCTGCAAAACCAAAAGCCGAAAAAGAGGCCGGACGCAGAGGTAGACCACCCAAAACTGGTTACCGCAAAGGGGGTGGACGTAGAAAGGCTGGCGAACTGACCAAACGCGATATTATTTTGAACTATGTGAAAGAATTGAATCAGCCTATCGCCTCAGGTGCCTTGATTTTGGCATTGTACGAGCGCAGCGGCGAGCGCGACAAAACGCGTTTTTCACAAGGAATGTATACAACCCTGACCCAAATGTACAAGGCAGGTTTGTTGAAAAAGGACGACGGTATCGTGTCCTTGCCATAAATTTTAGTTATCCTTTGGGTAACACGATCGCTTGAATAAAGCGGGGGTTGTCAGACAAATCTCGGATAACCTCCGCCTCAGCGAACAAGGCAAACAACTGTTTGGTTTCCTCAGCAAGATATTGGTTAATTTCTAACCAGATGTGTAATGGTTTGGTGCGTTGTGCCATGGCGGTTTCTGCGAGTTGTGCCATTTTTCGATAAAAAATTAACGGATCGTTTTTCGGTGTGAACAGCGCCAAATGCGGTTCGTGCTTGAGCACATTATCTGCCATGTCTTTTGCCTCTTTCAATTCTATGTAGGGTGGGTTCGACACCAATAGATCGATGTTGTGGGGCAAGCTTTCCCACTCCAAGAAATTGGATTGATTCAGTTGAATGCGGTCGTGGACCCCGACATGGAAGGCATTTTCAGCCGCAACATCCAATGCGTCTTCACTCACATCCACCGCTGTGAATTTCCATTGGGGATTGTGGTGCAACAAATAAATGGGGATACAACCACTGCCCGTCCCGATATCAAGTCCTTCTATGATTGGACCATTGCTTGATTCTATGGATTTATTTTTTTGGCTGATGAGGTGGCAGAGTTCTTCTGTTTCAGGTCGGGGAATAAGGGTTGCTGGTGTAACTTTTAATGTAAGTGGACCGAAGAAGGCGGTTTCAAAAATGTATTGAATGGGAATTTGCTGCTTGAGTTGTTCGCAAATCATCTCCAGGGCCCGCATTCGGTCGTTCTCTGGTAGGTCTTCACAGTGTGGCAAAATCCAAAATCCGAAGGCCTTTATTTCATCTGCTGAAAAATGCGGTTGCAATCGCTGTTGGATATGGGCTTGGATCATCTGAAGATTCATTGGGTCAATTAATTTTTACGGCTGATGAATGAGTACCAAACGCAAGTTCTGCCTGCAAATGTCTGCATCTGGGTGGAAAGCGTCTACATGTAGAATGTAATTTCCACTCGGGAGTTGATTTTTTAGCTGATACAGTGGCAAAAGAAGACTGCCTTCGTCTGAAACCTGTAGTTTGGGAAAGTTCAATGGAATGGCGCTGCCCAACATGGAAAAAAGCGATACCGTCACTGCATAGCCCGGCTTTGGAAGGCGGTGATGTAGGGTGATGTAATCGTCGTCTTGTACCAAGTAAATCGTTTTCTCCAGGAAGAAAGGTTTTCTTCGCGGGTTGTTGCGGGCGGTGGCTGTCTGACTGTTGGGTGCACCGGGCGTAGCGTAGCCTGCTGTAAAAGTGGCACTCACCCAATGATTGGGCTGATTGGATGGTGCATTGGGTTGGGTTTTTTCCAAACTTACCCCTTTTTTGCTGTTAAGAATGGGGGTGTGCATGTTTTCATTGTAGTGCATTTCATCTACGACATTGTTTGCGGGATAGAACAATTGTAAAGTGGCTTCATCGGCGGGTAAATTGGGAAAATCTTTGACTTGTTGGTGTTGGAAATAATGGGTTGGACTGTTTGCCAAGGCCAATCGATAGGGGTTGTTGCTGTAGCATCGAATTTGTTGGGGATACAAAACAAAGGGTTGGGTTTGAAGCGTTGTTAGAGTAGCAATTTGTTGATTTTCTAATACTTTCAGTTGAAGCCCTTGCAATTGCAGTGCTTTGTTGGAGGTGTTCACAACTTCCAAATAATCAGGAAGGTGGTCAAACGCATTGAACAAGACTTCATTGAATTGTATGTCGGCCGGAAGGGGCTGCGATACTGTGAAGGCGATTTTTTGCAGGGTATCCTTCAAGGTTTGCGCGTTGCAACTCATGGCGTTTTTGATGACAATATGAATCCATTCGCCAGGGTTTAGGGGTGGTTGGATGTGATACTGTTGGGCTGTATTCGGTATTGGGGTAAAGGTGTGCGCTGTTTCGCCGTTGGCCGAATAAACTTGCGGTGTGGTTTGTGATGTGGGGTGTGTAAATTGCAGACAGAGGGTATCGGTATGGGTGGCTGCGATATAGGCCACTTGGAAGGGAATTTGGGTGTTCGGGCTGGGCGATTTTACGCTGGGAAATGGCTTGGGTGTTTGATTCGAAAAGGAAGGGGTGCCGCCTTCGTGGGAATTGGAATACCATTGAAAGAGGTCCAAACAGGGTGCCGTGCTATCGGTATGTTCTAAGCTATAACCTCCGTTTTCATGGCTGGGGTGATGCATCCATTGTTGGTAATGCAGTTGGTGCACTACTTGCTGTTGGTTATTGGTGAGGGTGAGGGTTTCCGATTCGATGTTGATGTAGGGCAGTTTGCAGGCGAGGAGGTTGGGTACAGTTCTCATGAGGGCAGTATCACTCACATCGCAGAGGGTAATTCGCTGTTGGGGTTGAAGGAGGTATTTTGGGAGTTGAATGGTTGTTTGGGCATCGGAAAGGGTTAATTCGTTGAGCCAGAGTAATTCATTGCTGTTGTTTTTTAGTTCGATGTACTGCGCCGGTGGCAGGTACCCTAATGTTGGGTTGGGGTCTGCCATGATTTCGGTGAATGTGATTTGGTATGGGGCCACGGGCGTGGTGCATTCTACAAAGGCTTTGCGTTGTTGCAGTGGTTGGATGTTTTTTGCGCTGTCTTTGGCATTTTGGACATAAACGGTATGCTCTCTGTTACAGGGTTGTGGGGGGAATTTGGCCCTGAGGGTTCGTGTATTTGTGAAATAAAAGGTGTCGGCTTGTTGGAAATTGCAGATGAGTTGGTTTTTGTTTTCCAGGGCGATGGGTTCGGAGAAGTTGAGTTGAGCCCACTCGGGTGTTTTCCATTGTAGGGATTGTAATGTGGGGGCCGTTTTATCGGGGCGCGGCGGGGTTACGGTGTAGGTTGTGATTCTGTGTTTTCCCGCCGCGCCACTTCCGGTTTGTATGATGGAGAGCCCCACGTAATTTTGGTTCATTGTCAAGGTATCTATGGCAGCACACAGGGTGCGATATTGCTCCCAACTGCTGTCCTTGTACAATAGTAACATGAGGTTGTTTTGCTTTACCCAGCGCAGGGTGATGTTTGATTTTGATTTGTTGAAATAGCCCAATTCACCCGAGCATTCGATACGCTCTTTGCCCGCTTTTCGTTCAATGAGTTTGAGTCCGTCCTCTAGATCGCCAAGCCTCAGTATCCAACCATTTTGAAGGGTACTGTCGAATCGATACAATACATCCACATAGTTGGCACTGCTGGGATTGAAATCCAAGTATAGGGTAGACTCCAACCATTGCGTTGTATCGGTGTTGCACCGTAAGAATAAGTTGGCGGTTTGTTTTACGGTGCTAACCGGAATTTGACTTTGTATGCCACTCGCAGTCCATTGAAATTGGGTGGGATGTCCGAGCGCAACATTTGCCGCTAGGGTTAAATCGCACTGCGCCCACAAGGGTTCGTTGGCGAGCAACAGCAGCGGTGCAAGTAATTGAAGGAGATTTTTAGGCCCGGTAAGGACGGGCTTTCCAGCGGTAGGGAATGGTTGCGGCGGCCACGGCCAGTAGCGGTAACCAAAGTACTTGGAGTGCCGAAACCAGGGCAACGACAAATGGGTTAGGAAGTTCTTTTTTGCAAAGAATGTGTACACCGGCTGAATCCACAAGCAGTTTCCCCAGCCAAACAAAGGCCAATGTTTCATATGTGCCCCTATACACAGAGATTCCGGTTATCACCCAAACCGAAATCATAAACAATCCCACCAATGTCTGCTTTAGGGCCGTTTTTTGTGTTTTTTGCAAAAATGTTTTCTTCATCCAGCGCATTCTCTGATTGAAAAACGACCGAAATTCTGTTTCGTAGGCGGTATAAACCACCGCGTTGCTGTGCGATGCATGGACCACTTTATGGTTGGGTGATAAAAGGAATTTTTCGAGGGTGAGTACATCGTCGCCGCTGCCAATGTGTTCATGGCCTTGATATCCACCGAGCTCATTGAATGACGCTTTGTTGAACATCATATTCGCCCCATTGGCCACTGCCGCGTTGTGTTTTTGACTTTCTACCCAACCGATCGCCGATAGAACCGCATTCTCAATGCATTGATATACTTGCAAAGGGCTGTTGCGGCTAGATTTTTCTGGGGTGCTATCAGACCACAAATATTCTACACTACCCAAGACCAAATGGGCCTGTTCGGATTCCATTTTTGCCAACAGGGTTAAAATGCATGCGGGGTGGAGGGTGCAATCGGCGTCAGTGGTAAAAATGACGGGGTATTTCGACTGATTAATACCCAATTGGAGGGCCGATTTCTTGCCATTTTGGTTTGTGGGTAGGGCCAATATGCGCGATTCTACCGTAAAATGTGCGCGGTATTGCTCAATAATCGCGGTGGTTGAATCGGTACTGTGGTCATCGCAAAAAAGGAGCTCTGCGGATGGGGGGAATTGGATGTGTTGTAGGCTTTTCAGTAGGGGTTCTATGCGATGGGCTTCGTTTCGAAATGGAATGAGAATGCTCAATCCTACGTTCGGTGTTTTGTTCATGGGGTGCACCGGTTGTGATTTCCAGTGGTGATAGGGCCTTAAAAACGATTGCCACCAGTAGGCATAACCCACCAAAATGATGCTGGTATAAATGAGAAGTAGGTCCCAGCTGGCCATGAAGTGATTATTTTAAGCCGTGGGCGGCTAGAATTTTCTTTTCGATTTGGGTGGTTGAATAGCCTTGCACAAATTCCAAGGTTTTGACTTCGCCACCGTGTTTTAATACCCAATCTGCCCCAACGATGTTTTCAATGGCGTAGTCGGCGCCTTTCACAAGAATGTGTGGGGTGATGTATTCGATGATTTCTTTGGGGGTGTCTTCGTTGAACAACACCACGCCAGTGACAAAGCCCAACGCGGCCATTACCCTTGATCTTGAGTTCGACGATTGCAAAGGTCTTGCGGGTGATTTTTCCAAACGCTGAACGCTTTCATCGGTGTTGAGCGCCACCAATAAACCATCGCCCAATTGAGACGCTGCTTCTAGGTAGTGAACATGACCGGCGTGCAGGATATCGAAACAGCCATTGGTAAATACCATTTTTTTACCGGCAGTACGGAATTGTGCAATCTGCTCTTTTGCTTGATCCCAGGTCCAGATTTTTTGATCAGTCATTGCTTTTGGCGGTGTTGCGGGTGGCCAAATAAAACAGGAGATAGGCGATTCCCCCAAACACAATCATCAGCAAGTTACTGAATGCCACGGAAAAAATGCCAAAACTGTTGGCATGGACTTCGCTTAGGCCGTAAATGAGGGTTAATCCATAAGCCAGTGTGCCCCAAACACCGGCTCCACCCGGAATGGGTATGATGACACCGAGCGAGGAGAAAATGACCACGCCCAAGGCATTGGCAATTGTGAGGTGCTCGGTGATGTCTAAGCTCTGTAGGGTACAATAAGTGCTCAACCAGTAGCCAATCCAAATGCCATAGGAAGAAAGGATGAAAACCAACGGCTGTTTCAGGTGAAGTACCGATTGAAGGCCGGCGCTGAATTTTTCGATGAGCGATGGTTCACCTTTGCCTTCGGTTTTTGGCTTGCGGGCTTGCTGTTTTTTCAGGTATCTAACGCCGAAAATGCCCATCAATAAGATTGTTGAAATGGCGGTATAATGCTTCCCTAAGGGGGTGATGATGTATTGATCAAAAAAACCGTAGAATTCTTGGAATTGAATGCCCAGGCAGAGGAGGCAGAGCGACATTAAAACCAGTAAATCGATGATGCGTTCGGTAACAACGGATCCAACCAACGTGGGTACAGGGGCCTTTTCGCTTTTGGCAGCCATGGCGCATCGCACAAATTCGCCGCCGCGGGAAGTGGCTACATTCACCAAATATCCAATCATCACGGCATAAAAAGCCCTGATTTTGTTCAGTGGATAGCCTGCTGGTTCGGTGAGCATGTTCCATCGCCAGCCCCGCAGATAGTGGGCGTAAAGCATGGTGACGGTGGCCCCCAAAAGCCAATATAGGTTGGCGTTCTTGACAGAATTGGCGGTTTGTTGCCAATCAATTTTGAACCCAATGGCTGTGAAGACGCCCGCTGCTAGCAGAATCATCAACACTTGGGAGACTATTTTTTTGTTGATTTTCAAATGACTTGATTGTTCCTGTCGGGAAACAAGTTGTTGGGTTGATGCACTTTGGCTTCTTCGGGGGTCATTTGTACGAAGGTCATAATGATGAGTTCATCGCCCACTTGTCCTTTACGCGCCGCTGCGCCATTCAAACCAATGATGCCCGTGCCACGCTCACCTTTGATGATGTAGGTTTCAAATCGCTCGCCGTTGTTGTTGTTCACAATCAACACCTTTTGGTTGGCAATCATGCCGGCTGCGTCGATGAGATTTTCATCGATGGTGATGCTGCCTGTATAATTCAACTCCGTTTGGGTTAGTCGGACGTTGTGGATTTTTGCTTGTAATACCTCAATAAACATGCGATGCAAAGGTAGCAGGTTTTGATGTATTTTCGCGTCTTATGCAATTTACATCGGGCATTGTTGAACAAGCCGTTGAAGCACTTTCTTCGTTTCCGGGCATTGGCAAGCGAACGGCCCTGCGATTGGTGATGTATTTGCTCAAGCGTCCTGAAATGGAAGTGGCGCATTTGGCCGATGCTTTGTTGAAGTTGAAAACCGAATTGCACCTGTGTGAAGTATGCGGTAACGTCAGTGATCACAAGCGATGCCATGTTTGTGTGAATCCAAATCGGTCTGATGAGGTGATTTGTGTGGTGGAGGATTTTAGCGATTTGATGGCCATTGAATCTACAGCCCAATTCAAAGGGAAATACCATGTTTTGGGCGGTTTGATTTCCCCGATGGATGGTGTTGGACCGGATGATTTGAACATCGCTACGCTGTTGGGAAGGGTGGAAAATAGCATGGTGGGTGAGGTCATGATGGCAATGAGTGCTACAGTAGAGGGCGACACGACCATGTTTTATCTGGCGAAGAAACTCAAGCCCATGGGGGTTACCATCACTTGCATCGCCCGTGGAATTGCGGTGGGTGGCGAAATTGAATATGCCGACGAGGTAACATTGGGTAGGTCTATCGCCCAGAGAACAGAATATTTGTTGTAATTTGCTCGATTCACGCCATGTTGCACAAATTATCGGTCGTTATCGTCAACTACAACGTCAAGTACTTCTTGGAGCAGGCGTTGCGTTCGGTGGAAAAGGCCGTGGAGGACATGGATGCGGAGGTTTGGGTAGTCGATAACAACAGTGTTGATGGCAGTGTGGCGATGGTGCAGGAAAAGTTTCCTTGGGTCAAGGTGTTGGCGAACAAAGACAATGTAGGTTTTTCGCGTGCCAACAATCAAGCCATCCGGGAGAGCAACAGTGAGTACGTCTTGTTGTTGAATCCAGATACGGTTTTGCAAGAAGACAGTTTGTTGAAATGTGTGTCCTACATGGATGCACGTGCAGATGTGGGTGCTTTGGGTGTTCGCATGATCGATGGAAAGGGTAAGTTTTTGCCGGAGAGCAAGCGCGGACTGCCTTCACCTGCGGTGGCTTTGTATAAAATGACGGGTTTAAGTGGCTTGTTTCCCAAGTCTAAGGTATTTGGTCGCTACCACTTGAAGTATTTGAGCGAGCACGAAACCCACGATGTGGATGTGTTAAGCGGTGCTTTCATGATGATGCGCGCATCGGCACTGGATCAGGTGGGTCTGTTGGATGAGGATTATTTTATGTATGGTGAGGATGTGGATTTGAGTTATCGCATCGTACTGGGCGGATACAAGAATGTATATTTTGCTGGCACAACCATTATTCATTATAAGGGCGAGAGTACCAAGCGCAAAAGTGCGAATTATGTGAAAGTATTTTACAACGCGATGGTGTTGTTTGCCAAAAAGCATTACAGCAGTTCAATGGCTGGTTGGTTTGCTTTTTTTATTCAAATGGCGATTTATTTGCGTGCGGGCGTGGCATTTTTTGCCCGTTTGGCAGAGCAGATTTGGTTGCCGTTGCTTGATTTTGTTTTGATTGTTGCAGGCTATGTGGGCATTGCGAAATACTGGGAACTGTATCACAAATTTGTGCGGGGATATTACCCGCCGGAATTTTATGGTGTGCATGTGCCCTTGTACGCTGTGGTGGTGATATTCATGGTTTGGATTTCTGGCGGCTATGATCGAATTATGGTTGCGCGGAGGTTGTTCCGCGGCGGTGCCGTAGGTGCTGTTGTGTTGTTTGCGATGTACGCGTTTTTGCCAAGAGAATGGCAGTTTTCCCGGGCGATTTTGGCTTTGGGATCGGCTTGGGCATTGGGTTCCCTATTCATAGCCCGTGGCATGGCACAAGCGCTGAAATTGGGCGGTGTGCATTTCGATCATGGCGGACGTAGAAAGGTGGTTTTGGTGGGCGGTGTACAGGAATGTGAACGAATAGAGCGATTGTTGAAGCTGGGCCGTGTCAACCACGAAGTGTTGGGTTGGGTTTCGGTGAGCGATGCGCAGTCTGCAGGCTTTATGGGACATTTGGGTCAGTTGTCAGAGGTCTTGGCCATCTATCAACCCGATTTGGTGATTTTTAGCGGCAAGGATGTGCCATCCACAGAGATTATGGCACACATGATTGATTTTCAATCGTTGCCTGTTCAGGTGAAAATTGCGCCAGAGCGGAGTGAGACCATCATAGGATCAGATTCAAAAAATCAGCCAGGAGAATTGTTCACGTTGGAGGTGAATTATCATTTGGCACAGCAACACCACTTGCGTAACAAAAGGGTATTTGATTTGATATTGTCTGTATTTGTGCTCCTGGCTGCGGGGGTATTGATGTTGAATAACCGTGGCAGAAACTTGCTGTATCAATGTGTTGCCGTGTTGATCGGAAACAAAACATGGGTTGGATATGATCCTTCTGCCCTTTCGATCAAATTGCCCAAAATCAAACATTGCGTCTTGGATGTTTCCAAGCCATATCAGGGAACGGGATTTGAGTCGGATGCCGCGTTGGCCTATGCCAGGGACTACGAAGTGAGCAAAGACGCGTGGGTGTTTTGGCGGAATTTACTAGGAAAATCGGTCTAAATTTCGTATATTATCATGAAGAAATCGGTCAATAGTTTGTATGAGTCGCGGAAGTTTATTCGGATCATATTGATGCTATTGTCTTTGGTTATTAGTATTACTACCTTGTATTTAAGTCAGTTGTTGGTGGTGAAAATTGCGGGGGAGGAGAAGAAGAAAATGGAAATGTGGGCTGAGGCGGAGAGCATTCTTTCTGATCCATTTAGTGAGGGCGATTTGGGGTTTCAATTGCGTGTTGTGCAGTCGAATACCACCATCCCTGCGATTTTGGTGGATGAAAAGGGAACCATTCGCCAGAGTGTAAATGTAGACACGGTGGGTAAGGCTCCTGGATTTTTGCAGCGGCGGTTAGAGGATTTCAAAGTAGAGAACGAGCCCATTGTTGTGCCAGTGGATGAGAAAACCGATTATCGGGTGTATTATGGCAGCAGCACGGTGCTTACCCAATTGCAATATTACCCTTATGTGGTTTTGGGGATTGTGGCGTTGTTTATGTTTGTGAGCTACGCGGCATTTTCCTACTCTACGAGGAGCGAGCAGAACAAGGTATGGGTGGGTTTGGCCAAAGAAACGGCGCATCAATTGGGTACGCCGATTTCAAGTTTGATGGGTTGGGTAGAGGTGATGGAGATGGGTGCATTGCCAGAAAATGCGGGGGTTGAGATGCGCAAAGACATCGATCGGTTGAACATCATCACAGAACGATTCTCCAAAATTGGCAGTGAGCCGATATTGGAAGATTTGGATTTGAATGAAGTGGTGATGGAGGCGATGAATTACATGAAAAATCGCTCCGGAAAAGGCATTGAGTTTGAATCGAGCTATTGGGGTCATCCGGTGGTGTGTTCGATCAACAAAAACCTGTTTCATTGGGTGATAGAGAACTTGGTGAAGAACAGTATCGACGCCATGGAAGGGGAGGGTCGACTGTTGTGTTCGGTGAAGCAGTTGAAGAACAAAGCGGTGATCGATATTACGGATACAGGTAAAGGGATTCCGAGCAATCAGATGAAATCTGTCTTTAAGCCGGGTTATACCACCAAGAAGCGTGGATGGGGTTTGGGATTGTCGTTGGCCAAACGAATCATTACAGATTACCACCGCGGTGAGATCTATGTGAAAGAGAGTGTACCATTGGAGAGAACCACCATACGGATTGTTTTGACTGCCTCAGTTTGATGGGTATAGGTGCCACGAAGTCGTTGGCGTTGTGCGAGAATTTCGGTAAGTTTGAATTATGATACAGCGAATCCAAACTGTTTATTTATTTGCATTGTTTGCCATCGGATTGATATTGATTTGGCAAGATCCTGTGTATGCTTCTTTCCAAGGTTCGAAGGACCCTAGCTCGTATGTATTGATGTTTTGGAACAGTTACGCTGGTTCTGCGCCGGTTGGCATCAACACTGTCCCTGAGCGCTGTCCGAACGTGATTTCCAATGGGGTGAATTACGGGGCTGATTGGATGACCATTGTTGTTTCTCTATCGGCGATGTCGGTGAGTATTTTATCGATTTTCTTCTTCAAAAACCGCAAATTTCAGTTGAAGATGGTGCTTGGCGCTACTTTGTTGTGTGTGTTGATATTGGTGGTGATGTTGGGGAGGTATTATATTTTCAAGTGGGGACATGCAGATTTTGTGGGACAATTGGGCATTCCATTGATTTGGCCTGGGTTGATGGCGATTTCGGGTTATATGGCTTATCGCGGTGTGAAGGCCGACGAGGAGATGGTTCGCAGCATGGACCGCATACGGTAAGGATTGATGAAAAGACTGGTATTGTTGGGTTTGTGTTTTGGGTTGAGCAGCGGTATGTTGTTGGCTCAGCGCAAATCTGGGAAGAAAGCGGCATCTGCCGTGGCGGACGAAGCGGGTAAGGACGGGGTGAAATTGGCTCTCACTGATTATGCGTTTGTTGCCAAGGATTTATATGGTACTGTAGGGTTGAGTGGGGTGATGCAGCGCGCCGAAGGCGCGCGCATGGCGAAGGGCAAAGCCCTGAGCCCCGAGATGCAAAAGCTGTTTGATTCACTTGAAACGCCCTTTGAAAAATCGGGAGGACTAGCTACCGCCTCCTATTTTGAGTGTGTGGCTTGGTACCGAAAACTGGCCAACGCCTTCCCCGCATACTGTGCACTCACTTCCATTGGTTTGGGTGACGCGGGCAAGGATATTTATGTTTTTAAGTTGCTTGGCGACCGCATGGGAAGGATGGATCGGCTGGGCATAGACGACGAAGGTATTGCTGTTTCGCCAGATCAGTTGGCAGCACCCGAAGTAAAAATACTCATCAACAACAACATTCATCCAGGTGAGCCGGAAGGCACCGACGCTTCCATGTTCTTGGTGAGAGACTTGTTGTTTTTCGGGCAGTATTGGCAAGAAACCCTACCCTATTTGGAACTCCATGTGGTTTGTCAATACAATGTTGATGGCACGCTCAACCGCAACGCCCATTCCCGTGCTAACCAAAATGGTCCGGTGGAATATGGCTTTCGCGGGAATGCCCAAAACCTTGACTTAAACCGTGATTTTATTAAAATGGACTCGCGCAATGCGAAAGCCTTGGTCGCATTGATGGCTTCCGAAAAGTATCATTTGTTTATAGACAATCACACCAGTAATGGGGCCGACTACCAATATGTACTGACCTATTTTCATACGCGTCCCGAAAAGTTGATGCCGGAAATTGTGCCAAATTTGCTCCAGTTGGAGGCCCGGTTAAAGAATCAATTGACCCGTCAAGAATGGCCAACGGCTCCTTATGTAGAAACCATAAAAACTGTGCCCGACAGTGGCCTTTTTGCCTTTTGGGAAAGCGGTCGGTATGCTACCGGATTCGCGGCCTTGCACAATACCATCGGCTACACCGTAGAAACCCATATGCTCAAGCCATTTTCTCAACGAATGTTGGCTACTTTGGCCTTCATGGAGCAGTTTTTAGCGGTATCCACGTCTGATTCATTGCGCGCTCAGTTTGATAAAAATCGGATGAATGGGTGGGTGCGTAGGTTGGCCGATCAACCTGTTCATTATTTGCCCATCGCCCATACGCTGGACATGAAACACTACAAAATGATTCCCTTCAAAGGGTTTGAGTTTGGATATAAGCCCAGTGATGTCACGGGTGCTGATCGCTTGGTGTATGATACCCGCAAACCTTGGGAAAAGCCTGTGAAATATTATGATCGTTATGTGGCAACGGACAGTGTTCAGGTACCCAAAGCCTATATCATTCCGTTTGCCTACGAGGATGTGATTCAAAAACTCAAACGCAACGGTATCGCCCTTCGCAACGTGCCTATAGATACCTTGGTGAGTTTGCGCGTGAGTTACATTGTTGACTACAAAACGGTGTCGAACCCCTATGAAAAGCATTATTTACATCACAGTGTGAAGACCCGCGATACCATGATGAAAGTGATGGTGAGGGCCGGTGACGCAGTGGCGGTGGTGAAGTCCGATAATGAGCGCTTTCTCACGGCAGTGCTGGAACCCCGCGCCGCGGATTCTTACTTTGCATGGAACGCGTTTGACGGCATTTTGCAGCAGAAAGAGGGGTATAGCGATTACGTATTTGAGGACAAAGCAGCGGCATGGTTAAAAGCCCATCCTGAAAAATATGCCGAATTGCAGCGGAAAAAAGCGCAGGATCCGGCGTTTGCGAAAGATGCTTGGGCCCAGTTGTATTGGGTTTACAAACAAACGGAACACTATGAGCCAACCCATAATTTGTATCCGGTTTATCGGGTAGATTGACGGTTGCCATCGCGCAATTCCAACAAAATAGCAGTGATGACGGCGGCGCACATCAGTGGGATTAGCCAAAATGTACGTGCATTGAGTCGTGACAGTACATTGGCCAAGTTGGCGGTAACGAATGCATTGCATAGCACAAAGAACAGGGTGACACCCAGTAGCCAAGCATATTGGGGGTTAGAGAATTTGTATAGCAGAAGCAGGCATGTCAGAATCAGGATGGCTGCCACGATATCGTAGACTTGGTTGAAGGTGCCAAAATTGATGCGGGATTGTTGTTGGGCTGAATGGCCAAAAAATCCTTGATAATCGCCCGGAAAGTGTTTTTTGAGTTCGGTGGCCACTGCACCCTCTTTGCTAAGTGGTTCAAGTCCATCTCCTGCATGGTTTAGAAATACTTGCTGAAATGTGGCTTTCACAGCGGCTTCAATGTGTTTGATGACAAGTTTGGGCGATGTGAGGGTGGCCGCATAAATGCTGAGGTAAAGGTCTTTGCTGTGGTGCCATCCACCGGTGGGGCCGAGCAGTGGTTGGTCGTTCCACACGAAGTCCCAAGCGTGTTTGGGCAGGTCGTCTTTGTGCTGATAAAACGTTGCGATTTCGGGGTGTGATTTGGCCAAAGGGTTGGTGGCGATGGGGTTTTCATCGAGGTAGGCTTTGAGGATGCCATTTTCGCAGAGTTTACCCATTAGAAAGACGTGACTTCCTTTTGAGGGTGTGATTCCGTTACCTGCCCAGGCATTGAGGGCAATGGTGATGATCCAAGGAATCAGGCTAATGGCCAATAGCCGTAGGGTGTTTTTGGCTGTCAAATCCAATTGGTTGCGCAGGGGTTTTTTGAGGAGATGGATGCCCGCAGCGAACGCAGTGAGCAAGGGCAGATGGGAGTGATGCATCAAAGCAGCAAACAACAATACGAAGGTTGACAAGACTTTTGCTCCCCGGGATGTAGCTTTCAAAAACATCATCGCATACAGAAACAGCAATGGGGTAAAAACATCGGGCATCACTTGAAAAACAAACCATGGCAGTGGCGTTAGCAGTGTGGCCACAGACATCGCAATTGCAGCGATCCAAGCTGCCTGTTGGGTGAACGCAGATTCAAGCAGATATACCGCACCCAGCAAGAGCAATACGCAAGGAACGAGCAAAATCTCAAACAGAAATGGGGGATGGATCGCTATGCCCATTTGAGAAAGCAACGGACCGATGCCAAAATAGTGCTTGCCAGCCCATAGGAAGAGACCGTAAAAAACCGATCGGTCCATGGGAATCGCAGCCGCCAATCCCTGTGTTTCAATGTTGCTAATGGTTTGTAAATAGGCACCGGTATCGGTGGTGCAAAGAATGCTGCCTTGGGTGATAAAAAACATCGGTAAAAACAGCAACAAGGCCGCTATACGTAGCCCATTTTCGGTATTCACCAACCGATGGAAGAAAGCTATCATGGTATCACTCTCCGTAGTATTCTACGAAGTTGTTTTGGGTTTCCCAAAGCGTAATCTTATGCAAAGCAACACCCGCGGGGAGCTTCGGACTCAGTCGTTGCCAAATCGCGACCACCACCGTTTCGATGCTGGGCATGGTGCCGGCCAACCAGGGTACGTCCAAGTTTAGGTTTTGATGGTCTAAGTGGTCGATGACTTCCTCGCGAATAATCACCTTAAGGACCTTTAAATCCATCACGCATCCGGTATCGGGGTCTGGCTGTCCCTTCACACAAACGAACAAGTCAAAATTGTGTCCATGATAATGGGGGTTGGCACATTTTCCAAACGTGGTATAATTCCGCTCTTCGCTCCAATTGGGGTTCCACAACCGGTGGGCGGCATTAAAATGTTCTTTCCGTGTGAGGTAAAGGATGGGCATTGCTAGGTTACAAAATTACTGCCTTTTTTTGATTTCTTGCAGTAGAAAGGTATCGGGTTGATCATATCTGAGAACAGCGCCATTGTTCGCATCGATCATCCAATTCCATGGGAGGATAAAATTCAGGGCACTGGCCTCGTTCCATCTCTTTTTAAAGCGATGTGTTACCGGTTGATAGCCAGCCTTTTCCACGACCATAACGAGGGTGTCGGTTTGCAATCTTGGCACCCGCAAGAAGCACGGCGTAACGCAATGGACCGCGGTGTCTAAACGGTGATTGATTCTGGACGATGGTACTGCGGATGATGTGGGTTCGAGGGTGTCGCCGGGCGACATTGGAATAAATTCAGGTCCAAGGATACGAAAAAAGTGTACATCTGCCCCGGCGGGGGTAGAAACAACGCGAATTACTTGCTGCTTGCCCGTAATCAGGGTTGCACAGGCTGTGAAGCTGAGGGCAATTGCGACAACCGCGGCGATTATGCTTTGTTTCCGTACCAAGTGGCGAGTTGGTTCACCGTATATTGGATTTCGTCCAAGGTGTTGTGTTTTCCGAAGCTGAAGCGAACGGTGCTGCGATCGGTTCCGGGATGGATGCTGTTGATTACATGGCTTCCACCAGTGGCTCCACTGGAACACGCACTGCCACCACTGCAAGAAATACCGGCCAAATCGAGCTGGAACAACAACATGCTGCTCATGTCATTGGGAGGCAAAGAAACGCTCAATACTGTGTAAAGACTACGTCCTTCAGGATCACCATTGAAACTCACGCCAGGAATTTGCTGGCGCAAAAGATCCATCATGGCAGTTTTTAACTGTGTGATGTGTTGTTTTTTGGCATCGATATCGCGATACGCTATTTCCAGCGCTTTGGCCAGTCCTACAATGCCAATGACATTCTCAGTACCGCCGCGCATTTCACGCTCTTGGGCACCGCCGGTAATTTGCGGAACAATTTTGTTCTTTTTGTTGATGTAGATGAATCCACAGCCCTTTGGACCGTTGAATTTGTGTCCGGCACCCGCCAAAAAGTCGATATGGCCTTGATTCAAATCAAAGGGAAAATGACCCATGGTCTGCACGGTATCGCAATGGAAAAATCCATTGGCATTGTGCACCATTTCACCCACGGCTTGGATATCGATCATGTTGCCAATTTCGTTGTTGGCGTGCATCAGACTTACCAAAGTATGGGGTTTTTGCTGGAGTAACTGTCCCAAATGTTGCATGTCTACATGGCCTTTTTCGTCGATTTTGACGAAGTCTAGACCGATGTTTTGCATTTGGTGGAGTTCTTCTACGGTATGTAAAACGGCATGGTGTTCGATGGCCGAGGAGATGATATTTTGGACGCCCAATTTGGCAACCGAGCCACGCAGTGCGAGGTTATCGGCTTCGGTGCCCCCTGAAGTGAAGAAAATTTCACCGGGCGCACAGTTGAGCAATTTCGCAACGGTACCGCGGGCTTCTTCGATAATACCACGAACTTTTCTGCCGTGTGCATGGGTTGAACTGGGGTTTCCGTAGTGCTCACGCATCATGGGAACCATCGCTTCAATTACCTCGTCGGCCATCGGTGTGGTGGCAGCATTGTCGAGGTAAATTCTTTGGGCCGTTGTCATATTCTGTTGTTGATGTTCAAATATCCCAAGAACTTATAACAGAGCTTGGCCATGGTAAATTCAGTGAGGATATCATTTTCTCTCGGAGCGATTTCAACGATGTCGAAACCCACTACTTGTTTTCTTTCTGCAATTCTGCGAAGCAACTTACATCCTTGGATCCAAGTGAGTCCGCCGGGCTCTGCCGTACCCACAGCGGGTGCCACAGAGGGGTCAAACCCGTCTGCATCGATGGTCACATAAACCACATCGCCCAATTTGTCGATACAATCATCAATCCAAGCATCGTTGTCCCACAAATCATGGGCATACCAAGTATGGATGTTGTTCGAGGATTTGATGAGTTGGCTTTCTTCGATGCACTGGGCACGGATACCCACTTGCACCAAATTCAAGCCCATATCGTGAATGCGGTGCATTACGCTGGCATGTGAATAGGGGTTGCCTTGGTAGGCCACTCTCAAATCGCTGTGCGCATCGATCTGCAATACGCTAATGTTGGGATACTTTTCGGCGTAGGCCTGCATGTATCCGTAGGTTACTGTATGTTCTGAACCCAAGGAAACCACAAATTTATTGCGGTTGAGGAGTTCGCGGGTTTGGTCGGCAATAAGTTTCACGGCATCGGCATCAATAGCGCCTGTGAAATCGATGGGTTGCAATGTAGCGATACCAAAATTCTTGTAGGCTTCACGGTCAATTTCTTCGTCGTAAAATTCTACAAAATGGCTGGCTTCTATCATGGCGGCAGGACCTTTATCCGATCCCATGAGGTAGGAACTAGAGTGTTCGTAAGGGGTCAATTGAACCACCACTTTGGCGTTTTCCAAAGTAGCGAGTTCGGTTTCTGGAAAGGCCAAAAAGCCTTCTTCGGCCGACATCAATGGTTGCATGGGTACGCGGGGTTATTTTACGCGTTCAACATAGCTACCAGTGCGGGTATCAACCCTGATTTTTTCACCGGTATTCACAAACAAGGGCACCATCACGTTTGCACCGGTTTCGGTGGTCGCAGGCTTGAGGGTGTTGGTGGCAGTATCGCCTTTCATGCCGGGTTCAGTGTAGGTGATTTCTACCACAGCATGCGATGGCGGTTCAGCAGAAACAGGGGTTTCGCCTTCAAACGCAACCAATACAGTATCGCCTTCCTTCATGAATTTAGCCCCTTCGCCAAACATAAATTTCGCGATCGGCACTTGGTCGTACGTTTCGTTGTCCATGCAGATAAATGCCTCACCTTCGGCATACAAATAGGCCAATTCCTTGGTTTCTACACGCACGATTTCCACTGATTCACCACTGCGGAAGCGGTTTTCAGCCAATTTGCCGTCTTTCACACGACGCATTTTGCCTTGATAGAATGCACGCAAGTTTCCTGGGGTGCGGTGTTGCCATTCGATGACTTGAACGAGTTCGCCGTTGTAGCGCAGAAAATTTCCAACCGATACGTCTTGAGTAGTTGCCATAAATTGAATTACTGCAAAAATACGACAATTTTCGCAAAGGGTTTAATATGGACTGCTCGCCCAGCAAATGATTGGGTTTTGGATCACAACAATAGTGATTTTCCCCACCGACGCATGCATCGCAAAATGAACAAGCGGTGTTTGTAGGCAAACGGGGACGACATCCCGCAACTGCTTGGACAGGGGAGAATGCTTGCCAATTTGGCGGCTTGGGTTTTGGTGAGGTTGTTGCAAGGGGTGTTGAAGTAAAATTGAGAAGCGGCTTCAATGCCAAAAACAGGGGCGATTTTCGCTTTCTCAGATTCGCTGCCTTCTGCTCTCAAGGTTTGAGCCTTTAACAACAGCTCTTCGCCGGGACCAAATTCGATGATGTTGAGGTAGACTTCCAAAATGCGTTCTTTTCCCCAAACGAGTTCTATCAATGCAGTGAACCACACTTCGAGGCCTTTGCGCACCCAGGATCGACCTTCCCACAGAAATACATTTTTGGCGGTTTGTTGAGAGATGGTGCTGGCCCCACGCACTTTCCCACCGCTCATGTTGTGTTGAATGGCTTTTTGAATCGCCTTAAAATCAAATCCATGGTGCTCCTTAAAGCGTTGGTCTTCGCCGCAAATGACCGCCATTTTGATGTTGTTGCCGATGCTCTGGTAATCAACCCAAGTTTGGTTACAATCGATATCGTACAGACTGCTTCTGCTACTCATGAGTGCCGTTGTGGGCGGGTTGATGAATCGGTAAGCAACCACCCAAAGCAGGGATATCGCGATGAAGGCCATTAACAATCGGAAAATCCATTTGATAACGCGGTAAAATATAAATAGTGTTATCATCAGAATCCTTGTACGCCGTTAACGGTTGTATACTTCAAAACATTGTTTTTATTGGGATAAATGCGCTTGAACGCACTCTGTACCATGAGGGTGGCCTCGTGGAATCCGCACAATATGAGTTTGAGCTTGCCGGGGTAGGTGTTGATGTCGCCAATGGCATAAATCCCGGGGACATTGGTGCTGTAGTCGAAAGTGTTGACCTCGATGGCGGCTTTGTCGATGTTCAAGCCCCAGTCGGCGATCGGGCCCAATTTGGGCGATAGTCCAAACAGCGGCAGGAAATAATCGCACTCAACCCAATTCAGCTCTTCTATACCATCGGTGGCTATTCCCACGGCGCTCAAATGATTGGATTCTGCATCGCCCTTGAGTTGCACCACTTCGCTGTTCACAATGAGTTGAATGTCTTTTTGTGCATCCATGTCCATGACCTTTTGAACCGAATCTGGGTGTCCGCGAAACTGTGTTCTGCGGTGAATGATTGTGACTTCTGCGGCGACGTCTTTTAAGAAAATGGTCCAGTCGAGCGCTGAATCTCCACCGCCAGCGATCACAACGCGTTTGTTTCTGAATTTTTCGGGGTCCTTGATGATGTAGTCCACGCCACAATTTTCAAAGTTCGCCAAGTTTTCGATGGGCGGTTTGCGTGGTTCAAAGCAACCTAGTCCACCTGCGATGGCGATGTTTGGGGCGATGTGCACTGTGCCCAAGTCTGTGGTGACTTTGAATTTGTTGTCATCCATGGCCTCGATGGTTTCGGCGCGTTCTCCCAGGGTGAATCCCGGTTTGAAGGGTTCGGCTTGCTTCATCAAATTGTCGATCAAATCGCCGGCCAAAATATCTGGGAACCCAGGAATGTCGTAGATGGGCTTTTTGGGGTAAATCTCTGTAAGCTGTCCGCCTGGTTGCGCCAAAGCATCAATCAAATGACAGCGGAGTTTGAGCAAGCCGGCTTCAAAAACGGTGAACAATCCTACGGGACCTGCGCCGATGATGATGATATCTGTTTCGATGGGTTGTGGGGATGACATGATATAGTTTAATAATCAAACACTTTGACCAAGCCCTCTTTGCGGTATTCGTACACCGATTTTCCGATGTCGATTCTGCCGCCGAGTTTGAGTTTATTGAGGTCTGTAATTTCTGCTTCTAGGGTATAAATCCGGCCGTTGGTTTTGGCTGCGAGTTCTACGTAGTGGGGATGGATTTTGTCTGAAACACCGCAGAGGATGATGTTCACGGGCTTGGTGACTTGTTTGATGAGCGATATGTCTTTGATGGCCGCATTGTTATCGGCGATCATGATGAAGCTATCGAGTTGCGGCCAGCGTTTTTGAGTGGCTATCAGCGCTTCTAGGTTGTTCTCTGGAATATCGCCCCCATCGCCCCTTCGCATGGCAGTTTGCATGGTTTTGTAAACGGTATCGAACGTGTGTGATTCGGCAAAATGCAAGCCTCCGCTGAAGCCGATGCGCTTGAGCATGTCTGGGGTTTCATTGCCGTCGTTAAAGAAGACCACCCGACCGTTTTCTAGGCAAGTTTTGGAATGTTTCATCCACAGCATCACTTGGGCGGTGTAAGGGGTCATGCTGCCGGTAACATCCACCAAAACCGCGTATTTTCCGCCCCAATTTTTGCGGGTGAGGATTTTGAATTCATCGGTATTGCGCAATCCGAAAGTATCAAAAAAGCCGGTTCGCTCGAAATGGCCGGGGACGCGTTTGAGGGGGATTGAATCGCGCACAATGCGGGTTTCTTTCTTGCGGAACCACAATCCAGCCGAGGTGTATTTGATGTGCTGTTTCTTTTTGTCTTTGCTGTGTGGCAAATAATAACCTGTTTCCACTTCGCGCTTGCGGATGCGGTAACTCACCTTTTCGGGAATCCAGATTTGGGTGTCTTTGTAGCTGTCAATGATGCGATCAATCTTGGCAATCTCACGCTCGGTTTCTGCTTTGGGCGGCCTGCTTTTGAGGTAAACCACAAAGCCGTGATAGCAACCTTCTGCGGCTTCCAAGGTCTTGGGTGATTTTTGTTCAAATACCCGCCATTGGATATCCGGTTGTTTGTATAAATCGGGCCAAATGGTCTTTAAATTGTTCAGTCTGCGAAGGTTGAGCTTGGGTTGATTGAAGGTATCAACTTGCTTGTACCGGGTGTAAACCAAATGAATCGCATGGACTTCGGTGGCCGGTGGCAATTTGAGTTTGAACACCTCAGGTTTGAACTGAGAACTGGCAAACGGCATGGGCAAATACAGCACAAACCTACCTGTATCGGTGGGGTGTAAACTGATTACGTAAGGTTTATTGGCAATAATGTCTGCGATTTTCACCTGAGAGAAAACGGCATTTGCACCCAGCGCAATGAATAAACACAGGGTATAAATGGGGGATTTTCTTAGCAGGAACCGTGACATGATGCGAATTTATAACAGAGGGATGAGGGTGTTTGTGCCCAGCGTTCTTTCGGTGGTAAAGCCTTCCCCGTATTTGGTGCCGATGGTTCTGCCATATTCCAAGGCCCTTGCAATGAGGAATTCCATGAATTCTTTGCTGCTGATGGGGGTTTCTGGCTCGGAACTATTGGGGTTGTAGAATTGGGTTTTGAAGGCCAAAATGGTTTGCATTTTCTGTTCAAAAACATCGCTGATATCAACAATGACATCCGGTTTCATGAAGCGATCTTGGATGTAATGGTATACGGCTTTCGGGCGATGGGCTTCGTAGGATGCTGTGATGATTTTCGGTAAACCAGCCAAAAAGCAAGCCCTTGAGACCAGTTCTGCAGCCCTTCCGTGGTCGGGATGTCGATCACTCATCGCATTTGCCAGCACGATGCTGGGTTTGTACTTTCTAATTTGGGTCACAACTGCAAGCAGGGAGGACTCGTTGATTTCAAAAAATCCATCGCCCAGATTGAGGTTTTCTCGCACGGCCAATCCCATGATTTTACTGCTTTCGGCAGCCTCTGCATCGCGATCATCAGCTGTGCCTCTGGTGCCCAGTTCTCCTCGGGTTAGGTCGATGATGCCACAGGCCTGACCCATCTGAATGTGTTTGATGAGGGTGCCACTGGCGGCCAATTCCACGTCATCGGGGTGGGCGGCAAATGCCAGAACGTCTAGGTTTTTTGTGGTCATAGGGTTGCGGGAGGATTGAATATGAGGTTTAGTAGGGTGTTCCCCACCGCTTGTAAGGTGTTTTTGTCGATGGCGTCTAGGTTGTCGTCGTGGGTATGCCAATAAGGCGCAAAACCTGTGTTTTCGTTGTACTGTATGATGTCGATCATGGGGATGTTGGTGGCCTCGTACACGTATTTATGGTCGTCTGTGATGGCACCGATGTTCTGCAACTGGAAGTGGTTATCATGTCCGAGTTCCTTGGCGATTTGCCAGGTATGCACCAAAATCCAGTTGGCGTATTGGTTGGAATTGGCCTCCCACATGAATTTGGCGTCTTTTCCACCAACCATATCGAGCAGTACGCCAAAGTTGGCTTTGTAGTTGGCTTTGTGAAGGTTTTTGCCCCAATATTGACTGCCCAAGCAGAACGAATTTTCGATTTCGGCAACGCCCAAATCTTCGGCATCGAATAGGATGAAATCTACGCCCCATTCTGGTTTTTCGCTGTGGAGGATGCGCGCCAATTCGAGGATCACACCCACACCACTGGCACCATCGTTGGCGGCGAGGATGGGGTCTTTGGGATTGTTATCGTCTTGATCTGCCATGGGTCTGCTGTCCCAGTGGGCGGCGAAAATCATGCGTTTTTCGGCTTGTGGGTTGATGCTGCCGATGATGTTGTAGATGGGGATTGTGGCGCCTGAAGTTGGATTTTTGGATTGTCCAACCTGGAAATAGGTGGTATCGCATTGGGCTTTGAGTTGTTTCAAAAGCCAATCTGCGCACTGTTTGTGGGCGGGGGTACCGGGGATACGGAAGCCAAAATCGAGTTGTGACTTGATGTGGTTGTAGGCGTTATCGGCCGAGAAGCCTGTTTTTTTCTGGGTAACGATGACTGTTTCCGACGCGGCTAGGGTGTCGGTTTCAGTGGTTTCTGAATGCTGGTTACAGCCCCAAAAAAGGAAGGTTACGGCGCTGCAAAAAGCCAATATGTACTTTGGTTTCATCAATGTTGTACAAAGTTAATTAATTGTGGGTGTAGGGTGATTCAAAATTATATTTTAAGGTCTAATTTCGCCTGTACAAGCATGGATATTCAAATTCAGAGTATGACGGGTTTTGGGCGGGCCCAAATTGAAACGCCAACATTGCGCGCGGTATGTGAGATCAAAGCCCTGAATGGCAGGTATTTTGAGGCCGATTTGCGATTGCCAAAGTTTTTGTATGAGATTGATGCGCAGATTCGCCGTCAGTTGAATGAGAAATTGGAGCGTGGCACCATTACTTGTACTTACAGCATTACGTTTCCGAATGTGAAGGCGGAGGATCAAACCATTCACATCAATGCGGGATTGGCGAAGGCTTATTTGGATAAATATCAGGAGTTGAGTTCGAGTTTGGGTGTGGAGTTTCGCGATCCATTTAGGGAGATCATTCGAATTCCAGAAGTGATTCAATCGGGCGAGAGAAGCATCGATGAAAGTGTAAAGCAAACCATTGTTGATTTAACGATGCAGGCCGCTGATTTGTTGGTGCAGTTCAGGAAAGAGGAGGGCGCAGCCACGGGGGTAAAATTGCTTTCATTGGTGGAATCGATACAGTTGGATTTGAACGAGGTTTCTATTCACGAGGAACCGCGCAAGCAAGGCTTGCGCGATCGCATTTACGGCCAATTGGCCGAGCACGTGAGTGCAGAACTGCGCGATAACAATCGCTTCGAACAAGAAATCCTGTTGTACCTCGATAAGTGGGACATCGCCGAAGAAAAGCAGCGCCTGCAACAGCACCTCGATTACTTTAAAACCTGCCTGAAAAAAGAGCCATTGGGCAGAAAGCTGAATTTTATCGCCCAGGAAATGGGACGTGAAATGAATACAATGGGGGTAAAAAGCAATTATTTCCCCATGCAGCAAGCGGTGGTTCAGATGAAGGAAAAATTGGAGCAAATCAAAGAACAAGTCCTGAATCTCGTTTAATAAAAAACACTTGATGAACAAGAACTTAAAGAAGCATTGGGCCTTGGCTGCCTGCGCCCTTTGCTTGAGTGGTTTGCATGCCCAATGGGATTTTGCTGCAACCTCAGCCGCCGCGGATACTACAGTCATGTCTACCAACGCTGGCGATGAGTCCAAACCTACCACCTATCAAGAACGGGTGCTGAGCGCACTAGACCAAAAGAAAATTGTGCTCTTTTCTCTGTGCGATGACGTTTTGCATAGTGAGACACCCCTTGAAGTGCCGAACCTGGTTTCGTTGATTCGAACCGGAGATTTGCAGCGCTTTCAGGTGGCCTACATCAATTTCCACCCCTTGCAAGTGGGTTTGCTGAACGAATACCTGAAACACCCCGATCAAATGCACCGGAACTATGTTCGGATGTCTTTTGATGAAGATATCGACAACCCCTTTGTGGCTCTGATGGATGCGATGGATGCCCGCAGGAAGGTAGACAGTAACGCGTTTTCTCAATTTTCATTCGCTTCGATGGAATTGTACGGGAAAGCCAATGGTTCGTATTTGGAATACAGCGACCGTGAATATGAGTATGCCTTGGCGGCGTATTTGAATGCTTTGTTTCCGGCCGATTCAACCCTAGGATTGGGTGGTGCTGAACGGAACGATGAGCAAGTTCCAGATCGCATTCGCTCGCAAGTTGAAGGGATCAGATCTTTGGTTTCCGTTGGATTGTGGCGCTTGTGGCAAGCAGATCAAGAAATACAGATTCCGGGCGATGACGAAGATGAAACAGAATCGTTGGATGTGGATCCCGCTTTCAGTGCTGTGGAAACCATTACCGTACTCAGGGATTCTTTGTGGAGCATTTCTAGAGATTTAGAAAATTATGTGTTGCCCGAAAACAGGGCTACTTTCCAAGCGTTGAAACCTTGGTTGAAACCCATCCCCCGCGATTCCGTGAACGATCGTGTGTTGGTGGGCGAAACGTTCTTTGAGCAATTGCAAAAGCGTGCAGAATTGGTGGGCAGATTGAAAAATGAAAAGCGCAGAACCCTCGTCATCGGTTCCGACCCCATTGAGCAAATGGCCGTGAACAAATACAGCCAAAAAGTACTGCCCAGTTTGATGGAGGATTTGTTCAGCGAAGGTGTTAAATCAACCGATATGGCCCGTGTTTTTGTGATGAGTATACCGGGTACCTACGAGCATTTGTTGATGCGTTTGTTGCCTGATTCCTCTAGCGCCCAATCCGATACAACCATCTACCCGCCTTTGAGCGCGTTGGGTGGTTCAGACACAGCTGAACTTTCAGACGATCCGTTTGGCATTGGTTCTCAAGATACCGTGAAACTGTTTGCTGATATTACAAATCGCTACAAGTTTATGGATACGGCGAATATTGAAACCGTGGTGTTCAATAACGAAGGAAATGGCGAAGACTGGATGGCTGCGGTGGATACGGCCATGGCTGAATGGGATCGCGAGTGGGAGGGTGCTGATAGATCTAGAAATAGTTTTATGTCGTACCGCACACGATGGGCAGGCAGAGAAAATTCAAAATTGGTTTTCGATATTGCGTACACCCAAATACAACCCACCTTTCAGTCAAAAAACCTCAATGCCATGCGTGCGGTGATCGGGGAATCTAAAGAATTGAACCTCAACACCCAAGGAATCAGTATTGGTGTGAATATCCGCAATGGGAAAAAACTACAAAATCACCGCTTGCAGATTGCGCAAACATTGGCTACGAAAGGCGACCATTACGGTGCGACGTATGTTTTGTATAGCGATATGACGCAATTTGCTTTGGGACGATTCCTGAGTTTCGGCGTTGGCGGATTTACGGGTTACGGAGAGCAGCGGTACAAGAAGTTCACCAATACTACGGGTGGTTTTATCAATCAAGATCAACCCAGTTTTGTGGTGACCAACCCAGCCTATTTGTACGGTTTAACGGCGGAGCCTACTTTGCACGTTGGGCCTTTTTACGCACGCATCACCGGCGGGTATGCTTGGGATTTTGGTGATGGCACTTGGCTGTATCAAAATGAACCCATGAACAACGGATCTAACTTTAAGAGCACCGGCTGGTATGTGATGGCGGAAGCGGGTTTGCATTGGAAGTTTAATCAGGCTTTGTTCCGTTCCTATTCCTATGAATCGTACGATGGTTACGATGAAGTTGCTATAGATTCAGCAGCTGCAGTTGGCAAAAAATCGCCCCGTACAAAAGAAAGGAGAGCACAGAAATGAAAAAGTGGATATTAGCAGGCTGTTTATTCGCAGTGGCCTTTACGGCACAGGCGCAAAAGCAGGATTCTCCAGAGGAGGGTGTACTGCCCACCGGATATTACATCGATTTTAAGCAAAACGGCTTTGGGGAATTGAAGAGCATCAGGCCGTTAACCGATCGTGCTGCCCAAGCCCGGGTGATGCTTTCAGGAGAAAATCACATGTTCTCAAGCTTCAATTCATTGGGCGAATACCGCTTTTTGAAGTTCTTCCACGAGCAAGTGGGTGTGCGTCATTTTGTGATTGAATTGAGTCCCACACGCGCCCTTTACATGGAGCGATATTTTACCAATGCCGATTCTACAGCAAAGCGTTTTTTACAGGCCACATCTTCGAAAGACTATATGAATCTGTTCGATAGCATTCGGGTTTGGAACCAGACTTTGCCGGATTCTCAGAAAATCAAAGTGCATGGATTGGACGTGGAGCGATTCTACGACATGACCGTGATGCGTTTGGGCGATGTGATTCAAAAGCGTGGCATGGCCCCACCGAGCATTCGTATGGGTGCGTTGATGGCGACCAAATTGGCCCAACAAATCGAAAAGGAAGGCACAGACGATGAGGATGAGTATTCTGAAGAGGATGAAAGCACGTCAGAATCTATGGTGGATTCAGCCCGCGCGGTAGATCTGTCGGCGGTTGATACCCTCATTGTGGAAACGCCGGTTGAAGAACGGAATGAATTGTTGGACAAGCGGCTCGACGTGATTTTGATGAATGAGGAGGACGATGATTTCGACACCGAAGACGGTTCCATGGAATTGTATTTGTGGTTGAGCAAACACGCCGCGATCGATGGTAGGTATGCCGATAGTAGCAAAGTGTGGAAGCAGTGGTTGGGCGATGACTACGCGGAATATGCCTTGGCGTTTTCACAGTTGCGGGAGTGGTATTTGTGGACGAAAACCGACAATACTGCCCAGCAGGTGGCCTGGCGCGAAGAGCACATGTACAAAAACATGGTGAAACTGTTGCAAAAGTATCCTACGGGTAAGTTCTTCGGTCAGTTTGGACGTTGTCACATCAGCACCAACAAACAACAGCAAGATTGCGGTTGGTTTGAGTACAACAGTTTGTTGACCCGCTTGCGTACCCGTTATTTCAAGAACAACGAATCGGTGTTGTCTATCGGTATTTTTTACAAAGAGAAATCGTTTGATGGCAAAGACATTTGTGCGGTGAATTTGGGAAATACCATGGCAATCAACACGGAAGTAAAATCCATTTTGGGCACCGTAGACAAAGGGATGATGTTGTATCATACCAAGGATTCTGCTGCGCCTTTGGCTGAACTGTCGAAGAAGTTTGATTTTGTCTTGGCCCACGATTTTACAGAAGAATCTGATGACGATGACGAAGAGGATGACCACGATGGCAGCGAAGGTCCAGGTAATTACCATATTGGATTGAGCTTTGCAGCGCGGTACATGGCACCACATTTTTTATCCGACGAATTTTCACAGCACTTTCAAGCCAATAACTACGAAATTGGGGATGCCAAATTGTTTTATGTGCCGGTGGGTTTGACATTTTTGGGCAAGCACGGACACATGGAAATGGGTTATGCCCGTGGCAAGAAAACCCTCTTTTCGGCCGATAATGGTGAGCGGTTGAATTATACAGCCAATGTGTATCACGTGGATGCCGGTATCAATACGGCGGGTAGTTCGCGCTGGCAATTGGGCTTGGGATTGCGTGCATTTCATGTGCGTCACAAACTCAAATATGTTCCACCCACCATTGATTTTGGAAATCCTGTTGTGAATGGGATTCAAACCATCGAGTCGCGTGAATGGGTGCCGGGTGCGTATTTCTCTGCGCGCTACAGGCCTCACAATGGATTGTCGTTGTATGCGAAAGCCGGTTATCAGGAATCGCAAGCCAAGGATCGCAGTTGGCAGTACAAAGAAACGGGCTTAAACTACGTCAATGGACAGAGTTTGGGTGGCTTAAAGGCGGGTATTTTTGCCGAAGTAGGGATTACCCTCAACTTAGATACAATGGATTGATATGAAATGGACTAAAGAAATTCCAAATATGATTACCATGGGCAACATGGCCTGTGGCTTGTTGGGGATAGGTTTTGTGATGGCGGGACAGGAGTGGATGGGCTTTTTGATGATGTTGTTGGGTGCGGGTTTGGACTTTTTCGATGGGTTTGCTGCCCGGAAATTGGGTGTGGCCGGTGAGATGGGCAAGCAACTTGATTCTATGGCCGATGTGGTGACTTTTGGCGTGCTTCCAGGCTTGATTTGGAAGGCGATGATGGAGTATCACGGATATTGTCCGCCCGATCGCTTCTGCATCAACGGTTACATTTGGTTATTGATTCCCTTGGCAGCGGGATACAGGTTGGCCAAGTTTAATATTGATACACGACAAACCACAGGCTTTTTGGGCATTCCTACACCCATAACAGGGTTGGTGTTGGGGTCTTTTGCTTGGATGAGCTACAACTTGGGCAATCCGGGCGATGTGTGGTTCATTGATAAGCCTTTGATTGATGTGAGACCTGTATTCAATTCGTTTTGGGTTTGGTTGTACATGCCGTTGCTGGCTGCCTATATGATGGTGAGCGATTTGCCCATGTTGGCGATGAAGTTTTCTGCCAACGATCCACTGCGCAAATACAAATTGTCGTTGGTGGGGTTGGCCATTCCTTGTGCGCTGTTTGGGTCGGCTGGATTCATCGTTTTTTACTTTTTGTACATTATTGTATCGCTTTTAGCGAACTTTGCGAATAAATCGAACTGAAAATGAAGAAAATAGGCATCATCATGGGTAGCGATAGCGACTTGCCAGTAATGAAAGAGGCGGGCGCCATTTTGGATGCGTTGGGTGTAGACTACGAGATGACGGTAGTGAGTGCGCACAGAACGCCAAAACGCTTGATGGAGTACGCCGAAAGTGCTGCGGCTCGCGGTTTGGAGGTGATCGTTGCCGGCGCGGGTGGGGCTGCTCATTTGCCAGGTATGGTGGCTTCATTTACTCATTTGCCGGTCATTGGTGTACCGGTTCAAACCAAAACCATGAGTGGGATGGACAGTTTGTATTCCATCGTGCAAATGCCTCCCGGGGTTCCGGTGGCTACGGTGGCGATCAATGGCGCAAAGAATGCGGGTATTTTGGCAGCCCAGATTTTGTCGGTTGGCGATAAAGCCCTTGGTCAAAAAGTGGCTGAGTACAAAGAATCGATGCGATTAGAAGTGATGGACAAGGCGGCGCGTTTGGAGCAGGACGGTTGGAAGAAATACTTGGGCGAATAATTTGCGGCTGCGATGATTATTGTGGGTCAGGCCCTGGTATCGGAAGATATTTTAGAGAAGAAATTTGAGTGTCAGATATTGAGCTGCAAAGGCGCTTGCTGTGTGCAGGGCGATGCAGGTGCGCCGTTGGATGAGGCAGAGTTGGAGGTGATTGCGGCGGAATATGAAAATGTGAGGCCTTTTATGGCGGCGGCGGGGTTGGCGAAAGTGGAAGAAGTGGGTTTTCATGAAAAGGATCGAGATGGTGACTTGGTGACCACTTGTTTACCAGGGGGCGAGTGTGTGTTTGTGGTGTATGATGAGGCGGGGATTGCGGGTTGTGCCATCGAAAAGGCCTATTTCGCAGGGAAAACATGGTTTCGAAAACCGTTGAGCTGTCATTTGTATCCCATCAGGGCCAAGCAATACGGTGAATACATGGCCTTGAATTACCACAGTTGGAATTTGTGTTCAGAAGCGTGTAGGGTTGGTGAGGAGAAAAAAGTGCCGGTATATCGGTTTTTGAAGGAGGCGTTGACCCGCAAGATGGGTCCTTCATGGTATGAGGAGTTTGAGGCCGTTGCAGAGGTTTGGGAATCGCAGAAACCCCGTTGATTTAGGGCTGTGAAAAGAGCACGCTAATAAGGCCAACAAACATGGTCAACTTTAACCACTTGCTGATTTTCTTGTAATCGCGTTTGTTTTCTGCTTTGGCTGTCATGTACATGCCCCTCAATAGCATTGGAATGAGGATGGCGGTGAGGTAGGTGGGGAACATCAACAACGCTGTTTGAAAAGGCGTTTTAACGTTGAGAAAAGGCTCGAGGAACAGGATATAACTGGCCACGCCGAGGAAGATCACAATGGTACCCAAAACGACATTGCTGAGCACGTTGGTTTTTTTGGTGCCATGCACAATTGGAAAGGTTTCACAGTCTTGCTGCTTATCGCCCTCAATGTCTTCGGCGTCTTTGATGAGTTCGCGGGAGAAGGTCAGTAAAAAAGCCAAGAAAGCGTATTCGGCGAAGTAACCCCGATGGATTTCGTGTATGCCGCGCGAGGCGATGTAGATGACGCTGCCCGACATAAAAGCAATGAGCAAGTTTCCGGGCAATCCCATCGCTTTGAGGTCTGACGAGTAGAAGTACAGCAAAATGGCAATTGCAGTTGCAAACAGTCCAACGCCGAGACCTGCCCAATAGCCACAAATTTGTCCGGCCGCAGTAAGCAAAACATAATAAACGATGGCGGCATTGTGTGAAATATCGCGCTTGAGAATGCGTTTGTTGGGGCGGTTTACGTGGTCGGTGTCAACATCAAAGAGGTCGTTGATGACATATCCTCCGGCGGCGGTGAGGCAACAGGTGAGAATGACCAAATAGGATTGGGGGAAGGAGATGTTTTCCCAATCGATGTTGATGTAGTTGGTTCGCGATGCAGCCACCATGAACACCGCTTGGGTAAGCAGGGTGAGCAGGATGTTGTAGGGCCGAATGATGGCTAAGTATGCGCGCATGATTAGTGGCTCAATGCTCGCAAGCTACATTATTTTTTCGGAAATTTCATTTTGTAGGGTGCGTTCACCAATCCGAGGGAGATGTTGTTGAGTTTTTTCTTCAACATATTTCTTTTGAGGGGGTGAATGCGATCGGTAAACAAAATGCCTTCGATGTGGTCGTATTCGTGTTGAATGATGCGCGCGGCCATGCCCTCGTAGGTTTCGGTTTTCTGCACGAAGTTTTCATCGAGGTATTGGATGGTTACTTTGGCATTGCGCTTGACATTGGCGCGAACGAAGGGGATTGATAGACAGCCTTCTTCATATTCCCAGGCGGTATCGAATTCTTCGAGGATTTGGGCGTTGATGAAGATTTTTTTGAAGTCTTTGGTACTTGGATCGTCTTCGATATCGGAGCCATCCACAATGAACAAACGAATGGGCAAGCCAATTTGGGGTGCTGCCAATCCAATGCCGCTGCTGTCGTACATGGTTTCAAACATGTTCTCGAGGAGGGTGCTGAGACCTTCGTATTCGGGGGTGATGTCTTCGGCTTTTTTTCTTAGCACGGGCATGCCATAGGCGTAGATAGGCAGTATCATGAAATCTTCTGTAGGTAGGTTTGGAGTATGAGGGAGGCGCTCACTGCATCGATGAGTCCTTTGTTTTGTCGTTGCGATTTTTTTGCTCCCGAGGCGATGATGCTTTGTTGGGCTTCATGGCTTGTGAGGCGCTCATCGATGGTGTTGACTGGGATATTGGGGTAAGCGTTTTTGAGCGCTTCGATGAATTGCTTTACGGGCTGGGTGGCATCGGTATCGGTGCCGTTTAGGTTGGTGGGCATACCTACCACAAAGCACTCAACATCTTCATCGTAGAGGTAGGAATCGAGGTACATTTTGAGGTCGGCGGTATAAACCATTTCCAGTGGCTGGGCGATCATTTTGAGGGGGTCTGTTACGGCCAGGCCAGTGCGTTTACTGCCGTAGTCGATGCCCATGATTCTTCCCATACTGCAAAGATACGGAAATGCTAGAAATGGGTGGTGTGATGGAGGGTTACAAATTATCTGGAGTGTTATAAAACAAAGGGCCCCGTCGCAGACGGGGCCCTTTGTTTTATTCTGAAATTTTTAATCCGTGCAGGGATTTGAAACCTGCAGCGTATTGATTTCTTGTTAGAATCGGAAAGAATGAATTACATCATTCCGCCCATGCCGCCCATGTCTGGTCCGTGGCTATGGCCTTTTTCGTCTTCTTTGATTTCGCTCAAAACGCACTCGGTGGTCAAAATCATGCTGGCAATAGATGCCGCATTCTCCAACGCTACGCGAGATACTTTCTTCGGATCAATTACACCCGCAGCGATCAAGTACTCGTACTTTTCAGTTCTGGCGTTGTAACCGAAGTCGTCTTTGCCTTCCATCACCTTTTGAACTACGATGCTACCTTCGCCACCGGCGTTGGCAACGATCTGACGCAAAGGCTCTTCCAAGGCTCTGCGAACGATTTGAATACCTGTATTCTCGTCTTCGTTTTCGCCTTTCAAATTTTCCAAACCAGCAATCGCACGGATCAAGCTCACGCCGCCACCAGGTACGATTCCCTCTTCAACGGCAGCACGGGTTGCGTGCAATGCATCGTCTACGCGGTCTTTCTTTTCCTTCATTTCAACTTCAGTAGCTGCACCGATGTACAATACTGCAACACCACCGCTCAACTTCGCCAAACGCTCTTGCAACTTTTCACGGTCGTAATCAGAAGTGGTATTCTCGATTTGTACCTTGATTTGAGAAACTCTCGCAGCAATTGCCGCTGAATCTCCAGCACCGTTCACAATGGTCGTATTGTCTTTGTTGATGGTGATTTTCTCAGCTCTTCCTAAGTCTTCGATGGTTGCATCATCCAACTTGCGGCCTTGCTCTTCACTGATTACAGAACCACCCGTTAAAATGGCCAAATCCTGTAACATTTCTTTTCTGCGATCACCAAATCCTGGGGCTTTTACCGCAGCGATTTTGAGGGCACCACGAATGCGGTTTACCACCAAAGTAGCCAATGCTTCACCGTCGATGTCTTCAGCAATGATCACCAAAGGCTTACCAGTTTGAACAACTTTTTCCAATACTGGAAGCAAGTCTTTCATGCTGCTAATTTTCTTATCGTAAATCAAAACGAAAGCGTTCTCGAGGTCGGCTTCCATTTTTTCGGTGTTGGTTACAAAATAAGGACTCAAGTAACCGCGATCGAACTGCATACCTTCTACTACATCAACTGTAGTTTCGGTGCCTTTTGCTTCTTCAACCGTGATCACACCGTCTTTGCCTACTTTTTGCATCGCTTCAGCGATCAATTTGCCAATGGTGCTGTCGTTGTTGGCAGAAATCGTTGCTACTTGCTCGATCTTGCTGTTGTCGTCACCCACCGCTTGGGTCATTTCGTTCAATTTGCCTACGGCTGCAATCACCGCTTTGTCGATACCGCGCTTCAAATCCATTGGATTTGCACCGGCAGCTACGTTTTTCAAACCGCCAGTTACGATGGCTTGCGCCAATACGGTTGCGGTAGTAGTTCCATCACCAGCTACATCAGCGGTTTTGCTTGCTACTTCCTTCAACATTTGGGCACCCATGTTTTCTACTGGGTCTACCAATTCAATTTCTTTGGCCACAGTAACACCGTCTTTGGTGATGTGCGGTGCGCCGAATTTCTTGTCGATAACTACATTACGTCCTTTTGGACCCAATGTTACTTTTACCGCATTTGCCAATGCGTCAACACCTCTTTTCAAGCCGTCGCGGGCGGAGAGATTGAAATCTATTTTCTTTGCCATGATTGTAATTTTCTACAGTTGATTAGATGATTGCCAAAATATCACTTTCACGCATGATGAGGTAATCTTTGCCCTCAACATTTAATTCCGTACCAGCATACTTGCCATACAAAACAGTGTCTCCCACTTTTACTGTAACGGGTTCATCGGTTTTGCCTGGACCTACAGCGACAACTGTGCCTTTTTGGGGCTTTTCTTTGGCTGTGTCTGGGATGATGATTCCTGAAGCAGTCTTCTGCTCGGCTTGAACAGGCTCTATCAGAACTCTGTCGGCCAATGGTTTTACGTTTACTGACATAATTTTTTAAGGTTTTTGTTTGCCCATCTATGGCGAATGTTGTGCCACAGCCCCAAATGGGTTTCAGTATGACTTTTTGGGCGAAAAAATGTCAGTTTTTCTGCATTTTCAGCGCGATTTTGCCGCGGGATATGTCAGATTGGCAAATTTTTCAATATCCGCTTTGTGCGTTGCCACGAAATCCCTCGCCACCGTGGATAGGGGATGCCCCGGGGATGATCGCGGTGTATCGGGTTGATCTACCTCAATGTTGACTTGTTGCATTAAGTTCATCAAAACTTGAGAGAAGGATTCAGTGTTTGATACGCTGAACCCAAAACCGGCGTCGATAAACTGTTGTGCTTCGGGAAATTTCTGGTAATTGGGACCGAAAATCACGGGCAATCCAAAGGCCACTGCCTCAATGGAATTGTGCAATCCTTTGCCGAAGGCACCACCAATGATGGCCACCGCGCCGTAGCGATAACATTGGGCTAGTTGTCCGATGGAATCCAAAATAATCACCTGCGTTTGGGATGGATTTGTTATGCCATCACTATATTTCTGTGGGTTGAGTTGGCTCAGTGATGATTTTATTTTGCCGCAGAATTCAGCAGAAACATCATGGGGTGCGATGAGTATTTGCCAAGATTTCAATATGTCAGGATGGGTCTGTACAAAGTGTTGGAGCAATTCAATTTCGGGCATCCATGCGCTACCGAAAATCAGGGTAGGCTTTTGCTGTAGCCACGGCGTAAGTGTGGGGTGGGGCGTATGGGGTTGTTGTGTTCGATCGTAAGCGCGGTTGAATTTGGAATCTCCAAAGACGAAAGCATTGTTGAGGCCATTGTTTTGGGCCAAGGCCGTCATGGATTCGTTGATCAGTCCGATTCCGTCTATTTTTTTTAGTATTTTCATCCAGGGCGAAGCCAATTTGGAGAAGAGGAAGTGATTGGGTCTGAGCGATACACCGAGGGCAAAGGTTGGGATGTTTGCTTCGAGTGTGGTTTTTAGGTGATGGTACCAAAACTCATAGCGGATAAAAATGGCAGCCTGGGGTTGCCATTGCGCGTGCCAGCGCTTCGCGCTGTCACGCCCATCCAACGGCAAATACACTTTGGTTTGATTGTTATCTAACACCGCGTGATTATATCCCGATGGGGAGAAAAAACTGAACAGCACATGCCGTTGGCTGGAGGCCGCCTGCAAGGCGGCCGCAATGGGCTTCGCCATCTCAAACTCACCCAAGGAAGCGCAATGAATCCACACCAACTCAAAATCCGTTGTAATCACCCCGTTTACCCTATGAACGATGTCTGTCCTACCCCTGCCGCAATCCAACTTCCAACCCTGAAACAATGCCCTTGCCTTTGGATTCCACAGCGAAAACAATTGGATGAGCCAACCATAAATCACCAAACCCAAATTGTAAAAGGCAATGATCATTCGAAATATTCCGTTTCCCTGACCGCGTTTTTCGTATAAATGATAATCGGAATCACCAAATTGCAGTTTATCCCAAACCCAAAATCGGTCTGCTGCGCATCTGGCGCCCTAAATGTACCCATGTCCCACTCCCGCATGTTCTTCGTTACCCCCTGAATCAATCCCAACCCCACCTGGAAACTCAACGTGTTCGGGTTCATATACTGCAAACGAACCTGCTCCGTAAAACAATATCCCGCACGATAATTGTCGTGCCCCGCCTCATAAAAACCCTCCAACTGAGGAACCAACCCCTTGTCGAACTGAAACTTTGTGAAGTGTTCGTGATATCCTATGCCGCCAATCAACTGGAGCGACCATGTACGTGGGTTTTTCAATGTGCTTTGCTTCAACGGAATGATCTTGCCGCCGGTTGCACAAAAATTGAAACCACGCAAATAAGTTCGAATCACCGCAGGATTTCCATTCACATCAAACAAGTAATTGGCGTTAGATATGATATCGCCATACATGCTGTCTGTGTTGACCCATCCGCCTGTATACGGCACATAATTGAAGCCTACCAACCACTGCTCTTTGTGCTGATATTCTGCGCCCAAATCAAATTTAGCATTGGCATTGTATCGCTCGCGCCATCCCCCTGCATTCAATTGAAAGCCACCGCCAACGTGCATTGCCACCCAAGTAGGACGTGTTAGTGCAGTGGTTGTGTTGGGCGATGAAGATGGACTTACTGTGGGTGCTGCAACCTGACACATCGCCGTAACAGAAAGAAGGAGCGCCAATGTTGAGGCAATGAGTTGTTTCATTTGGATAAAAAACGAAGGTACAAATACCGCGGGAAATATTACCGCAGAATTTCGTTCAAACAAGCCAAGAAGCCAGCGGGGTTTTCGGCATGAACCCAATGTCCGGCATTCGCAACCTCATGAAACTGTGCAGTGGGAAAATATTGGAGGATGGGGTCTTTATCCTCTTCCTTGATGTAACCACTTTTACTGCCTGCGATAAAATCGGCCCGTTTGAGAAAGACATGCTGAAACAACAATTCGCCAATGATCTCTTGATAGGTGTTTTCGATGGCTTCCAAATTGCTTTTGGTGGCGTATCCACCCCCGGGCAAGGGCTCAATGTTTTTGAGTAAGAACTGTCGCACACCCATATCTGGGGCGTAAGGCAAAAACGCCTCCTCAGCTTCTTTTCGGGAGTTTAACGTATGCAACGATACCTCTTTGAATGCCCTGAAATAGCCCAAATGTCCGGGTACATAACGCTTCGGTGCGATATCCACCACGATCAAATGTTCTACCATGTGGGGATAGGTATCAGCGAAGTACATCGCAGTTTTTCCACCCATGGAATGTCCCATGATCACGGCTTGTGTATCGCCAAGGTGCAACATCAATGTGCGAAGATCTTCGGCCATGGCCTTGTAACCAGAATCTGCGTCGTGAAAACTCTTCCCGTGGTTGCGGGCGTCAAATGTAACAACGCGGAAGTCTTTCGCTAACTGCTGAGCAGCGAGATGCCAATTGTCGAGCATGCCAAAAATGCCATGCAAAATGTACAATGGGCGGACGTTTTCGTCTCCGTAAATGCGGTGGTTGACCAAGTTGGTCATCGGTAAATTAGTTCAGGAAAGAATCAACTTCGGTGTATTCCAAATTGAAGGCCTCAGCCACTCCTTTGTATACCACTTTTCCGTTGATGACGTTCAATCCCAACTTCAATTCGTTGCTATCGGCACAAGCTTTCTTCCAACCTTTGTTTGCCAATTGAACGGCATACGGCAAGGTGGCGTTGGTTAATGCCAATGTTGAAGTATAGGGGACTGCGCCAGGCATGTTGGCAACACAATAGTGTACAACACCATCTACCTCGTAGCAAGGTTCTGCATGGGTTGTGGGCTTAGAGGTTTCAAAGCAACCACCTTGGTCGATCGCTACATCCACAATCACAGCACCTTTTTTCATTGAAGGCAACATATCACGGGTGATTAATTTGGGCGCTTTTGCACCGGGGATTAACACGCCGCCAATCACCAAATCAGCCGTTTTAATGGCGTTACGAACGTTGTATTCGTTGGAAATCATGGTTTCTACGTTGGCAGGCATGATGTCATCAAGCTGGCGCAAACGAGGCAAACTAATGTCCATCATGGTAACACGTGCACCCAATCCAGCGGCCATCTTGGCAGCTTGGGTACCCACGATTCCACCGCCCAATACCAATACTTCAGCAGGCTTCACACCAGGAACACCGCCCAACAAAACACCTCTTCCGCCCATGGGCTTCTCAAGGTACTTGGCACCTTCTTGGATACTCATTCTGCCAGCCACTTCGCTCATTGGGATTAACAATGGCAAACTGCGATCGGCTTTTTCTACGGTTTCGTAGGCCAAACAAACAGCACCGCGCTCAATCATGGCGTGGGTCAATGGTTCGTATGAAGCAAAGTGGAAGTAGGTGAACAACAACTGATCTTTTTTGATCAAGTTGTATTCGCTTTGTATCGGTTCTTTTACTTTAATGATCATTTCGGCGATGGCATACACTTCCTCGATGGTATTGAGGATGGTAGCCCCGGCGGCTTGATATTCAGCATCGGCAAAGCCACTGCCTTCGCCAGCAGTTTTTTGCACGTAAAGTGTGTGACCGTGTTTGATCAATTCACTTGCACCTGCGGGCGTCAATGCCACGCGGTTTTCGTTGTTTTTGATTTCTTTTGGAACGCCAATGATCATAGTTGAAAAGTGGCGCAAAGATACGCGATTGTTTTGATATTCCTTAAAACCCAAGCTTCTTGCTCATTCCTTTGTCTACTGCGTCTTTGTGCAGCATCACCGAAATGGTTTTATATTTGAAATACGCCTCGCTCACATAAAAGTATCCACCCAACGCATTGCCAGTACCCCAGGAGTTCTTCACCAAAAAGTAAGTGGTTCCATTTTTCTCGGTAGACATGCCCACAATGTGCATTCCGTGGTCGTCTGTGGTTGATTGACGGTCGAATGCGGCTTGTCGAACAGACGGTGTAATCGTCATTTCTGCCACGGGCTGACTAAATGCATTGCCTTCTTTTTTCGCACCAGCGTCGTTGAATCCAGCGTTGTCGCTCCCAATTTTTTTGATGGTGGATTCATCGGCAGGAACAATCGCCAAACCATCGCGGAAAGAAAATCCCTTTTCGCTAACATCAGCGGCCCAAGCCACGGTGTATCCTTTGTTCAAAGCCGTTTTTACCGATTGTGCGAACTCTTCCAAAGGCAAATTGTAGGCGCGATCCATCGCCCAGTTATCGGGTACTTCAATCACAAATGCACTGTAATTGGGGTGATGGGTGAAGCTGGTCAATGCCACATAATCGCTCATGTTCAAGCCCAAACTAGCGGCGAATGTCTGGGGGGTGTAGGTTTTTCCTTCGTACGTAAATTCCTTTGGGATGGGGCCCAAATAGGCGTCCAAAATGCCTTCAAATGCGGGCAACCAACTTTCAGTATACGTTCCTGTTTCGCGCTTTACCAATGCGCCCATAAAGCCTTTGAGTACGGCAATCATTTCGCTATGGTCATGTCGGGTAGCCCCGTTTTTCAATCCGGTGTAAACGCTTTCGGGCACCATGCCATACTGTGATACAATGCTGGGAATATCCCAACCTTCGCCCCCTTGGTCAAAACTGTGGTTGCCATTCATGCGGAGATAGGTTTTGGCTTTTTCGGTATAGGCGCATCGTGCCACGTACATCTGACTCAAATTATGCTGTCCTTTGCCCAAGCGGATGAGTTCACTTTCTAAGAGCGATAAGGTGCTGTAACTCCAGCAGGTGCTGGTTCTGCATTGGTCTTCAACTGGGGTTGCAGCCAACAATTTACTGGGTGTAAAGGCGTAGCTACTGCCAGGCTTGTTGATGGTGTAGTCTATGGCATTGGTGGTTGCCGGAGTGGCGGTTTGGGCGATGGCCACTGTGGCCGAGGTCAAGGCGAAAACTGACAGCAGGAATCTCATAACCCTGCGAAAGTAAGCGATTTGGTGTTAACCTTTGAACGGGTTTCGCAATTGATAGGGTTTTACCCGATGAAATCGTTTGGCGTACACGTTGATTATGCCACGGAGCAATTTGCTTTTTGCATAAAGCACATAACTATTTTCGATGGGTGTGGCCCCCATGGTACTTTTGATTTCCGTGGCGGTTCGGCCCAAACACACAAATTCGTCTTTCTGTTCGATGCCGAAGGCGATGACATCATACATCATTCGCTGGTACAATTGATCTTCGGCGGCATCATCGGTGAGACCGAGGTGCATCGCATACAATCCATGTTCACTCTCAATGGCCGTGATGAATCCACACAATTTTTCATCGTGGTAATAACCCCAAACCTTGAATTTGTCTTTCATGGTCCGCACAAATGTGTGCAGCATGGTCGATAATTTGGGCGATATCGCCAACGTTTTGTCTTTGAGGGTATGTCCCAACATCTGTGCGCACTGGGGAATCCAATCGTTGGCCTCGGTGTGCTTAAGTTCTTTGGCTTGGTAGGCCTGTGAGGTGCTGAGTACTTTGTTGGTTCTAACGCGGTATTTTGAGCTCATGGCCTGTAAATAATCGTCGAAATGATTCCACTCAGGCTGTATTTTCAAGTTCATGAAAGGCTCTGCAATCACAGTAACCGCTCCTTTGAGGTTGGGTTTACCCAAAACATTCATGATCAGCACTCCGCAGGTAGAATTGGTACCCGCGGCAAGGTTGGTTTCTTCGTTTATCTCAGGAAACTGAAGTCCCGGACTACAAGCGTTTCCAGCGTATTGAACAAATCCCTTGGATCCCAGTATGGTGGCCAATCTGAGAATGGCCCTCGAGACATATTTGCCCGTGGGCTTGCTCAATTCGATGTTGCTGAACGGAAATGACTGTCCACCCAAAGATAGATTGCCATCGTAATTGGCAAAGGCACTCTGCAGTTGTTGGAATGATTGAAAATCGAGGGGTTTCAAAGGAATTGTACAGAGTAAACAAGGACGCTCTTGTTTTGGTTTTGCGGTTGCAAAAATGTGTTATTTTTGGTCAATTTCCTAAGTTGTTTGTCGTTCCGAATTCAGCGTTTAACGACATACAACAAAAAGGGTATTTCGCTTGTGGCAAAATTCTTGTAGGTTTGTAAACTATGGTGAAAAAATTCGTGAACCATTCAACGGTGAAATTGAATTGGATCGTTGCTTTGGCAGCAGTGGGATTCTCAATGCCAGCAATGGCCCAAAAGGCAGCAAAGCCCAAGAAAAAAGCCCCTGTGGCGGTTGCTCCTGTGGCTCCAAATGTGGCGGCTCAGCGTTTGGCGATGTATAAAAAGTTTGAATTAAAGACTGATACTGCGCTGTTGAGTACGGCTGAGCGCGAGTGCATCACACACTTGATCAAAGCAGCAGAATATGCTGACCGTATTTTCTGGAAGCAAACCATCGGCGACAAAAGCGATTTCTTGGCCGGTATCAAAGACCCCAACGAACGCAAATTTGCGGAGGTGAATTACGGCCCATGGGATCGTTTGAACAACGATGAGCCCTTTATCAAAGGCTACGGCGAAAAACCAGTAGGTGTAAATTTTTATCCGCGCGATTTTACCACCGAGGGCATCGATACCATGTTCCTGTCGTTTGTAAAAGAACCCTATTCCATTGTACGCGATTTCAAAGCACCCGGACCCATCGACCCGAACAAACACAAGAATGGTCCAATTATGCCTGAAGCCATGGGAATGCCTTTCCAAAGTGCCAACGGCAGACAATACCAATCGATCAAATTTGGCGAATTCTACCGCTCAGAAGTGATGAAAATGGGCGACGAAATCAATGCGGCCGCAGAGGCCATGCGCACAGAGGATCCTGAATTCTCAGAATACTTGCGTTTGCGTATGGGTGCCTTGATGATGGACGATTATACGGTGAGCGATATCAAATGGTTGTCATTGAAGAGCCATTTGGATTTGGTTATCGGTCCGATTGAAAATTACGAAGACAAATTATACGGACAGAAAACCTCTTACGAAGCCTACGTTTTGGTGCGCGATAAAGCATGGGATGCCAAGTTGGAAAAGTTCATTGGTTATTTACCCAAATTGCAAGCGGGGTTGCCTGTTGAGCCACAGTATAAGCCCTCTTTAACCGAGGACGAGGCAACCAGCGACCACTTTGAAATGACGTTAGAGCCTGGTTTTCCTCCCCGTGAGCCCGGTGCAAAACCCTTGAGTCAGTTGGCTGTGTTTGACGCTGTTTATTATGGCGGTGATTGTAACTCTGGCAGTAAGACCATTGCGGTGAATTTGCCGAACGACGAGCGAATTCAGAAGTATTACGGAACCCGTCGCTCACAATTGAGAAATACCATGCAGGCCAAATTTGAATACATGGTGGTGCCCATCTCGGCCCGTGTGATCAGTCCTGCACAACAAAAAAATATCACCTTCAACGCGTTCTTCAACAATGTGATGTTCCACGAAGTGGCGCATGGATTGGGCATTAAGAATGTGGTAGGCAACGACAAACTCACTGTGCGCGAGGCCTTGGGTGCGGATTATTCCGCCATTGAGGAGTGCAAGGCCGATGTATTGGGCTTGTATATGGTAACACAGTTGTTTGATGAAAAGCAATTGGAAGGCAGTTTGGATGACTATTACGTAACGTTCGTGGCCAGTGTGTTCCGTTCGGTGCGATTTGGTGCATCTTCAGCACACGGTAAAGCCAATATGATCACCTTCAACACCTTGTTGAATCAGGGTGCCATTGTGTTGGAAGAAAAAGGAAAGCCAACAGCAGATGGTGGTGCAGAAAAGCGCACCTACAAGGTAGATGTGGCTAAAATGCGTCAAGTGATTTCTGATTTGGCGGGTGAATTGTTGCGCTTGCAGGGAAATGGAAATTCGGCCGATGTAAAAGCGGTCTTGAACACCCGCGGTGTAATTGGTGCCCCTTTGCAGATGGATTTGAAACGCATCGAAAAGGCTGGAATTCCCGTTGATTTGGTTTTCGATCAAGGCATCAAGACGTTGGGATTGGAGAAATTCTACAAGCCTTTGCCTGAGATGCAAGGTATGCCCATGGGCGGAGGACAGCCTGGTGGTCCTGGTGCTCCTAATGGCCCCGGCGGACAGGG
>Ga0255125_1000028_pt1 | contig 58507 bp, 45 predicted proteins | sample Law_Cont_RepC_8d_FD_188557 | JGI IMG/M metagenome (GOLD analysis project Ga0255125, IMG submission 188557) | Freshwater microbial communities from St. Lawrence River, New York, United States - Law_Cont_RepC_8d | ecosystem: Environmental > Aquatic > Freshwater > River | place: USA: New York...
CCCACCTCCATGACCATCAACTGGTTTCACACCAAGCCCGATCTCTACATCTGGGACGCCAACCCCGGCCCCGCATCGTACAGAAACCGCATCACCGAAACCAACAAAAACGGCAACCTTACCTTCAAATACAAATCCACCCAAGGCGTAGGCATCTCCGATACCATCTACCCCGGACAGCGCATCCCCGTCTTCTATTCGGTGAACTACAACGTCGCCAAAACCGACACCATCATGCCCGCCAACGGCATCCTTTTCTATCACGATTCCTTTGAACGCGATGGCGAAGAAGTGGTCATCCCCAAAGGCGCCTCCTGCGATTATGAACGCATCTACCTAAAAAGCTACGCAAAAACCAGCGGCATTCACTACCGCTCACCCGTTTGGTTTAGCCTGGCACAAGACGTTTGTCAGAAATTTGGCAATACCGCCAACCTTTACCTCATGGTCATCTTCGACCAAAAAACCTTCAAACCCACCTCCGCCGGCGTGATGCCAAAATGTGCCTCTGGGCGATATGGCACGGCCTTCGGATACCCCAAAGATTCCCAAATCTATTATAGCTTTACCCTGAGCGATGGCCCCCACATCGATTCCGTCATCAATGGCATCACCGATGGCGATTATGTGGCCCTGGTGAGCTACCCATCCTTCAACCAGTACACACTATCCCTCATGAAATCCCGGTTTGCCCCCATCGGACTCAATACAGACTCCTTGATAGTGGGTCCTTTCGGCAATTCAGATGTGCAAATGGTTTTCTGGGGCAGAAAAGGATTGGCCACCGAAAAAGGGCGAATAAACTCGGTGGGGCGGTTCCAAAAAGGCGGCGCGTCCATCGTGAGCCTCACTGCCGACCACGTCATGATCACCAATCAAGCCGCCGATGACCTTGGGGCCTGGCCTCCGTGTTTCGAAAAGCTGGCCGTGGTGCACCAGCCCTACATCCCCGCACCCATAAAAATTGGTACCCGCAACCTCCAAGCACCCGTTCGCGTTTTGGCCCACCCCAACCCCGCGCAATCATCGATCACCCTAGAAACCGCCACCCCCGTTCGCTGGCATTTTACCGATGCGATGGGCAGGCCCGTAAATACCAATACAAGCGAATCCAACGCCACTACCCAACAAACTGTGGATGTTGCCCATTGGTCGGCCGGCGTGTATTTTGGCTGGAGTGAGGGCACAGCCGGAAGCACATCGCCCCGATACCGCACACAATTCGTGAAGATTCCTTAAAATTTGGTGCGCTGCATCTCGCGCTGAATGTCCTTCTCTTTCAGGTCATCGCGCTTATCGAACGTTTTCTTACCCTGCCCCAATCCGATTTCCAATTTCAGCACCCCGCGCTCGTTTTCATACAATCGGATGGGAAAAATGGCATACCCCTTGGTCTTGATTTTGCCTTCGATCTTGTTGATTTCCTGCTTGTTGAGAAGAAGTTTTCGCTGACGCATGGGCTCGTGCACGTTGTAACTCACTTGCTTGAATTCAGAAATGTGCAAATGCAACACAAACACTTCGCCATCGTCGATCACGCAATAGGCATCGCCCATATTCACGTTGCCGTTTCGGATGGATTTCACTTCGCCACCCAAGAGCGATAGGCCCGCTTCGTAACGCTGTTCAATATGGAAGTTAAAACCGGCTTTGCGGTTGAGGATTTCCACGCGTTTTTTGTTGTCTTTCGCTGCCATGCTCAGAAATGCAAAGGTAGCGATTTTTTGGGGGCTCAGGCCCGAATTTGATCGATGAGTCGGTCGAGTTTCTCGCGCTTGAGGATTTTTTGTCCCTGCGTACCCTCCGCAACCAATCGGTCTGCGATCGTCACCACAAACGAGCAGTTCACGGTATTGCCATGAAGTTCGGTGAGCGTAGCCGTGATTTCTACCTCATCGCCCAGCAGCGCGGGTGATTTGTGGGTGATGTTCAAAAATGTCCCGATACCCTCTTCGTCGGCTTCTTTCATGTCGAGCACAAACTGCCTACAAGCCCATTCCACATCCCTTCCCAGCGAAAAAGTGGCATAAAACGGATGCACATTGCCGGTTTCAAAGGTGGCCAAATCGGCTTCAGTAACGGTTTTGGTGATTTTCCGGATATCGCCCACGGCGCAAACGGCCTTCATGGTTAGGCGCTGATTTCCGACGTCAATTCTGCCACTGAAATTTCCATATGGGAGGCGTCGTAAGTGGCATCGCCCTGCTTGAGAATGATGACTTGGGGCGATTCGTGGTGCACGTGATAGCGCTCAGCGATGGCGGCCGATACATCGCGGTGTGCTATAAGATCGAGGTAATAAAAATCGGCCTGTTGATAAAATGCATCCTCCAAACGCAGCAAGCGGTTCATGGCCATGGTACTGATGGAGCAGCGGGTGCTGTGCTTAAACAACACTTGCGGCTTGCTGAACGACTGCTCGGTGATGGCATCGAGGAGTGCTACTTGTTCAAGGTGTTTCCATTTCGGACTCATGGCGATGGGTGGGCTGCGTGTGGATGCTGAATGAATTAACGACGCGCGGTGGTCTTTTGACCCACTTCAGGACAACGATCCTGCTTGCGAACGCCACAACTGGTAAAAACGGCTGCCAACAATACGGCAATTGCGATTAGATTTGCTACTTTCTTCATGATAGATTCTGAATACAAAATAAACCCATTTTCTCCCAACTTTTTGCAGTGGGTGGACGAAGTGTATAAGAATCACGACAATTTAACCTTCATTACTGCTACAAAACGTGCAGAATGGGGCGATTGGGCCATTTTCCTGTCGCAGTTGCACACATTAACGGGCAAGATCGCGAAGAAGTTGCCAGAGCATGCGATGGTAGGTTGTTTGGCTGATATGCGATCATTGGAGCAGAGCACTTCGGAGGCTGTGGCGAGATGGAAGGCCGAGGCGTTTCCTGCATCGCGTTTGCTATCGCTCACTGGTGGCTTGGGGGTGGATGATTGGGCGTATGCGGTATCGGGAGCGGAAGTGGTGAGTTTGGATCCGAACGAAACGTTGAATACTTGGGTGCGATACAATGCGCAGCGGCTGGGGATTGCCGTAGATCGCTTGACGCAAACGGCGGAAGGGTATTTGGCAGAACTGGCAAAGAACAATGCAGATTTGGTCGATGCGGGTTTGGGGCTTTACGATTTGGTGTATGTGGATCCAGACCGCAGGCCTCAGGGGCAGCGAACGGCGATGGATGCCACGGAGTACTTACCGAATGTATTTTCCTTGATTGGGCGGTATCCGGGACTGGGCAAATCTTGGTTGGTGAAGGTAAGTCCGATGGTAGACCCCACTTGGCTGCAACGACAGTTTGGGTGCAGGGCCGACATCTATGCAGTGGGATTAAACGGAGAAACGAAGGAATTGTTGGCGCATGTTCATCCGGGTTTGCCTGCGATCGAAGGTGGATGGGATGCGTTTTGTCTGGTAAATCGGGTGAATAATGATGGGGAGATGGTATTAACTTGGCACCGTTTCGGCGCTTGGGCGGATGGGAAAAGATTGACTGAATCCAAGGAATTGAGACCGCTTGGGAATGCAAATTTGGATAGTAAGTCTTCGATATTGGAGGCTGCTTTCATTTTTGAACCAGCGGCACCGTTGTTTGCGGCCCACCTCCACACACAAATCCCTCAGCGCATGAATCTCCTTGCCGCCACGCCCAACCACAACTTCTTCGTGGCGCAAGCGCCTGAGGCTGCGGCCTTCGGCCGCAGCCTCAGGGTTGAACGCACTTTTGCGGGCAGCCTGCGCGACATTCAACGACAGTTGAAAGCGCAGCTGCCCGCACCGAAAAACAAAAAAAACCTACCCCAACTCAATGTCACCGCACGCAATTGCGGCATCACCACCGATGCAGTGAAAAAAATATTACAGGTCAGCGATGGTGGATCGAAATATTTATTCATTGCCAAGAGCGACAATCAATTCATCGCTTGGCTAGGAGAAATTGTACGGTAATTTATTTGCCGTTCACCCGAGAAGTGTACTCCTCTAACGCAGCCAACATGCTCGGAATACCCGGTGCTGGCGCCGCGATATCTAAAATCAAATTGTGCTCTGCAATGGCCTGCTGCGTGCTACTTCCAAACCCCGCAATGCGCGTGTGGTTCTGAACAAAACCAGGGAAGTTGTCATACAAACTCTTGATATCGGCCGGTGAAAAGAACACCAAAATATCGTAAAACACATCCGCCAAATCGCTCAAATCACTGCTCACCGTATTGTAAATGATGCACTCAGAAAAGTTGTATCCCAACTTCGCAAAATGATCCGGAATGCTGGGTTTGCGAATATCAGAACAAGGAAATAAAAACTTCTCGGTGCTGTGATTCTTGTTAAACAACGTCAGAAAATCGGCCTCAGTGCCCTTGCCAAAAAACATCTTTCGCTTGCGCGGCACGATGTACTTCTGCACATAGTTCGACACCCCCTCGTTGATTGAAAAATATTTGGTATCGGCAGGCATTTCTACCTTCATCTCATTGGCCAAGGAAAAGAAATAATCTACCGCGTTGCGCGAGTTGAAAATGATGGCCGTGTAATCCAAAAAATTGATTTTCTGCTTGCGAATATCCCTCGGCGCCATCGGATCGATATGAATAAACGAACGAAAATCCATCTTCAACTTATACTTCTTCACGAAGTCTTCGTAGATGTTTTTTCCCGCCTCCGGTGGTGGCTGGGTAATCAAAATACTTTTTACTTTGAGTTCGCGTTCTGTTGAAGACATTTTACTTAGGATCTAGATAATATGGCAAACAATACCGAGTAGGGTAAGATTTCCAAAGTGCAAAAATACAAAAATGCGAGAAAAGTCAACTGCCTATCTTGCAATAATCCCACGAAGGCATAAATACTGCGAATGACTACCCACAACACCAACAAGAATGATATCCAATGAGATAGATCCACTCCGTGGTATTTGTATCCATTGTAATAAAACACCAAAAAGAGGGGAAAGTAAATCAACGACAACACAAAATTCACATTGTATTGTCGCTGCGTTTGCCTTCGCACCAGCTCTTCAATGTTCACGCTATTGGCAAACAAGAACTGAATGGTCTGCTGTAACATCACTGCGCCCAACACCGCTAAATACAGGAAAACAAACACGAAAAAGTTGTTCAGTTGCAAGTATCCACCAAAAATCAAGTTCAACAAAATGCCAGCCGCAAACACCGCCTGCGCGATCACAAACACCACACCCGAGCCACCACCAAATTGGGTAATGGTGCGATCGTTCATCAATTCATTGTAGTAATAAGGATTCAAGACACCCCTCACGCGCAACTCGAATTGCTTGGGAAACGCCGCCCGGTAATACATGAACACCAACAACAAACACATCCCCAAGCCAAAATACCAAAACTTTCCCTGTCCCCGGCGATAGTATGTTGGGTTTTTATAAGGGTCGTAAGGATTGCTGTAATTGAAGGTTACTTTCTTGCCATGATCGATCGTTTGCATCGCCAAAATCGCAGAATCAAACCGACCTGATTTCAACGAATCCGCAAAATGCACGCCTCTGGTAAAACGCAATATCCCCATAGAATCAGGCACATTTTGCAAACTATCGGGCTCGAAAATCACCCCATTGATCGGACGTTTGAGTCGGGTGCGATATGAATTCCGCGCGACCTTTTCGGCTTTCTCACGCTCTCGCTCCGCTTCATTGTCGTCTTGGGCGAACAACCCTCCGGCCAACAGCAACATCACCAAGACCATTCCCAATCGCTTGAGAAAAAATGGAAACATTGGCCAACAAAGCATGCCGCAAAAATACACCAAAAGGCTGACCTTTGCTTCGTGTTAGGCTTGTATGTCCATATCCCTTTTTGTAGGCACGCCTGCCATTATTGCAATTTCCATTTCAGCACGCAGCTGCAACACAGCGATGCCATGGTCACGGCCATCGTTGCAGAACTCGATCAATCACAGTCAAACCACCCCACCCTGTTTGCCAATGGCATTCAGCAACCCAAACTTCAAACGGTGTACTTCGGCGGGGGCAGTCCTTCTGTGCTTACCCCCCAAGAACTTCATCGCATTTTCGAGGCAATTCATCGCAATTTCAACCTCGAAGACACCCTAGAAATCACCTTAGAAGCGAATCCGGAAGACCTGAATGCCCTCAATTTGGCAAGCTGGAAATCGGTCGGAATCAACCGCCTGAGCATCGGCATACAGAGTTTGAACGATGTAGAACTTCAGTGGATGAACCGCAAACACAGCGCGGAGCAATCGCGGGAAGCCGTGGCCTTAGCAGCAACGTTTGGCTTTCACAACGTTAGCATCGACCTCATCTACGGTTCAGAGAAAAAATCGCTGCAACAATGGAAAGAAGAATTGGCCTGGGCCGCCGATTGTGGAGCCACGCATTTGAGCTGTTACGCCCTCACAATTGAGGAGAAAACCACGTTTGGACATCGCGCAGAAAAAGGATTGATGCAAGCACCGCCCGACGAGCATGCTGCGGCGCATTTTCAGTACTTGAGCGACTGGGCAGCTGAGCAACAGTGGGAACATTACGAGATCAGCAACTTGAGCAAACCCGGACATCGAGCGGTACACAACAGTCATTACTGGGAAGGGCATCCGTACATTGGAGTAGGTCCTAGCGCCCACTCATTCAACGGCACACACAGACGGTGGAACATCGCCCAAAACCATGTTTATATGGAAAAATTGGTTCGGGGCGAAAGCGTTTTTGAGGAAGAGGCACTATCAGCTGCAGACCAACTGAACGAGCGGCTCATGACGGGATTGCGGCTGATAAACGGTGTTGATTTGCGCGATTTGGAGGCGATTTGGCCGGGTTATGGCGATGAAAAAATGGCAACCATCGAAAAACTCATTGCCAAAGAATGGCTCTTCAATGATTCCTTTCGGTTGGCAATACCCGTAAAATCGCGGTTTCTGTGTGATGCAATCACCGTGGAATTGATGGTAGACTAATCGCTGTGGGTCAGACAATTGCCAAAAATGACGGGCATCATGGTTTGGGGCCGTATTCTGTTGTAATTTTGTAAAAAATTACCGGTCATGAATCGCAAAACAAACAACAACATTTTGGTACCCACCGATTTTTCGGATGTGGCAGACAACGCATTAACCCACGCCATTACCGTAGCCAAAGCCTATAACAACGAAATCACCCTGTTGTACATCTTGGAAGATGGAATTTTGGGCGGTTTGTTTTCCGGCGGACAGTCGGATGTGATGCGTGATGCCATCAAAGCAAAATTGGAGGCCAAGGCCAAAGAGATTGCGGAGAACAGCGGGGTAAAAGTTCATGCCCGTGTAGAAAGCGGCAAGGTGTACAAAACGGTTTCTAAGATTGCCAACGAAGATCAATTTGATTCGATCATCATGGGAAGCAATGGCGCCAGCGGCTTGGAACAAATTGTTGGTTCAAACGCTTCTCGCACCATTCAGTACGCTGAAGTGCCTGTGGTTGTGGTTAAGCAGAATACCGCCAAAGCACATGGCTACAAGAAGATTGTAATGCCCATCGATTTAACCATCGAAAGCCGTCAGAAAGTAGAATGGGCCATCCATTTGGGCAAGAAATTCAACTCTGAAGTGAATGTGGTTTATTCAAAATCATCGGATGAATACTTGCAGCGCAAAATTGCTTTGAACATCAATTTGGTCAACCATCAATTGAAGGACAGCGGATTGGAGCACAAGGTTTTCGCGATGGAAGATGGTTTGCTGGATAATTTCGCCAATGAGATCATGAATTATGCGAATACAGTGAGTGCAGACTTGATTTTGGTGATGACACACACTGAAAAAGGCATTTCTGAGATGATCATTGGTACATTGACCCAGCAGTTGGTAAACCGCAGCCAGAACATCCCTGTAATGTGTATTCACCCGCACGAAACCGGCTTTACTTACGATTATTGATCCATTGTGTTAGTGGTTGGGTAAACACATTTTGTCCAACCGCCCCATAATGCAAAGAGGACCCCGCGGGGTCCTCTTTGCATTATGGGGCATTTTCTCTGAATTAAAAATCCAGAATTACCCCAATCGAAGGCTGTAAGAAACCCGTAGAATTGACCAAATAATCAGATTTATAAGACGGAACCGTTGCATTGGGATCGGTCATTAAATTGCCCGATGCATCTTGAGCTGCGATCAACGTAGGCGCCCCCAAATATTCCTTGTTCAAGAAATTCTGAATGTCCATATACAAATTCAACGACGACTTTTTGAAATACCAAACCTTGTCAACGCGCACATCCAACTGCGAAAAGGTACCCAATCGCTCAGTATTCAACCGATTATAATCGTTCAAAGCCACACCTTTTACATCCCAGTTGCTCTTCACCAAACTGCGCTGTACATCGTAAGGCGTGTAAGGTCGACCTGTGGCTAACCTGAACTTCGCCCCCATTTCCCAGTTGCGCTTCAACTTCACACCACCCACCAAACTCAAGGTGTGTCGGCTATCCCAAGCACTCTTCACGGCATTGCCGTTTTTATCGCTAAACTCACTCCAACTCAATGTGTAGGCAAGGATACCATAAAGGCCGGAGCGACTTCTTTTCTGCAACAAAAACTCCATACCGTAGGCACGGCCATCGCAAACAGAGCTCACAGGTTCGTTACCCACTACCGCGAAATCGGTACCCAAGTTACCCAGGCTGATGCTATCGTTCAAGGCCAACGGGTAATTCGCATATTGCTTGTAAAATCCCTCCAAAGTAATGCGTGTATCTTTGACTTTATTGTATTGCAACCCCGCTGCCACCATGCGATTGCGGATGTATTTCACGCGGTCTTGGTTGTCAAGCGCGCCTGCGGCATTGCGATAACCCAAAATGGTGTAAGACGGCAATTGCGTAAACTGGCCTACGTTGGCATTGAAAAACAAACCATTCACAGGAGTTGGCAAACTTGCACTCACCGATGCCGTGGGTTGATTCAGCACATTTTGCATGTGTTTATTGTATGTATTTCCGTCTAAACGACCTGCGAAGCTCAACGTACCATTGCCCATGACATTGCGGTACGCACGAACGAACCCGCTGTATTTTGCCAAGTCTAGCTGCGTGGAGAAAGCGATATCTTGGATGGTTCCCGCGGTACCTGGGGCACCGGGAATCAGTATTTTGGCTTTGTTATCAACCCCAAACTGCACGTATTCCAATCCAGTTCCCGCCAACAATTTCCATTTGCGGAGAGTGCGAGAATTCTCGATGCGCAATTTGTTTTCTTCCTCGATGCTTTTGTAATTGAAGATGCGGTTGTCTTCGCTGCTCTCGTCGTTGTTGCGGTATTTATACGATGTATTATTGAGCATGTTGCGGCTCAAAAAATACTGGGTTTTTGACTGGGCGCCATAGTGCGTATAAACAGTACCAAATGTGTAATTCCATTGTCTATAAACAGGCAGATAGCCCAGAATGTATTTATTGCTTTTCAATTGAATGCTGTCGGTAATGTTGTCATTCACTTTCAAATTCAATCGGAAGAAATCCACCGCACCCACCATCAAAAAGGAAATATCATCCTTCTCATTCAATTTCACTTTTACTTTGGCTTGATAATCAATGAAATTCGGTAAAAATGGCAGTCCCAACAATGAAAACAACCCCTGCAGGTAACTTTGTCGTGCCGAGAAAATGTACGTGGTTTTTTTGCCTATCGGACCGTCGGCGGTAAACCCCACATCGCTACTTCCCAAGGTAAAGCGATATTTGGCTTTGTTGGCATTGCCATCCATCTGTCGAAAATCCAACACGCTACTCAAACCGTTTGCGTAATTGACAGGAAACGCACCGGTGTAAAAGTTCACTTCTTTGATAAAATTCACGTTGAGCAAGCCCACCGGTCCGCCGGTACTTCCTTGGGTTTGAAAGTGGTTGATGATGGGAATTTCTATACCGTCTAGGTAGAATTTGTTCTCCGATGGGGATCCTCCGCGAATGACTACGTCATTTCGAAATCCAGGAACGCTAATTACACCGGGCAAACTTTGGATAATTTTGGAGATATCGCGGTTTCCACCGGGATTGCGCTCGATCTCGCGAATGCTCAGTTTTTGGGAAGATACGGGGCTTTCTGCCTCGCGCTTCTGGATACTGGTTTTGCGAATTGTAACCTCTCCCACACCCGATGCCAATGATTGCATTTCCAGGGTAATAAAAGGCGACTTGTCGTAAGTGAACAACAGCTCCGAAGACGTTTCTGATTCGTAGCCGTCTAAGGTTGCGGTGACGGTGTGATAGCCTGGGTCTATGTTGTTAATGGCGAAAGAACCGTCGGCGGTAGTTTGTACAAACACCTCTTGTTTGTCGAGCTGAACCTTCGCCCCAACCAAGGGTTTACGACTCATCACATCCACCACTTTTCCTTGAATAACTACTTGGGCTGTGGCCACATGTGCCAAAAGCAGACCCAATACTGTAAAAAATACTCTCATGTTAAAGTTAAACAAAATAGCCCTGAAAGGGTTTTAAAATTCCACAAAATTGTGTAGCGGTCCGTTAAATGTGCATTAAATGTCGGTCATTTCGTCATAAATCATCCTTGGCAAGATTTTCGCAAACCCAAATAAACCGTATTTTCGCATACTTATCATGTTTGGCAATATCCTCAAATCATTCTCCAAGTTGCTTGGCGGCACATCTGCCGAAAAAGCGTTGAAAGAAATAGAGCCCATTGTGGCCCAAATCAACTCGTTTTTCGAAGAATACGCATCGTTGAGTAACGATGCCCTTCGTGGTAAAACGCAAGAGTTCATTGACCGCATCAACGCGCACTTGTTGGAAATCGACACGGAAATCGCCGATTACAAAAAACAATTGGCAGAAACTGCAGAAACCGATGTTGAACTGAAAGACGATTTGTTCAACGCCTTGGATGAGATTGAAAAGAAGCGCGACAAAGAACTGGAAGATATTTTGGCAGAATTGCTGCCTGAAGCGTTCGCTGTGGTAAAAGAAACTGCGCGCCGTTTCACGGAAAATACGGAGGTAATGGCACAGGCCACAGAACTCGATCGCGCACTTGCCTTGAAGCACCCGCACATCGCCATCCAGGGTGACCAGGTATCATACAAGAACGAATGGACGGCCGCCGGTGGTAAAATCCGCTGGAACATGGTGCATTACGATGTACAGTTGATTGGAGGTATCGCCTTGCACCGAGGAAAAATATCAGAAATGGCTACCGGTGAGGGTAAAACGTTGGTGAGTACCCTGCCCGCCTACCTCAACGCATTGGGAAAACGCGGTGTACACATGGTTACCGTGAATGAATACTTGGCCCGTCGTGACAGTGAATGGAACGCCCCTCTGTTTAATTTCTTGGGACTGACCGTTGATTGCTTGGAATATCATCGCCCCAACAGCGAAGAGCGTACAAAAGCGTATTTGGCCGACATCACCTACGGAACCAACAACGAATTTGGCTTTGATTACTTGCGCGACAACATGGCCCATACGCCAGAAGAGCAAGTGCAACGCAAGCACCACTATGCGATGATTGATGAAGCGGATTCGGTATTGATTGATGATGCCCGTACCCCGTTGATTATCAGCGGACCAACCCCCAAAGGAGATATTCAACAGTTCGAGGCATTGAAGCCCCGCATTGAAAAATTGGTAGAGGCACAAAAACGCTACGCCAATACGGCTTTGGTAGAAGCCAAAAAATTGATTGCCGCCGGAAATACCGGTCACAAAGAAGGCGAAGGTGGATTGGCCTTGTTGCGCGCATTCCGTGGATTGCCTAAAAACAAAGCCGTAATCAAATTCTTGGGAGAAAGCGGCGTTCGCAGTATCCTAACCAAAACCGAAAACCACTATTTGCAAGACCAGCAAAAGGAAATGCCGTTGGCAGATTCTCCTCTGTATTTCACCATCGAAGAGAAAACCAACAGCGTAGAATTGACTGAAAAAGGGCTGGAATTAATCACCCAAGGTGAATCAGACGCCAATTTCTTCGTGTTGCCCGATGTGGGCTTTGAAATGGCAGAAATTGAACGTAGCAGTGATGGCGAAGCCGACAAATTGAAACGCAAAGATGTGTTAATGCAAGATTTCGCTGAAAAAAGCGAGCGCATTCACTCCGTGCAACAGTTATTGAAAGCCTACACTTTATTCGAGCAAGATGTGGAATACATCCTCGCCGATGGCAAAGTAAAAATCGTGGACGAACAAACCGGTCGTGTCATGGAAGGCCGCCGATACTCTGATGGTTTGCACCAAGCAATCGAGGCCAAAGAAAACGTGCGCGTGGAAGCGGCAACCCAAACCTACGCCACCATTACACTGCAAAACTATTTCCGCATGTACCACAAGTTGGCGGGTATGACGGGTACGGCTGAAACCGAAGCCCAGGAATTGTGGGATATTTACAAATTGGGCGTGATGGTGATCCCTACCAACAGGGGCATTTCTAGAACCGATCAAGAAGACTTGGTATACAAATCGAAGCGTGCCAAATACAATGCGGTGATCGACGAAGTGGTGCAATTGAGCACTGCAGGAAGACCCGTTTTGGTAGGTACAACATCGGTTGAAGTGAGCGAATTGCTAAGCCGAATGCTGAAGTTGCGTGGCATCAAACACAATGTATTGAACGCCAAACAGCACCAGAACGAGGCCGGAATCGTGGCCGAAGCAGGACTAAAAGGTGCTGTGACCATCGCCACAAACATGGCCGGTCGTGGTACGGATATCAAGATCGACGACGAGGTGAAAGCGTTGGGCGGATTGGCAATTATTGGTACTGAGCGACATGATAGTCGCCGGGTTGATAGACAGCTCCGCGGACGTGCAGGTCGTCAAGGCGATCCAGGAACATCCCGTTTTTACGTGAGTTTGGAGGATGATTTGATGCGAATTTTCGGATCAGAGCGCGTGAGCAAACTGATGGACCGTTTTGGCTATGGTGAAGATGATGTGATTGAAAACAGCATGATGACCCAAACCATTGAACGGAACCAAAAGCGCATGGAGCAGAACAACTTTGGTGTTCGTAAGCGTTTGTTGGAATACGACGATGTCATGAACAAGCAGCGCACGAATATTTACCGCATGCGTAGCAATGCCTTGTTTGGCGAGCGTTTGAGCATCGATTTACGCAACATGTTGTACAATTGGTGTCAGGAAACCGTTGAGCAGTTCAAAAACGGCGGTCAATACATGGAGTTGGAGTTGGAAGTGATTCGCACCTTGGCCATGGATTTGCCGTTCAGCGAGGACGAGTTTGATAGTGCTAAGTCAGCAGAGGAATTGGCCGAACGATTGTTTGATGATTTAACCCAGCGATACGCCCACAAAACGGAAAACATGCGCATTCAAGCATTGCCAGTATTTCAGAGCATTCGCGCCGAGCAGGGTGAACGCATCGAGAATGTGGTTGTACCGATGACCGATGGCACACACCAATACCAGCTTACCGTTAACATGAACAAGGCCTTGGAATCAGATTGCCGGGCCATGATTCATGAATTGGAGAAGAGTGCTACCCTATCCATTTTGGATGACGAATGGAAAGAGCATTTGCGGGAATTGGATGAATTGAAGCAAAGTTCTCACAACGCGCAATACGAGCAGAAAGATCCGTTGTTGATTTATAAAATCGAGAGTTTTGAGTTGTTTGGCAAGATGTTAACGCGCATCAACACCCAGGTATTGGGCATGTTGTTCCGCGCACGCATCCATGCAGAAAATGAGGTATCAGAAGCTCGTCCTGCATTGAAACGCCAAGATCCAAAAATCCAAACCAGCAGACCTGAAATGGAAAGCTTGGGAGGCGATATGGGCTCATCGGCGGCACCTTCACCGGAAATGTCGGCCCCGCGTCCAACCCAAAACCCAATTATCAACGATTTGAAGATTGGACGGAACGACCCTTGTCCTTGCGGCAGCGGTAAAAAGTTCAAAGCTTGTCATGGCAAAGACTGATCCCAAGGTTGAGAAACCAGCAGAGGCGGATTATTATTTCGAAAACGGCTTTTTGGTCTTCACTGGAGCCTACCACCAGAAGCGCGGATTTTGTTGCGGGAATGGTTGCAGACATTGTCCGTACACCCCCAAACACCGTCGGGGGGGTAGAGACATCGATCCAAACGCGGAGCGATAGATCGGACAATTAACCCATGCCTTTCAGGTTGTGAAAAACTTGGGATAAACTTCAAGGTTTTATCGCCCCTAATCGTGGCAATTAGCCCTAATTTTGTGCTGTGAATTCACCCATTCAATCTGCATTGATTTCCGTTTTTTACAAAGACGGATTAGATAAGATCGTACAAGCACTGCACGAAAAAAATGTAACCCTTTATTCTACCGGCGGAACCCGCAAGTTCATCGAAGACATGGGCATCCCCTGTGTGGCCGTTGAAGACATCACCGGCTATCCTTCTATTTTGGGCGGTCGCGTAAAAACGTTACACCCAAAAGTTTTCGGTGGCATTTTGGCGCGCAGGGAGTTGGATCAAGACATGCAAGAGATCGCACAGTATGAAATCCCATTGTACGACTTGGTGATGGTGGATTTGTATCCTTTTGCAGAGACGGTGGCTGCAGGTGGTAGCGAAGTTGACATCATCGAAAAGATTGACATTGGCGGTGTTTCATTGATTCGCGCGGGTGCCAAAAACCATGCACACACAACCATCATCGCCCACAAAAACGAATACAATACCTTCTTAGAAGCCTTCACTGAGGGCAATGGCAGTTTGAGCTTGGCGCAGCGCAAAGCATTTGCCGGTAAGGCATTTGCCGTTACCGCTGAATACGATGGCCTGATTGCCAATTGGTTTGCAGGCAACAAAACTTACACCCTTCGCTATGGTGAAAATCCCCACCAAAAGGGTTATTTCAATGGCAATTTGGAAGCCATGTTCACCAAGCACCAAGGCAAGGAATTGTCGTATAACAACCTACTGGATGTTGACAGTGCCGTGTGTTTGTTGAACGAGTTTGACACACACGCAGGAGCTACTTTCATCATTATCAAACACAACAACGCCTGTGGTGTTGCCACACGCGAAACTGTATTGGATGCGTGGAAAACGGCTTTGTCTTGTGATCCCGTGAGCGCATTTGGTGGTATTTTGGCCACGAATACAACGATAGATTTGGCCACGGCCACAGAAATCAACCAGTTGTTTTTTGAGGTATTGATCGCGCCGGCCTACGATGCGGATGCCCTGGAATTGTTGAAAGGCAAAAACAATCGCATTGTATTGGAGACTACCGGAAATATCGCCTTGAACCCCAATATGGTAAGAACTGCTTTAAACGGACAGTTAATCCAAGATCGTGATAGCCTCACTGAAACCCAGTTAAACATGACAGCTGTTACAGAAACTTTGCCAACTGAATCGCAGCTGCACGACTTAGAATTTGCGGTAAAATTGGTAAAACAGACCAAGAGCAACACCATCGTTTTGGTGAAAAACCAGCAGTTATTGGCCAGCGGTACCGGACAAACATCGCGTGTAGACGCCCTGCAACAAGCCATTGAAAAGGCCAACCGCTTTGGATTTGAATTGGAAGGTGCTGTGATGGCGAGTGATGCTTTCTTCCCTTTCCCCGATTGTGTAGAAATCGCCGATAAATCAGGGATCAACGCGGTGGTACAACCGGGCGGCAGCATCAAAGATCAATTGTCGATCGACTACTGCAACGCCAACGGCATGACCATGTTAACAACTGGCGTTCGTCATTTCAAACACTAAGCAAACATTCACGCGTTTCATTGCGTCTATAAGCCTAGAACCAACCCATGTACAACCTCCTCAAATCGCTTTTTTTCCTCCTACCACCAGAAGTTGCCCATGAATTTGCGTTAAAAAGTTTGCAAATAGTACTGCGTATACCTGTGATCGGTGCGTGGGTTAGGCAGAGTTTCCAGCCCATTAATGCAAAGCCGTTGGTGGTTGCCGGCATCACTTTCCCCAACGCGGTGGGATTGGCGGCAGGATTTGATAAAAACGCAAAATGGTTGCCGTTGTTGAAAGATTTGGGATTTGGCCACGTAGAAATTGGTACTGTAACACCTTTACCACAACCTGGAAATCCCGCACCCCGATTGTTTCGTTTGCCCCAAGACAATGCATTGATTAACCGGATGGGCTTCAACAATGAAGGCATAGAGGCCGTTGTAGCGAGATTGAAAAACCGTCCTGCCGGATTGGTTGTAGGCGGAAACATCGGCAAGAACAAAGTCACCCCGAACGAACAAGCGGCACAAGATTATACCATTGCCTTCGACGCCATTTATGACCATGTCGATTACATAGTAGTCAACATTTCTTCTCCCAACACACCCGGTTTGCGCGATTTGCAAGAAGACGAGTTCATTTGCGATTTATTCATCAAACTGCAGGCATTGCGCGCTGAGCGCAGGATTTGGAAACCCATATTTTTAAAAATTGCACCCGATTTTCAGCAATCGCAAGTACATGAGTTGATTCAAACCATTCGCAAGGCAAAAGTGGATGGCGTGATTGCCACCAACACCACCATCGATCGAAGTAACCTCAATACCTCAAAATCCAAAGTGGAACAGATGGGCGCCGGCGGATTGAGCGGAAAACCCGTTTACGAAGCATCCAACACAATTTTGGGATTCTTGGCCATGGAGCTTGGCAGTGAAATTCCTTTGATTGGTGTGGGCGGAGTTTTCACTAAAGAAGATTTTGAAGGAAAAATTTCACGGGGAGCAAGTTTGGTGCAAGTGTATACCGGTTTCATTTACGTGGGACCCCGTATTGTGAGAAAAATCCTATCTTAGCGGGGCATGTCGCCCAAAAAATCGTACCGTATTACTCGTCTAACTGCTGGGTTGCGTTGGCTAAAATTGTCACGCATGGCAATATGGTTCATCGCATTGGCACTAACCCTGCCCTCTTTCAGGCAACCCCACCAATATTCAAAGTTGGGGCAGTTCAGCGATCCCATCGCCAATTACACTTCTCGTTCCGCTACTACACCCACTTGGGGCTGTCCGTTACTCAATGCGGGCGAAAAAATCACCAAACACAGCGCCTATAGTGTTTCTTACAACCACAAACACATGCAAGCCAACTGGGTCGCTTACGAACTTAGATTGTCCAATACAATCGGGGCGGCGGAGCGCGAGAGTCGCTTCATCGTGGATCCCATCATACTGCCCCGTACAGCTAGAACCGAGGATTATACCAAATCGGGGTTCGATCGCGGACATCTCGCGCCCGCCGCCGACATGAAATACTCTGGCCAAGCCATGGCTGAATCCTTTTATACCAGCAACATATCGCCCCAACGCCCTGGATTAAACCGAGGCATTTGGAAACAACTCGAGGAAAAAATCCGCGATTGGGCGCCCGCCAACAGACCACTATTCATTGTCACTGGTCCGGTACTGACCGATACCCTCTCCCAGTTTATCGGACGATACAACCGCATTTCTGTCCCCAAGCGATTCTATAAAGTGGTATTAGACACCGCACAGCCTGCGCGGGCCATCGGCTTTGTGTTCTCGAACATGGGTTCCGCCCTACCCCTCAGTAGTTTTGCGCTGAGCATCGATGCCGTAGAAAAAATCACCGGCCGCGATTTCTTCCCAAACCTCCCAGACACCCGGGAGAACACCCTTGAAAAGAGCCTACAAATACAGCGCTGGAATTTCAACTAAACACCCATCATCCAGGAAACCTCGTTGACCCAAAAAGCCTGTCCATCAATCCACCACAACTGAAAACTCAACACGTATTTGAGCTTTTTATACTTGACGGTGTAGTCGTACTTGGTAATCCCATCCCCCGCGGAACTCACTGTAACTCTTGGTCTCGGTACCACTTCCACCATTTTGAAATTCACCTTACTCTGCTTCATTTTGATTTGGGTTTTCAGCAGCGACTTCTTGAATTTGAATTGATACGTTAGCCAGGTACCTTCCACCACCTGTTTGAGGGTTGTGGTGTCATGTGAACGCCATTGCTTGATAAATTCAGTCTTTGTCACGTACCCCACATTCATGCTGGGTTTTTTCATTAGCAGCCATGCAATCAGTGTATCCAAGGCTTGTTCCTTGCTCGAAAAAAAGAAAACAGCGGTGTCGTTATCCCTTTGTGCAGACGAAGCTTGGGCTTGGGAATTATTCAGCACTGCTGTGTCGCGCCTTGCAGTATCGATATGGAGGTTGGCGATTCCAAAATGGCCAATCGCTGCGCCCATTAAAGAAGAAGGAAAACACATCGCACAGAAAAAAAGAAGGATAAACCAAATCCCGATACGACCTTTGTGCTGCTTCACCTTCATGCTAAGGCAAAAGTACATCAACCCGCCAAAAAATGTCGCACCCAAACACCCAAAACCCAAACGCTTCTCAACAAGGATCAAACGAACCCAACCGACTGATCCAGGCGAACAGTCCGTATTTGTTGCAACACGCCCACAACCCTGTGGATTGGCAAGAATGGGGCGATGCGGCTTGGTCACAAGCTAAGGCGGAGAACAAATTGGTATTGGTGAGCATTGGCTACAGCACGTGTCATTGGTGTCATGTGATGGAACACGAGAGTTTTGAGGACTTTGAAACCGCTGAAATCATGAATTTGCATTTGGTGAGCATCAAGGTGGATCGCGAGGAACGACCTGATATCGACATGATTTACATGGATGCTTGTCAGATCATGACAGGCAGGGGCGGATGGCCCTTAAACGTGATTTGCTTGCCGAATATGCAGCCCATTTACGCCGGAACCTACTTTCCCAAGGCACAATGGCAGCAGGTAATATTGCAGTTGGCCGATGTATACAAGACAGAACCCGAAAAGGCCGTTGAATATGCCCAACGCATTCAGGAAAAAATACAGCAGATCAACCAATGGGAAGCCGGGGATCGCGTGAGCAGACAGGATTTGCTGGGTATGTTTGACACATTGGCTGATCAGTTAGACTGGCAGGAAGGCGGACCCAATCGGGCACCCAAGTTTCCGTTGCCGGGTCAGTACGAATTTATCCTAGACCACCATTTACTCACCGAGGGAGAAGCGGCCAAAGACTATTTGCACTTGAGTTTGTTGAAGATGAGCCACGGCGGTATTTACGATGTGTTGCGCGGCGGATTCTGTCGGTATAGCACCGATGCGTTGTGGTTTGCGCCGCATTTTGAGAAGATGCTGTACGACAATGCGCAGTTGATATCACTGTATGCCCGTGCGTTTGCTTGGTCAGACGCGCCGTTATACAAGACGATTGCGGAGGAGTGTTTGCGTTTTTGCGAACGAGAGTTGAGTTTGGGCGATGGTACACCGGGATTTGGTAGTGCGTTGGATGCGGATAGCGAGGGGATGGAGGGCAAATTCTATGTCTTTACGCAGCACGAGTTGGAGACGTTGCTATCGGAGGAAGATATGGCCTTGGCTACGGTGCAGTTTGGATTGAAGTTGGAGGGCAATTGGGAGCATGGATACAACATTTTGCATCAACCGATGGCGCCTTTGCAGGTGATGGAAGCAATGGGGATGTCGGCCAGCGACTATTTATCGGGGTTATCGCGAATCAAAGAATCGTTGAGGCGTTATCAGGACACGCGGATCAGGCCGGGGTTTGACGACAAGGCAATTTGTAGTTGGAACGCTTTGCAGATAAAAGCCATGGCGGACGCCAGCTTTTATCTGCAAAGCGCGAACCAGGCCCAATCGGCCGCCGCGGCGGCCGATTGGGCCTGGGATACATTCTGGGACGGCCAAAACCTCCAACGCATACACCGAAATGGAAATACGCGCATCACCGGGTTCTTGGAAGACTATGCCTACTTCTGCGAAGCGCTCATCGCCCTATATCGCATCAGCCGAAACAAAGAATACCTAACCAAAGCCGAAATCCTGTTGAATCGCGCCATTGAACTCTTCTATGACAACAACACCCAACAACTGGCATTCACGCCCAACAATGGAGAACAGCTTTTCTACCGAAAGAGCGACTTAAACGACGATGTAACACCTTCCCCCAATGCATCTTTAGCAACAGCATTATATCAACTGGGACAGTATCATCACAATACAACATTCACCGAATTGTCCTACACCCTCATCGCCCAAGTTTCCAAAACGATGACCAACAGTCCGGGTTGGTATTTCCACTGGTGCAAACTCGCACAAGCCCAAACGCTTGGTGGATGCCATGTTACATTTTACGCGGGCTCAAGTGACTCCTGGAATGATGCCGAAGTATTATCGCTCATGAAACACCTTCCCTCCTGGGCTTTGGTGGAATTTGCAGAAACTGCATCGCCCAAACACATCGTGATTTGCAGCGGACAGCATTGCATGCCACCCGTGAACACAATTGATCAGGCACTTGAGATTGCGCTCGACAGTTGTAGACTGATCGATTAACCCCTTTTGGGAGGGGATTTTTCTCTTTCATTCGCATTCTCAACATCATTGGGTCAAACGCTCAATTATTTCAGTACTATCCACTTGTAATTATATTTTTTAGTAGTGCTATGGTGAATTTCCATAACCTAATGGTCTTTTTCAATGACACTACTCCGACAAATGTGTATACGATACTTTTGTTGAGATGCGGTTTTCAAACTGCATTCCAATAGAACCAATACTAACACATATGATAACACACTACAAACCAATTGTTCGCAACAGCCGATTTTCCAAATTTGGCTTGTTGTTCATGTTGAGTTGCATGGCAGGTTTCGTTCAAGCCCAATTGAGCGGTAACTACACCATCGACGCAACAAAAACCACGAGTGGCTCAAACTATGCTTCTTGGTCGGCCTTCGCCTCTGCCATTGGCACAAGTGGAGTAAATGGCCCAGTTCGTGTAACCGTGATGACAGACGAAACCACCGCCAGCGTGGTAACGTTTAATGCCATTACAGGAACCTCCTCAACCAACACCATCACCATCGATGGAAATGGCAAGCGCTTATCGTCGTCTTCCACCAACGAGGCTATCAACTTCAACGGTGCCGACTACATCACCATGACCAATTTGACCATTCAAAAAACAGGTACAGGTACTGCACAAACAGGGATTCGTTTTAGCAATGCATCGGACTACAACACATTGAACGGTCTCACCATTGAGTTCACGGCACAAACTTCCTCTTCAACTGCCGGAGGTGCCTACATCGCATTTGCTTCATCAGCAACAAGTTTAACCTCTACCACAACGGGACAAAATGGATCGTTTAACACCATCAGAAACTGTACCATGAGGACCACCAACAGCAACGCTCCTGGTCCAACTTTCGGTATTATCGACCAACAAAGTGTATCGTTTTACACGAGCACTGCGAACAACAATACGTTTGAGGGCAACACCATCCGGAACTTCTTCTTCTACGCGATTTACAACCGCTACACCAACGGGGAACAGTTCATCAACAACGATATCAGTCGTTTGGGTGCAAGCAGCAGCAGCCCTTGCAACACCACTTTGTATGGCATCTGGACCTACTACACATACGGAACCAACCGCTCTACATCGTACAAAGGGAACAACTTCCACGACATGCCATACTCGGGTGCTTCGGCGAGTTCAACTTCGAACTACATCAACACCTACTACACATTGTTCGGTTGGTACAATTACGGAAGTGCAACAAACCCATACACATTTGATGGTAACACAACCCGCAACATTGTGGCCTACTCGCAGTTCTACCATGCCTATTTGTATTATGCTTACTGCATAAACTTTCAAAACAACGTAATTGACAAAAATCAAACGTATACTACCTCCACCAACTACATGCACTGGATGTACTACTGTTATGACAATAACATCATTAACAACCGAATTACAAACAATAGTTTTCACACTGTAGGAACAAGCGGTACCGCCTACCTTTTCTACAACTGGTACAATTACAACTCTGTTCGTAGCTTAAATGTGTGGGAAGATAACCGCGTTGACAGTAACTCTGCATCTGGAAACATGTATACAACCTATCTGTATTTCATGGGTTCAATGCGCGCATCACGCAACAGCTTTACCAACAACCGTGGTGGTAGCACTACAGGACTTTGGTATGGTTGGTTGATTTACTACCCAAACAACTTGACTTTCAACAACAACTTGATTGCCAACAACTATGGATATTTCTCGAACTATAACATCTACTCCTACAATTTCAACTCTGGTTGGACAGCGGATATTCGTGAAAACACCATCCACACCCGACACTCAAGTTATCTGTATCACTTCTGCTATGGTTATTTGTTCCAAGAAATGAATTCTCGTTTCACTTTTGAAGGAAATATACTGGATGCAACATCGAACTACTACATCTACCCTGGTTATTTGAATTCAAATTCTGCGAATAACATTCAGTCTGTAAACTTTAACTCCTGGTTGGTTAATGCAACAGGTGCGACTCAATTGTGGCGTGTTGGAACATCAAACTATAACAATTACAACGGTTACAAGGGCGATGTTAAAGTTGGGTCATCTGACAACTACACCGATCCACAATGGGTTGATTTTGCCAAACTTGATATGCGTTCTAACGCATTCGAAACCCAAAACAACAAACCCACAAGCGCAACCATCACACAAGATTTGAAGAATAATACCCGAAACTTGGGCAGAAGTGATCGCGGAGCTTTGGAAAACTATATGGACATCGCGGCCACAAAAACATCTTACTCTTTGGCTAGTAGCGTATGCGCTGGACACGAGTCAATGGCCGACATCACCATTAAAAATACTTTTGTTGATACCATTTACAACTTCTTTGTTGCTTTCAGCATCAACGGCAAGGCAACCCGCGAGTTGGTTACCCAGCGTATTTTACCCGGTGATTCACTGCAATACAAGTTTAAAACACCCGTAGTATTAGAAGTAGCCGGTCAGACTTCTGTGAAGATTTATTTGGATATCCCAGATGACAACACCAAGAACGACACCTTCTCTTTCAATACACTTGTTAAGCCTGCACCCGGTGGTGGATTCTATGAATTCTCTACGAAGACCACTACGCCAAACACAGCAATTTATCAGCGCGGGAAACCAAACGACATCACCGTGATCAATCAGCCCGTGATTTACGATGTTCGCGCACCCCGTGTATACAGCAACAGTACTTATGGAACTTCTTCTCCAAGCGATTGGTATGCAACCGTTCAAGCATACACCGCTTCAGGTCGTGCTGTTTCTGGTGCCACATTAACCCCTCCAAGTGGTTCTACCAATTTAGAGGTTCAATTCAAAACTGCGGATGCCGGATTGGAAGACAGTTTGATCAGTGTTGTGTTGAAAGTAACTGACAACAACAATGGTTGTGATACTTTTATCAGACGTCGTGTATTGATTTACCCTTCAATCAACCCTGACTTTACCTATCCAACAAAAATTTGTAACGGCGACGAGGTTTTGTTCACCAATACTTCAACAGTTCTTTCTGGTGCGATGGAATTCTTCTGGAACTTTGGAACAGGAAACGCTGCTGATACTTCAAACGCACCTGAGCCAGTATTCCAATTCCCAAGTTCAGGCAAATTCAAAGTAACTTTGACCGGAAAAACCCTCCCCTACGGTTTCGTATTCACCAAAACATATGAAATTGAGGTGAATGCAATTCCAACTGTAGCCTTTGACAAAGCCAATGCTTGTTTGGGTCAAGACTTGATCTTCACCAACAAAACCAACCCTCTAACCGCGAAAATGGCTTGGGACTTCGGTAATGGTGCAACTGCAACAACCACCGATGCCAAATACAAATACAACAAAGCCGGTACTTACAATGTAACCTTGAGTGCGGACTTGAATGGTTGTGTGGCCAAACTGACCCAAAAGGTGTATCAATTCGAGAAGCCTGTAGCCAAATTTACCCAAAAGAGCGGTGTGTGCGACAACGATGTATATGCATTCACCAACCAAACCACCATTGGAAGTGGACTTGTGGGTAGCTTCTGGAACTTCGATGATAACGGTAGTGTAAGTACCGACGAAGCCCCTACATACAACTTCTCAAAACCTGGCAAGAAGAACGTAAAATTGGTGGCTTTGTCAGAATTCGGCTGTAAGGATTCAATGGTAAAAGTGGTTGAAGTGCGTGAATCGCCCAAGGCAGGCTTCACCAACACAGCGGCTTGTTCATTGACGCCTACTGAGTTTACCAACACCACTGCGGATGTAGCGGGTGCAGTTGCGAACTACGCTTGGAACTTTGGTGACGGTACAACCAGCAAAACCAAGTCTCCCTCGAAGAACTGGACCAACTTGGGTCCAAAGACAGTGACATTGTCGGTAACTTTGGATAATGGTTGTTCGGATGTAACCACCAAAGACTTAAGTGTATTGACCCAGCCAAAAGCAAACTTCAGTGCCTCTGATGTGTGCGCGGGCGACCAAGTGGTATTCGTAAACAACACTTCATGGCCCCAAGGCGATATCAGCTACAACTGGGATTTTGGTGACAACACCTACTCTAACAACAGCGATCCTTCTAAGTTGTACAACATCATCCAAACCACCAGCTACAACGTAACATTGTATGCTTATATCGCTGGCGGATGTGCCGATTCAATCACACAGCGTGTGACAATCAACGAATCTCCACGTACTTGCGACTTCCAGGCCACTCCTGACTATGGATTTAGCTTCCATGGTGTAAAGGTTGAACCTGTAAACTCCAATGGTGTTGCTGGCGGTCAGAACAACGTAGACTACACATGGGTATTCGCCGGTGGTGGAACCATGAAGTCGAAGGATGTGAACGCTGCTGTAAACTACGACTTGCAGAGTGATGGTGAATACACCGTTACCATGAAAGCAATTGTACGTCAGACCGGTTGCGAATGCTCCAAGACCAAAAAGATTGTGATGAACCGCGCTGCGGTGAAGGATTTGCAATCTGTGGGTGTAGCGGTATATCCTAACCCAACGGCTGGCGACATCAAAGTGGCTACCACAGAAACTTTCGGTGCGAACATCACTGTAAACGTGATGAGCATTGAAGGCAAAATGGTAAGCACAAGAACAGTAGCCAACGAAGGTGTGATGGTATTGAATACTGACGGTTTGAGCAACGGCGTATACTTGGTACAAGTAACGTCAGGCGACAAGCAAGTAACTAAAAAGATTACAGTACAGAAATAAAATCCATATTTTCACAGTATATGGTTTTTGGTTCAGGGGCCAGCGCGAAAGCGCTGGCCCTTCTTTTTGTTCCTACTTCCGTGACAATGAATTCGCCCCAACAACTGAACGATTGATTGAATGGAATAATCTCTCGGGCAAAATCCTCCACAGAGATTGCAAATCCCCAAAATCTAAATGAAAAGACGTAGTCAAATTAATCCACCAACAAACGAGCAGTACCACTACCCTTCTCGGTCTTCACACGAACAAAATACAATCCTGGATTCACACCCTGTAAATCCAAACGATTCTCGCTGAGCGACAAACCCTGAACCAATCTGCCTGAAATATCTATTACAATGATTTCAGTGATTTTCCCATCGATACCCAAAGAAACCCATCCAGTGGCTGGATTTGGATACAAATTCAATGATTGCTTTTCGCTCCACTGAGCGATTCCATTCTTCATATCCCACAAAGGCTGAGAAACCGAAGCCAAAATAGGGGCCTGGTAAGTACCCAAATGAACATTTTCGCTAATTCCCGCTCCAAAATCACTACCAACGAAACCTACAACCGATAAATCAGCGGGTTTGAAACGAGAGAAAATCGCGCCAGTAGGACCGAAATCGGCTGCAGAAGGCATACCCAACGACAACATCGTATCAGGAATGGTTAACGAGAATGAATAACTGTGTTTATCACCCGACTTCATGATATCGTTGGCCGCAGTAATTGTGGCACCGTATTTACCACCGTCTGTAGCCCAAACCACGCGATTGTGGTGATATCCTACCAAGGTCTTATTCTTGCCAAAGAAAATGCTCTGACTGTCTTTGGTTAGTGCGAAATCAACCTTCTGATCCCATCCTGCACCCAATCCGCGAACCCCTTGTTCGCGCAACATCACACCAAAACGCAATCCGGATTTCACCCAAACATCTTGAGCCGTCATCTCCAAATTACCCGTAACCTTGCGCGTACTTGGATTGTAAATCAAATTGGTAATTTTCAATTCGACTCCCTTGGAAGCCGCAGCCACCGCAGATTCCACCGCTTGTTTAATGACTGATGCACTGCCAACAATTTGCTCACGGTTGACCACGACAACAGGCATAGAATCGATCACCAATGGCGCCCATTTGTTGTGCATGTTATCGTTAATATGATGCGATACAAAATTTGCAGCGCCAGACAATTGTGTTGCCAATGAATCCATCGCCACATTCACGGCAGGACATTGATTGCACCAAGTTGCGGTGTAGGATTCCACCAAAGCCTTATTCATGGCATTACCGCCACCCTGTTGGGCCACAAAATCAAACACCAAAGGCAACGTATCGTTTGATACACGATCGTCGGCGCCACCACCATTGGTGGATATCCATGCTCTCACTTTGGCACGATCGCCAGGCTGCATATTGCGAAGAATCGAATGCGAAATTTGGGCACTGCGATAATCCGTAAAGTTCACAAACGACAACGGCGTTGAAACCACCGCTTCATTGTTCACCTGTGTATTCAAATTGTAATCGGTATTCTGTGCACTTCCGTGCATGGTAAAAACCCCGGTTATTTCCAATGGCACATTGTTACCACTTTTCACGTAAGCGGTTCCAGCAGGCCTATTGGTAAATCCTGATGAAAAAGAGGCATCATTCAATTTTACTGCACCGGTATAAAACGACACAAAAGAGTTGTCCTCGAACGACTTGCCCTGTTTGGCAACTACATCCAACAAAGCACTTACCCCCGAAAGCGGATAGGACTCAAACGGACCGATCTGTACTCCATTGGCTTGCTCATTCTTTAAGGGAAGGTTGTTGGCATACCAAGCATACTCCGAACCCCAACCCATCCGAACAACATGAATGGCATTGCTACCCTCTTCTAACACAATGGCATTGTAAGAAAAACTTCCGTATTTATTCGCGGTATCTGTTCCCAATGTAAACGACTGGAATTTTACCCAAAACTGTCGTTTCGGCGCAGTACCAAATGTTTTCACCAATACGCGGTCGTTGGATCCGCTGGCGATGATTCCACCCACAACCACCGAATTGTTGGCAACACGGGGATCTGGCAGGCTGTTAATAACGAAATCAGCGGCGGGTGGCACAATTGAACCCGCTTTAAAATCCTCAAAGGTAATGGTCCCGTTTTTTGTCGCACGGAATTTCCCATCTACCTTAACATTTCCCGCTCCATTAAAAGCGAATGCGAACGGCAGTGCCTCCTCCAACGTATAGCCACGGGTTGCTGTATCCCAAGCCAAGGCCTTCCAACCCTGTCCTTCCGCCAAATCATCGCGCTCCACATTCAAGAAACGGGGATTCACACCCATCTTGCCAGAGGCATTGGTTTTGATTTCAGCGATGTGATATTTGTTTTGGGCTGTTACGGATGAAACCACAGCAAATCCCGCCAATAATGGAATAAATCTCTTAGGAATATGCATTTTGCATTATTTAAGTTGGGTAAATGATCATTGAGCTTGATTACAAAGCCTTCACTTCATTCACCAATTTTTGTAAGCTAGCTTTGGCATCACCGAAAAGCATTCCACATTTGGGGTGGAAGAACAATTCGTTTTCAATACCCGCGTAACCGGCTTTCATGCTTCGCTTCAATACGATGATTTGCTTGGCCTGATCCACATCCAAAATAGGCATACCATAAATCGGGCTGGTTGGATCGGTTTTCGCCGCAGGATTAACCACGTCGTTTGCACCCACCACCAAAACCACATCGGTTGTCGCAAATTCAGGATTGATGTGCTCCATCTCGATCAATTTATCGTATTCCACATTGGATTCAGCCAACAACACGTTCATATGACCTGGCATACGACCCGCAACCGGGTGAATGGCATATTTCACTTCTACGCCCTCTGCCTCCAACAAATTCTCCAATTCGTGACAAACGTGTTGGGCCTGTGCTACCGCCAAACCATAACCAGGAACGATGATCACCTTCGATGCATACTTCATCATGATCGCCACATCGGTGCCCTGCACTTCGCGAACAGAACCACCCGAGGAACTGGTGCTGCTTCCACCACCGTTTCCACCGGCCATACCAATCAACACATTCATCAATGAGCGATTCATCGCTTTACACATCACAACGGTCAAAATGGTACCCGCAGAACCTACAAGCACACCACCCATCAACATCACTTTGTTCTCGTACAAGAAACCACCACAAGCAGCAGCCACACCTGTAAACGAGTTCAACAAAGAGATAACCACAGGCATATCGGCCCCGCCAATAGGGAACACAAATAACAACCCGTATACAATGGCCAAGCCAATGGTTACGTAAAAGTACAAAGAAGATTGGGTTGCATTAAACTCACCATAATTCAAGTAAGCAACACCCAAAATAGCCACCAACACCACCGCGTTGATGATTTGCTGCGATGGAAAACGGAAGTCGCCAATTTTGCCATTCAACTTACCCCATGCAACGATAGAACCCACAAAAGAGATGGTTCCTATAATCAAACCCGCAATAACAGGGATATACATCCCCATGCTTACGGCCGGTGCATTGGTCATCGCTTCAGGACTGGTTGCCTCATGCAACAAATGACGCCATTCGATGATCGAAATCAACGCAGCGCTCAAACCACCCATACCATTGAATAAACTCACCATTTCAGGCATCGCGGTCATCTGAACACGCTTGGCCATCAAGGTTCCAACCACTGTTCCCGCCACAATTGCAGCCATGATGTAGGTCAAATTGTTGATCACATGAAATCCTTTAGCATTGAAAAACAAAGCGGCAATCACCGCCATCGCCATTCCAAATGCGGCCACCAAATTACCCTTGCGAGCAGAATCTGGCTGTCCCATCATTTTCAATCCCACCACGAAGCTCACCGAGCCCACGAGGTATCCAATTTCCATATACGGCATCATGATGCTTTTTCTCCTTTCGGCTTCTTCTTAAACATTTCCAACATGCGATCGGTTACCACAAAACCCCCAATTACGTTCAGGGTTCCCACAAATACCGCCAATGTACCAAACACCAATGAAAGTGTATCGTCTGGCGATGCATTGCCCATCACAATGATGGCTCCAATCAATACCACCCCGTGGATGGCGTTTGCACCACTCATCAAAGGCGTATGCAACACGCTCGGTACGTGTGAAATCAATTCTATACCCACGAAGATCATCAGGACGACCAAGTAGATAAGGTTCAAAATATTCTGTTGTTCGTATTGCGCGATCATATCGGCAATGCCTTGAAAAAATGCTTCCATCGTTTTCTAATTATGCGTTGTGATAAATTTCGCCATTCGAGCAAATCAAACAGCCTTGTACAATTTCATCGTTGCGATCCAAAATCAACTCACCCTTCGGGGCGATCAATTTCAACAATTCCCATATGTTTCTGGCAAACAACTCGCTGGCATTCGCGCTCAACTCAGAGGGCATATTCACTGCACCCACCAATTTCACACCACCCACTACTTTCACTTTGCCTGCTTCAGTTTGAGAACAGTTTCCGCCTTGCTCGGCCGCCATATCGATCAACACTGAGCCCGACTTCATCAAGCCCAACTGCTCGTCATCCACCAAAATAGGTGCTTTTCTGCCGGGGACCAACGCGGTGGTGATCACCAAATCGGCCTGGGCCAAACTCTTATTCACAGCTTCTCTTTGTGCTGCGCGATATTCTTCGGTGGCTTCCTTGGCATAACCGCCTTCAGAGCCCACTTCAACACCTTTCACTTCGATAAACTTACCACCCAAGGATTGAACTTGCTCTTTGGTTTCCGGACGAACATCCGTTGCTTCAACCACAGAACCCAATCGTTTTGCAGTAGCGATGGCTTGTAATCCGGCCACACCCACACCAAAAATCAACACCTTGGCGGGCGTAACAGTTCCCGCAGCCGTCATCAACATTGGGAAAATTTTATCCAAGTGATATGCGCCTTCGATCACCGCGCGGTATCCAGCCAAGTTGGCTTGAGAACTCAACACGTCCATGCTCTGGGCACGAGAAATCCGCGGAATGGCATCCAAACTCAACACTGAAACACCTTCGGCATTGAACGCAGAAATCAAATCTGCATTGCTGCGATGGTACATCAAACTCACCCACAAACTACCTTTGGCCAAATGCTTGGCTTGAGTTGCTTCGGGCATGTTGATTTGAACGTACATCGCGGCATCCTTCATCGCACTGCGGTCAACCACCTGCGCTCCGGCATCCTTGTACAAATCATCTGAAAAATGCGAGCCCAATCCAGCGCCCGACTCTATCAAAACTTCGTTGCCCATTTGAATCAAACTCTTTGCAACCTGGGGAGTAATGGCTACACGGTTCTCTCCAACACGGGTCTCTTTTAAGACGGCTATTTTCACAATCGTTAATTAGATTTTGAAGCGAAGATACACAAAAAAAAGGGGCTTACCGCCCCCTTTTGCTCGCTATACACTGATTATTTACAATTTACAAACCTTCACTATGCAATGGCCATTACGCAATGTATAAACCCCAGGTTTCCAATCGCGCACATCCATTAACCCGGGCGCAATCCAAACCACTGGCAATTCCGTCCCAGCCAAATCGGTAGCCACCCAAACATCCGAAACCATTCCACCCTCTACCTGCAATATGTCCACGGCAGGATTCGGATAGACCGATACCTGGAAATGTGGATTTATACCGTTGGCTTCTTTGGCATCCAACCTTCCTATAAACCCATCGCGGTATCTCACCTGGGTTGGTGTAAAGGTCCCTGTAATGGCGTTCACCGTTCCACTCACCTCCATCACTGGAATGCGTTCACTCAACGACAACCATTTATAAGAAAGGGTTTTGCGCGGCAGCGGAAATCTGCCAAATTGCGATGTAACCGTATCAATTTCATCTACATAGGTACGCAAACGCAACACATTGGTGTATTCTTTGAATGGTGTTTTAATCGTACCCCAACCATCCGCATCGTTATATCTTGTGCCATCTTGCACCAATGCAAACAAATCGCCCGGAATACTAAACTTGAAATTGAAAGTCGATGTATCCTTGTCTCCATAATTCAATGGAAACTGATAAATTTCATCCTCATCCTTGTACATCGATGCCAGAGGGAAGCCAGAATATTGATAACCGATGCCCTCTGTTTTGAACACCTTGCTACTGTTGGTGTAAAATGAATAGACATTCGTTAAAGTAATGGGACCCGCACCAATGGTATCGGCCGTTTTTTGTCCGATCTGACCAAAGAAATAAAACGAATATGGCGTCTTTGTGGCGCTTAGGTAATTCAACAACTGCTGCCTTTGTGGCGTCATGGCACTAAAATCCCACGACATATTGGCGCCGCCAGTTTCATAGTTCGACGGAAGCTCTGTTGGCAATGCATTTGAATATCGCAGCGTATCGCCCGACTTCGGCATTTGACTAGACGTTATCGTAGGCTGTGCGATGGCTTGAACCGCAAACAACGAAACGACGAAAAAAATCCATGATTTCATGATAAACAAATATACAATTTCAGATGAAGTTTGGGTTGTTTATCTGCTCAAAAAAGCCGATTTTTGCAAAAGTTATGGAATATCGTTGGCGCGCAAAACCTCTACCCAATCAGGAACAGGTCTTGCAACTCTCCGAAAGCATTCGTGTTAACCCATACATCTCCACCATCTTGGTACAGCGTGGTATCGACACCTACGAAAAAGCCGAGAAATTTTTTCGCCCCAAACTTGAAGATTTGCACAACCCCTTCGAAATGAAGGATATGGACGTTGCCATCAAAAGAATTCAGACGGCAGTTACCAACCAAGAAGGTATTTTGGTTTATGGCGATTACGATGTTGACGGCACCACAGCGGTGAGCATTGTCTACTCCTATTTTAAGTCGTTCAACCAAAACATCGAATACTACATCCCCGATCGTTACAAAGAAGGTTACGGCATTAGTAGAGCCGGCCTTGAATACGCTGCCGAGAAAGGATTCACCTTGGTCATCACACTCGATTGTGGTATCCGCTCAAACGAATTGGTCGATTACGGCAATTCTCTGGGACTGGAAATGATCATTTGCGACCACCACTTACCGGGCGATACACTGCCTAAAGCGGCCGCCATCCTCAACCCAAAACGCCGTGATTGCACCTATCCCTACAAAGAACTCTCAGGGGCTGGCATCGGATTCAAACTCATTCAAGCCTACAACGAAAAACAAGGCATGCCCACCGAAATGGTCTATGACTATCTCGACATGGTGGCCGTGAGTATTGCTTCTGACTTGGTCGACATCCGGGGTGAAAACCGCGTACTGTCGTTTTATGGACTCAAAAAACTCAACGAGAACCCTAGTATCGGTTTACAAACCTTGTTAGACGACTGTCCGAAAAAAGAGCAATACACCATCTCCGACATCATCTTCGGTATTGGTCCCCGCATCAATGCCGCCGGCAGAATCGCTGACGCCAAAGCAGCGGTAAAAGTGCTCATCGAAAAGGACTATAACACTGCCAAGAAATACGCAAAAGTCCTCTCAGAAAGGAACCACGAACGCAAAGAATTGGACTCAGACATCACCCGTGATGCAGTAGATATGGTTCAGAACAGCCCCCGCCTTATGAGCAAATACTCCATGGTATTGCAGGGCGAAGGTTGGTCGAAAGGAGTCATAGGGATTGTGGCCTCCCGCATGGTGGAACAATTCTATAAACCCACGATCGTGTTTTCCTTGAACGATGGGATGCTTACGGGCAGTGCACGCAGTATCAAAACCTTCGACATTCATGAAGCCATCGGCGCCTGTGGCGAATTGGTTGAGCAGTTTGGCGGACACAAATACGCAGCGGGATTGAGCATTAAAGTAGAAAATTTCGACGCATTTGCCGACAAATTCGAAGCGATTGTTCGTGAGTCTGTTACCGCGGACGACCTTGTACCAGTGGTAGAATACGACATGGAAATGGAAACATCCATGATCACACCAGGCATGATGAAGATCCTGAAGCAACTTTCGCCCTTCGGCCCCGGAAATTCGATTCCTGTATTCCGAAGCAACAATTTGAAAGCCAATCAAACCGCCAAAATATTGAAGGATCGACACTTGAAGATGCAGGTACAAACCCCCAACGGCCCCATGGATTCCATTGGATTTGGCTTGGCAGAACATTGGCCCTCCGTTACCGATGCGCAAATTTTCCACGCTTGCTATTGCATCGAGGAGAATACGTACAACGGACGCACGAATTTGCAGTTGCGATTGCAGGACATCAAAACCAATTAATCAAGAATTTCTTATCTTTCGGGGGTGAAGCGTAAACATTTCATCCAGTCTTTGGGTGCCACAGCGGTAGGTACTGCTTTATTGCCACAAACCTTGGCCGGCAACCCCGATTCCAGCAAACCACCCAAAGGCAAAAAATCAGCCGAATACACTGTTCCCCAAGGGGCCGATGTCTCCAACGCGCCCCACAATGAAAAATATTGGGGCGCGGTTGCTTCCAATTTTATCCGACCCGAAGGATTCATCAATTTGGAAAACGGTTATTTTAGCCACCAACCCCAGGGCACGCTTCGCTATCACAAGGATGCAGAAACCACCATCAATACGCAGACCAGCCATTTCATGCGCACGGCACAGACCCAAGCCATCGAAGCGGCCAGAATTGCATTTGCCGGTTTTCAAGGATTAATTCCAGAAGAAGTTGCATTCACCCGCAATACCACTGAGAGCCTCAATATCATTATCATGGGTACCCAATGGCAAGCGGGCGACGAGGTCATTATTGGCGACCAAGACTATGGATCTATGGTAGAAGCCTTTCAGCAGGCCGTTGCCCGCTGGTTTATTAGACTTAAAGTAGCAGAAGTTCCAGTGCACCCCAACAGCGACACTGAAATCATCCGCGCCTATACCTCGTTGATCACCCCCCGCACAAAAATGTTGCACCTCACGCACATGATCAACCTTACAGGACAGCTTATCCCAGTGGCAGCCATTGCCCGCGAGGCGAAGAAAATCAACCCCAACATATTCGTTGTGGTTGACGCTGCGCACAGTTTGGCCCATACCCCAATGGACATGTCCGAATTGCGAAACGCAGGCATCGACGCCATCGGTGGAAGCCTTCACAAATGGCTCTGCAATCCCATTGGCGCCGGGTTTTTATTCCTAAAACAGCGAAATATTCGTGAAATTTGGCCCCTCATGGGCGATATCAGTGCCGATCGTACCGACATCCGCAAATTCGAACACCAGGGAACCCGCCCTATCCAATCGCTACAGACCATACCCAAAGCCATTGAATTTCACCGATTATTGGGAAGTGCCAGCAAATACAATCGCCTTACTTACCTCAAATTGCTGTGGATTGGCAACAAACAAGCCTTGGAGAATTTTGGTAAAGGATTTGGCATCCTCAACGACCCCCTCTATCAAGCCAACATGAATGCCGTAACAGACTTGACGAATATGGATTCCTTCAAACTTCAATCGCCATTGTTGCCATTCAGTAGAGGCGGCGCAATAGCCACAGCCGCATTGAGCGGATACACCCCCACAGAACTCGCCAATACCTTAATGAACAAATTCGGCATTTTCACAGTGGGCATCGATCATCCTGTCATTCGAGGTGTTCGGGTTACACCGCATCTGAGCAACAGCACCAGTGATTGCATCGCACTAAACAAGGCTTTTACTGCACTCTGTGTGGATTTGATCCCCCATTTGGAACCAGTTAGGAACAAATAATTTTAAAAGAAAATTCGCAGTCGCCTAAGGACGCAACTTGGCTCGGACGATCACATCATTGGTGGTATCGGCATCCGATAATCCCGCGGTGTAAACAGTTTTGTAGTTTTTGAGTGATAGCAACGCAGCGCGATTCATGTTGCCATCCCTGCGGGCGTGAAAATTGTCCCAAAGAATCACCGATCCTACCGGAACCCAATCTTGGGCCCCACTGTCTTTGGTATCCACCGACCAAATTGAGAGGGTTTTACTGGCGTTGGGCCATTGATTCACTGGCTTTACATCCATCCATTCACCATTGGCCGATATGGGATGTAACTGGGATTCTGCACCCCAAGGATCTAAGTGTTTGAACACATTGATGGCCGGAATTTGATGAACCAAAATTTCATCCTTGAAATCAGGCGATTGTTCAATCCAACGCAATGCTTGGGCCACAGGCTTGTCATCATTATTCCCATTATAAATCACATCACAGGATGCCTGCAACTGCCAAGGATAAGGCAAACCGGCACCCGGAAAAGCCAGCAAAAACATCCCCACAGAAACCAACGCTTTGAGCAAACGATTGAGAAACTGAATTTCCACCCGCATCATCAAATCCAAGCTATACATCGATAGCAACGCCATCACCGGAGAAACAGTCACGAACACACGCAACAGCCCATGGGAGCCCATGGCACCCTTCCACCACAAAATACTGTGTGCCAAAAAGAAAAATCCGAGCAACGGCCACCAAAGCCAAAGTGCAATCTGACTATTCGCAGCGGGGGTCTTACGTTTCAATCGCTTCGCAACATATATCAATACCAATACCAGAGAAACCAAACATAATGCCGCTACGATGATTCCCATAATCTCTTTTTGGTGCATCGCGTAATGCCAAAAACTACCATGTCCGGCTTCAAACCCACCATCAACCTCCTGTCGCACATAGGGATTTTCGGCAAAGAGCCAGTTCCATTTCCCACTAATCAGCGCACCCACTATGCCATACAAAAGCACACCAACCACCGACAGTGGCATATATTTCCAGCGATTTCTCAGGGCCAAAAAAAGAAGAATCGCACCCAGAAGAACAAACCCTTCGCTTCGCACGACTGGTAGAAACGACGCAACAACGGCACCACATTTCCAGCGATTTCCGGCAAACAAATAGCAAATCCAAACAAGTACCAAGGCATTGGATGGCTCTGTAAGCACGGAATGTGCATTGGCCAAAACAATGGGCTGCCACGCGAATAAGAAAATGACCATCCATGGGTTTTTGAAGCCCATTTTACGCGCCGTAAGGTACGACAGCCACGCTGTGGCCAAGATACAAGCATGATTGAGAAATAGCACCGCGCCAATTCCCAACTGGGCGAAAGGCATCGCCAAGGTTGTAAAGAATGGCTTGCCCCATTGATCAAGCAAAAGTGTGGGGTGTTGCCACGCCCATCGCGCGTAGAGATAGTGATTCCACGAATCTTGTCCGCCTGCTGGAATCGACATACTGCTAGACAAATACACATTCACCAAGGTCACCAAAACCATGGCCATGGCTGCCGCACTCGAGTTGCGATTCCATTCAATGCGATACTTGGTATGGGATGCCCACATGTGGCGAAGTTAATAAAAAAAGGGGCGGCAATCTCACGATTGCCGCCCCCTATCTCTTTTTCCTCAAACCGAGGAAGTAATTTCAATTAATAGGTGCTGTGAACCAACATCATATCGTGAATGCGCTTTTCGGCATGCAAGATGGCAGCTTGCTGGTTATTTACATTTTCACGCTCAGATTTCTTGTAGATTTCCAAGATGGTGTTGTAGATATTCTCAGTTTGAGACATGGCGTTTTCACGAACATATCCGTTGTACTCAGAGTATACGTTAATCAATCCACCGGCATTGATCACAAAGTCAGGGGCATAAATAATTCCCTTGGCCTTCAATGCATCGCCGTGAATTTTCTCGTCTTCCAATTGGTTGTTGGCAGCACCAGCAACAATCGCACACTTCAACTTTGGCAAGGTAGCATCGTTGATGATTCCACCCAAAGCGCAAGGAGCAAAAATATCTACGTCCAAACCAATCATCTCTTCGCCACTTACAATGGTAGCACCGAATTGACTAGCCGCAGCTTGCAATGCTGAATCATTGATATCAGCCACATACAACTTCACGCCTTCTTTGTGCAAATATTCCAACAAGTGCATACCCACTTTTCCGATACCCATTACGGCAGCAGACTTCCCTGATAAGCTATCATTGCCCCAAGCCTGTTTGGCAGAAGCCTTGATACCCATGTAAGTACCATAAGCGGTTACTGGCGATGGATCTCCACCCCCACCCATGCTCTCAGGCAAACCCACAACGTGATCGGTTTCCATGTTCACATACTCCATGTCGCGGGTAGTAGTTCCCACGTCCTCTGCAGTAATGTATTTACCGTTAAGGTTCTCTACGAAGCGACCGAATTTGCGCATCAAGGCCTCAGACTTCATTTTGGGATCACCAATAATGACTGCTTTCGCTCCGCCCAAATTCAACCCTGCCACCGAGGCTTTGTATGTCATACCGCGCGACAAACGCATCGCATCGCGGATGGCGTCCTTCTCGTGGGCATAGTGCCAAAATCGGGTACCTCCTAGGCCTGGGCCCAATACAGTGTTGTGAATGGCAATGATTGCCTTAAGTCCAGTTGCGTGATCTTGACAAAATACGATTTGTTCGTGATTTGTAGATTCTAGGCCTGCAAATAAATCAAATGATGTTGCAGGCAAATTCTGAGTTTGAACGTCAGCCATGATAATGGTGCAAAGATACGGAGATTTAAGATAAAAAAATCGTTTTTAGAAGTGTCAAACCGACACTTGAGCAACTGAAGGAATAGGCCTTGGCGGGTATTTTGCAGCGGCTTGAGCGATGGCGCGAATATGATCGGGTGTGGTACCGCAGCAGCCACCCACAATATTCACCCACCCTAGCTTACACCAGTCCTCCAAAACGGCGGCCATGCCTTCTGGGGTATCATCATACTCACCAAATTCATTGGGCAACCCGGCGTTGGGATAACAACTAATCGGCACCCAAGCTACACGGGCCATTTCTTCAATAAACGGACGCATTTGAGGCGCTCCTAACGCACAATTCAAGCCCACACTCATGAGGTTTCCGTGCGATATAGAAATCCAAAAAGCCTCCGCCGTTTGTCCGCTGAGCGTTCTACCTGAATTATCAGTAATGGTACCGCTTACCATCACGGGGATATCAATGCCGCGCTGTTCTTTCACTGTATTGATGGCAAACAAGGCAGCTTTACAATTGAGCGTATCGAACACTGTCTCCACCAAAATCAGGTGCACACCGGCATCGAGCAAGGCTTCGGTTTGTTCTGTATAACAGGTTACGAGTTCATCGAAAGAGACCGCTCTGTACCCGGGGTTATTGACATCGGGCGATAGACTGGCTGTTTTGTTGGTAGGTCCGATAGAACCCGCCACATACCTCGGTTTTGAGGGATCTAGGGCGGTATATTCTGCGGCGGCGGCCAGCGCAAGCGCGGCCGCCGCCGTATTCAATTCTTTCACCAAATCCACCATGTGGTAATCCAACATCGAAATGGCATTGGCATTGAACGTATTGGTCTCCAAAATATCCGCACCCGCCGCCAAAAATTGCTTGTGAATATCCAAAATAATTTGTGGCTGAGTCAACACCAACAAGTCGTTATTCCCCTGCAATGGATGCTCAAAATCGGCAAACCGCTCGCCCCGATAATCGGCCTCCGACAATTTGTGTTTTTGAATCATCGTGCCCATGGCCCCATCGATGATCATGATCCGTTCCTTAAGGTGATCTTGTATATTCATTTCGCTATTTCTCGTATTTTTAAGTCCAATATTTTCGCCATCAAATCCAAAGCGGTTTGGGCCGTCATTCGATTTTCTTTGTCGATACTCTTCTCCAATTCTATGGGATAGCCCGCTTTGGCAACCAACATCAATGGAGAAACAGGTAATTCCCCCTTCTTTCCGGGGTAGGCAAATTTCACATAACTACTAACCGCCTGCTCGTTGTTTATCGTAGGAAAATCCAATGATTGCGACAATCCAAACGCCGGAGCTGATGAGTAAAACACCACCTCTGGCTCATCCTCGTACAATGCCTGTACCGTTGAATTCTGCATCATCGTGTGGGTCTTCTCTGCAAAAACTTGATCGAATGCGCTTTCCGCCACATGGTAATCACAACGAGAATCACCCGGTTTAAAAATTACCAATGCCTTGTATTTGAAAGCCACATACGCCTTCCCCGATGGAAATTCCGCATAGAAATATCGCCCCTTATCAATTCCGCCTTTCAGCAAATTTCGCTTTTTGAGCGATTTCATGAACGTTTTAAACCTCTCTTCAGAAGTAATCGACAAGGCCAAAAATTGTCCTTCCGGCATCCCAAACGACACCACATCTGAATACAAGGCGATACCAGGTTCGCCAGCGTCTTTCATCCCTTGAAAGATGGGCAATGCGGCTACCGTTTTTCTGAGCACATCGATACCTTCAGGGGCCGTTGTTGATGCTGAAAAATCGCCTCGCAACAATTTCGTTTGTACATGCAAAAACCACTGCGCCGTTGAAGGCACCACAAGCACCAAGCGGCTACGGGCATTAAAATTGTACCATAGGTAAACACCCACCGAAATCACCGTTAAGGCTGTAAGCCCCATGATCGTGAAAGCGATTCTCCGAAATCCTTTGTCCATCGCAACTACAAAGGAACAACACAGAAGCCAAATGGCAGAGGGAATATCACACCTCCCCCAAAATAAATTTGGGTGTCTACCAAATTGGCAAACACCCAAATCAGGTTGTTTCTATTAAAGGGCAAGAAGATTACTTCTTGCAGCAAGGCTTACCTTCCGCGGCACCAGCGCATGCTTTCTTCACGGGAGCAGCACCAGGGGCAGCGATTGGAGCGGCAACAGCAGATGCTGAAGCAGCAGCATCACCATGGCCACCACACTTATGCTCAGCAGAAGCACCAGCGCAAGCCGCTTTGGGAGCAGATACAGAAGCAGAAGCCGCTGAACCTTCTTTCTTGCAACAAGCCTTTACTTCACCGTTGGCAGCACCCGCTTTGCTACATCCAGCAGCAGCACCTTCTTTTTTGCAGCAGGCTTTGGTTGGAGCCACTGCAGTGGCAGGAGCCACCTGTGCTACTTCGATGGCAGGTGTATTATTGGCAGTTTCGGCCGCAGTTTGGGCCTGAGAAGCGATTGCAAATCCCGCAATCAACAATCCAAAAGCAATGATTTTTTTCATGATTTTTATCGATTAATACAAAGATACAAAACAAAATGTAAATTACCACTTGGCAATAACGGTCTCTCCCCCTACAGTTTTTTGGTCTAATTCCACCAAAATCTCAGCATCCAACGGCAAATACAAATCAATGCGAGAGCCAAACTTGATGAATCCATACTCATCGCCTTTTTCATACGATTGTCCGGGCTTTGCATAACACACAATCCTACGGGCCAATGCGCCGGCAATCTGTCGGAATAAGATTTGTTTCCCATTCTCCTCCATCACCACAGTGGTGCGCTCGTTCTCCGTGCTACTTTTGGGATGCCATGCCACCAAGTACTTTCCAGGAAAATATTTCTGATACAACACCTTACCGGTAACTGGCGCCCTGTTCACGTGAACATTCACGGGCGACATGAAAATCGAAACTTGTTTGCGCTGGTCTTTAAAGTACTCTCCTTCTTCAACGTTTTCAATCACCACCACTTTGCCATCGGCAGGCGCAATAATCAAACCCTCGCCTTTTGGAGTCGTCCTTGAAGGGTTGCGAAAAAACTGCACAACCATGATAAAGAAAAACAGCGACAATCCCAGAATAATCTGGGAGACCAAACCTTCGCCCAGCATCCATTGAACACCAAAGTTCAAGATTGCCAAGACCAAAGTGGTTACAAATATGATGGTAAATCCTTCTCTGTGTAATCTCATTTTAGAAAGATCCTCTCAATTTCAACGTACTCGCAACTTTATCCAAAGCCACGATGTAAGCAGCGATACGCATGTTCACTCCATACTTCTCTGCAGTAGCATATACATTATCGAACGCCTGTTTCATCGCACGGTCTGCACGACGGTTCACACGCTCTTCTGTCCAATAGTAACCCAAACGGTTCTGTACCCACTCAAAATAAGAAACGGTAACACCACCAGCATTGGCCAAAATATCAGGAACCACCAAAATGCCTTTTTCGTTCAAAATCGAATCGGCTTCAGCCGTTGTTGGTCCGTTAGCACCTTCAACAATCATTTTCGCCTTGATGCGCGAAGCATTCTCCGGTGTGATTTGATCTTCCATGGCAGCAGGCACCAAAATATCGCATGGCAACTCCAACAGCTCAGCATTGGTTACTTTGCTTCCGCCGGTATAACCATCCAAACTTCTGCTCTCGCTGTTCGCTACATAAGCGATGGCAGCGTTTACATCAATTCCTTCTGGGTTGTAATATCCTCCAGTCACATCAGAGATGGCCACAATTTTCACACCCAACTGGGCGATCAATTTCGCTGAAATACTTCCAACATTACCAAAACCTTGCACTACACAAGTTGTGCTGGTTGGGTTCAAACCCAATTTCGCCATCGCACTGCGGGTGCTCACCATCACGCCACGACCTGTTGCTTCAACACGACCCAAGCTACCGCCCAAAACCAAGGGCTTGCCGGTAACTACGGCATAGGCAGTGTGGCCAGAAATTTTTGAAAACTCATCCACAATCCAAGCCATTTCTTGGGCACTGGTACCCATATCGGGCGCAGGAATATCTTTGTCTGGGCCGAATACGTTGCGCATCGCCAAGGTATATCCACGGGTCAAACGCTCCAACTCACCTTTGCTCATGCTGCGTGGATCGCATTTTATACCCCCTTTTGCACCGCCATAAGGAACGTTTACAACCGCGCACTTCCATGTCATCCATGCAGCCAAGGCCTTCACCTCGTCCAAATGAACATCCATACTGTAGCGTATACCGCCTTTTGAAGGACCCAAATGCACGCTGTGAACAACGCGGTACGCTTCAAAAACGCGAATCGTTCCGTCATCCATGGTTACTGGAATATTCGCTGCCACCACTTTATCGGGGACACGCAAAACATTCGCAAATTGATCGTCCAATCCTAATTTCTCTTTCGCCTCATCGAAGCGTCTCTGCATGCTCTCAAGCGGATTGTATCTTGGAGTTCCACCGTTGTTAGGGGTTGACATAATGGTCTGTTATTACGTTAAGTGAGGCAAAAATAGGACTTATCCTTTTAGTTCACTCAACAGATGGGGGGATTGTTCCAAATAGTATACAATAAGGGCCGTTTATTTGGCCAATCGACGCTGCCCGAAATACCTCATAACAAAAGAGATACCTTGCCATTGAATATCTTTTCTCACCTGCAAGTAATTAGACAATAAGAGGACAAAAAACGCCATATTCACCGCCATCAATTTGCCAAAATGTTGCCTAGCGTTCAACATAACGTGATCCATAAATTGTAATGATTCACTGTTGTGGTATCCAATAGCCTCGTGAGAAATAAACACATCCACTCCCTGCCAGCAAAGAAATAGCACCAATACAGACAATCCATAGCTTACGATAAGTTCTTTAAACCGATTCTGTGCGTGAAGGTAATGTCCGATAGGCGCCGAAAGCCCCAAAAACAAGACGGCAGGCGATATTAAAGCAAAGGTCTCTTTCAAACCGAAGAACGTGCTGCCAAATACCCAAACATAGAGTGACGGCGGGAGCAGCAAAGCCATCAAGATGGCAACCAACGTCCCCAAGCCAGAAACCAAAACATACAGACCCAACAACTTTCCAAATTTCGATTTGCGCGCACCCCAACGCAGCATGCGTGAATGCAAAATGGTCCCGAAGGAGTTGCCAAAAATCCAAATCGTATCCGCCATTAGGAGCGCATTGGCCAAAACCCCGGCTTCAGCATTGCCAAACTCGGCGGCGATCCACCACAGGGGCAAGCGATACAGTAAAAACAACAAAATATGTCCGATTTGCGACAGAAACCCGCTGGAGAACATTTCCTTGGGCGGCCGGATGGAATTGTCCTGACCGATGGTGTCTTTTCCACTTGTAGACACCCCGCCGGTTTGTTTCAATACAACGCCCAAAGAAATCAAACACACCAGACCGGAGGCATACACAAGGATCCAAAGCACCGCTGTTTCGTTGAACCCACCAATATAATGAATGGTTTGGTCGATGGGAACTTGAATGGCTGATTTCCTGGACAATTCTATTGCGTCAATCCTGGGAAAAACGAATCCGTACATAGCCTCAAAACACAAGGCAACACCCAACAGTTTCAGTGCTTCTAAGGCCACTTGTAATTTGTTGCGCTGCTGCACCCAGCCTTTCGCTTGATAGATATTGAATTGAATCCCCAAAGACCCCAGAAACAAGCCCTGAAAGAAGAGCAAATTGAGAATGATGATATTGGGGTGATCAAAATTCAGGGGCAAGTTGCCTTGATTGGGCAGTACGTAACCAAACCAACCAACAACGTATCCAATGATAAGCACCAACAACAAAAAGAGCCACGCACTGGGTAGGATTCGTTTTGCGGGATATTTCGACAGCAAATTTGCCAGGGCGCCTCCTGCAAAGAGTTCGCTCACCATGAGTAACAACTGCAGATTGAGCAGAAGAATAGACAGTGCTCCCCGTCCGTATGCACCCATACCCCTCGAGTAGACAATCACCACTATGGCGGCGAGCATGGCTTTTGCCAACTGCCAGAGGAAGGTTTTTATGGGTCCACCGTCGGTTTGCCTCATGATTGGGGTGAATTGGGGTGAAGAATTTCAAGAAAACAGCCTACGGCTGCCCACCGGAAGAGTTGGGCTAGCAGGGCATCTTCTTTGGGGGTTAGTTGGTGATGCGTGATGGTTTTCTGTGCATAAATTTCGTTTGATTGCGCGATTTTCCGAGCGCGGGCCAGCGCCTTTTGGCGCTGCCCGCGCTCGGAAACACCATCCAAACGGCTAGACAGAATCCACTTTTCCCAATGAAACAACGCCGACAAAGTCTTGGACCCTGCCGGAACAGTAAAGCCTTTTTTATCTACCCGCCACAGAACAGTTTCGGGCACCAATCCCTCCACCGCTTTGCGCAAATACCCTTTGGAATATCCATTCACCAATTTCGACGACAAAGATCCCTCCAAACGATTTGTATCATCCGCCCAAGCATTTAACCAAGCATCCGCCATCAGACAATTATCCGCAAAGGGATTGCGAGATTCAAGTCCACAAGCCATCCCATTGCGGTCCTCATATCGCAACAGCTGGTTTAATCGCGGACCATAATAATCGGCCCGCATCAGCACATCAGCACAATCTATGTATTTCTGACCCTTGAAAATCCCCAACCAATATTTGAACCACTGCTTTCCTGCTGAGAAAAAATCAATGGGCCATTTTTTTCTATGGGGCCATAAACTGACCATTTCCGAGCAAAACGCTGCTTTGTAATAGTGCGGGTATCCCCCAAACAATTCATCAGCACCTTGTCCGTTAAACAACACTTTCACCCCCGCCTCTTGAACTTTCTCACACAAAGCAAAGTGCGCAATATTGTTCCATGCAACGGGAATTCGATGGGTAGCTCTAATATATCGCTCTAAATCATGGGCGTCTAAATCAGCCACATCCACAGTATGCCAAATACCGCCTACGGCTGCCACTACTTGCTTCTGATACTCACTTTCATCCGCCTCACTGCCCGGAGAAATCACTGAAAACACATGAAGATGGGCTTCTTTTCCCAACAATTCTCTTGCTAAACCCACCAAAGCCGCCGAATCCAGACCGCCGCTCACCGCAAAACCCAGGGGGACATCGCTGCGCAAACGCCTATTCATAGACCATTTGAGTTGCGCTCTCAACAAATCAGAATACGTCGAAGGCGCTTCTTTCAGCCCCAATCGTTGAACCCAGGCCTCATCATCCAAACAGATGTATTCGCCCGAATGCCATGCATTTATTTCCAATCCAGCCAACTCACTCCAAACGAGACATTCACCAGCCCCCAATGTTTTTATACCTTCATACAAATCCCTGCTATCACTATCGCCTCGCGAGAAATGCGCTTGCAAAGAATCCATGTTTACCGCCGTCTTTTCACCCACCAATTCCATGGCTTTGAGCAACGCAAACTCCTCGGAACAAAACCAAAACCCCTGACCATTCAACGAGTAATAAATGGGTTTTACACCGGTTCTATCCCTGACCAATGTCAACGTTTTCTCAAGGTTATCCCATATCGCGATGGCAAAAAAACCATCGAGTTGGGCAACAACCGACACGCCCTGCAATTGCCACAATTGCAATAAAATTTCCGTATCCGTTCCAGACAAATTAGACAGGCCGTATTCGGCCGCCAATTCGAGATAATTATAAATCTCGCCGTTGAAACTGATGGCATATCGACCGTCGTTACTGAGCATAGGCTGAGAACCTGCAACTCCCAAACCCAGAATTGACAATCTGCGATGCACAAGCAAAGCATTGCCCTGCATTTCACCAAAAATCTCAATCCCATAGCCATCTGGACCGCGGTGTAATAGTTCCGTTGCGAGCCGCTCTCCCACCTGTTGCATCTGATCTTTGGGAGCCCCAGTAAAAGTAACCCAACCTGCTATTCCACACATGGCTCAATCAAATTTTGGTAAGATCTATTCAATACCGCGGCTACCGCAGAAGGGTTGTATTTGGCCGCTGCCTCTTGGGCTATTTTTTCACGGCTCCATTGTTGGTGATTCAAATAGGCCTGCTCCATGGCTAAAGTAAGGGCAACTTCATTGGTAGCAGGCACCAAAAGTCCATTGCTTTCATGGATCATTTCAGGCACACCAGCCACCGATGAAGATATCACGGGGAGACCACAACAGTGCGCTTCAGAAATCACGCAGGGAGCATTTTCCATGTCGGAAAACAACACAAACACATCCGCACATTGCATTTGAAAAGCCACATCATTGGCATCTCTAGGACCGAAAAACGCCACACTAGGTTGGAAAATATGCAACAGGCCCAAGCCCAACGCGGCTGTTCTAGCCTGACTCAAATACAATTCATTGTTACCACCCACGATCCGAAACTGCATTCGCCAATCGGGGTGTTGTTGCTTTAATGTTGCAAACGCCCGCAACATACCCATGACATTTTTACGGGGCTCAAGGGAAGACACATGCAAAAATGCGAAGGGCAAGTTGGCCTTTTCTGCGGAATCTTCTGGCACATCAGCGACTTTCGGACGAAAGACATTGGTATCCACCACATTCCGAAACAGCACAAAAGGCTTTGCACCGCCCAAATACGATTGCATACTTTGCTGCGACGCCAAACTCACCGGAGCAGACACTGTCACTTTTTCCCAAAGCCTAAAATAATCCCGCCTAAAAATCGACCCCCGTTTGCCAAACCCATCAGAAACCACCTCATTAAATATCGCCCAATGCTCTGTATACCAAAGTGGAACCGCTCCCTTCCCCTCTTTCCTAAACACCTCATACAATGGCGGAATCAATCGCGCTATTTTGTCGGCCGAATGCACATGCACCACATCTGGCACACCCTGTAACAATAGAGTCGCTTTCAATTCTCGCATTGCAACCCATCGATAGTAGAAGTAATTTATCCCCCTAATCAACCAACCTCTCCAAGGCAATTGTGCAATGGGCCTGCAGCGAATCTCAACATGGGGAATTGTAACAATATTCTTGGGCTTAATATCTTTCCCCCACCGATATACCGGAAAATGAAATACGGTGAACTGAAAATCAGCGGGCGCAGCCCGCTGATTTTCAGCAAAGGCCTCGGCGTGCCGACCGATGAAATTACCCGCCTGTGTATCCAAACTACTTGGAAACCAACCGGCCAACCACCATATCGTTTTGCTATCGCCCACGAAACAAAAGTACACACCCTAAAGCGTCGCATCAAATTATTGCCAATTTTTGCAAAGGTTCTAGTCGAAATTGAAAAATATTCAAAAAATAACTATCTTTGCAGTCCAATAAATGGCGGTTATAGCTCAGGTGGTTAGAGCACTAGCTTGTGGCGCTAGGGGTCGCCGGTTCGAGTCCGGTTAGTCGCCCACAAAAACAAAAAAGCAGCGAATTCGCTGCTTTTTTGTTTTATCAAATCCCACCGACTTCGCTCAGCGAAAACAGCGGTAAAAAATTAGCCACCAATGTATTTCAGCAACTCAGATCGCGTTGCCACATCCAAAAACTTGCCGTGAAAACTGCTGGTTACCGTACTGCTGTGACTGTCCTTAATCCCCCTGCTAGCCACACACATGTGCTTTGCATCAATGATCACCGCCACGTCCTGCGTTCCCAAAACCTGCTTCAATTCCTCCGCAACTTGAACCGTCATGCGCTCCTGAACCTGCGGACGGCGAGCAAAATAATCCACAATCCTGTTCAATTTACTCAAACCAATCACCTTGCCTGAGCTGATATAGGCCACATGTGCAAATCCGTAAATCGGCACAAAATGATGCTCGCAAGTGCTGTGGAATTGAATATTCTTCTCTACCAACATTTCGGCATACTTATAACTGTTCTCAAATAAGGTTGGTTCAGGACGATTCTTAGGATCCAATCCCTTGAAATGCTCGTTCACATACATCTTCGCAACTCGCAAAGGCGTTCCCTGCAAACTTTCGTCCGTTAAATCCAAACCCAACACGTGCATGATCTCCTTGAAATGCTTGGCAATCAATTCAATCTTCAAGGCATCGTCCATCACAAAAGCATCCTCGCGCAAAGGCGTGTCTTGCTTCCCAGAAATGTGCGAATCGCCCATCTCCTCCCACTGCTTAAGCAGCTCGTTCGCTAGTTTTTTATCCATTGAATTCTACAAAATTACGGGGTGTTTCGTACAATCGCACACTCAAACTCATTTCCATCGGGACCCTCGTACGCAACTTTTGCCAAATCACATACACAATGTTCTCCGCCGTAGGGTTCAATTCGCGAAACTCCTCCGTATCTAAATTTAAATTTTTGTGATCGAATCGCTCAATCACTTCCTCGTCGATGTACTGCTTTACCAACTTCATATCGATCAAATACCCTGTCACCGAATCCACTTCACCCTCTACCCTTACCTCCAAATCGTAATTGTGGCCATGGTAATGGGCGTTGTTGCAGAGTCCAAAGAACTGCTTGTTTTGCTCATCACTCCAACTCGGCACATGCAAACGATGGGCGGCATTGAAATGGGCGGTTCGGTAAACGGCTACGCGGTGCGACATATATTTATCTAAAGAAGTGATAGTTTAACCAAACAAATCGAAAATGGTTTGTTAATTCTACAAATCTATGATGCAATTCACATTTGTCACCCAAGTATCGGCACAGCGCGACGCAGTAGCGTCGCAATTCGACCAATCGCTGTTGCTCAAACTCAAACCCCCGTTGGTTACAATGCGATTGATTCAATACGATGGTCAGTTTCGGGGCGATGAACTTCAGTTTGCCGTTGGCTTTGGCAAATTCACCCAAACATGGCATGGCAAAATCACCCAGCATCGCTACACAGAAAAAGATTGGTTGTTTCGCGACGAAGAAATCTCGGTACCCCATCCCTTGTACAAATGGCAACACACCCATGCACTGAAGGCAAATGCTGCCGGGACACTCATAATTGATCGCGTAAAATTCCAAGGAAAAAACCCGCTGTATACACTCCTACTCTGCCTGCCCATCACACTGATGTTTCTGCTGCGCAAACCACAGTATCAACGATGGCTATCGGCACGATAAATTCCATCCATCACCACCACATGGGGCAATGTAACCAACGAAAGCAACACAAAGCCTAAACCCAAGTGTTGCATCACATCAAACTGCGCCGATACCACCCAAGCCAACATCGCCAAAATGCCCAATGGAAGAAAATCCTTGAGAATGCCCAACACGGGTTTGGGATTATGATGTCTGATGTATAGTACCTGATACCGCATCGACTGCGCCGAATGCCACAAGCAAAAAACCACCACAAAACCCAACACCAATGGCGTTAACCAATACCAGAGTGTAACCAAAGCCCATTGTAGTAAAAATTGATTGCGATGGACAACCTTTCTGCGCCACAAAACGAACGCATACAAAACACCAAAGGACAGCACAAAAACTGCCCAGGTTTGATTGCTAAAAGTCCCCCAATTGGGAGGGAGAGGTTGTGTACTACCCATCATCTCAGCGAAAATACCCACCGCTTCGCGACCGTGCTTTAGCATTGGAAACAACAACAACCAAAATCCCCATAGCAAAGACTCGGGGGCATGCCATCGCTCAGCCAAAAAGTTCGACTGACCAAAATGATGAACCGAAATAACCAAAAACGCCACGAGGGCAATCATTGGGAACCACTTCCAAACCAAGGCATATATCGCCATACAGCCCAAGTAAAAAAGAAGAAATTTCAAACTCCCCCAAAGCGATTTATTGGGGCGATAATAAAAATCGTTCCCGCCGTGTGGAACACCCACCAAAACCAAGGCAACAACTGCAAAAACTGACAATAAGGTAGCGGTTGAACCAAAAAAAGCGGCCACTAAAACCAAAGCCATTTGCAACAGCGTTTGCGTCCAAAAGAAGCGGTGATTAACCGATAACAATTTGGCATCAATGTTTTGCATAGTGAATTACGGCTTTAAGAAACCAAGGAACTTGGAGTTGTGAAAATATGCGAATCTCTTCCCAAATTGACGTTTTTTCATCAAGAAACTTCAGGACCAACTGGGCAGGCTGTCTTTGAAACAATCGTTCAAAGATGGCTTTACCCCTGTGCGGATTTTCTTGCAACATCTGCAATAACAGGGCATCATAGAATCGAAATCTCCGCTTTCGGTAAATCTTGGGCAGCACATTGCCCGTTTTCAGTGCCTCGGCGATTTGGTTCGCATGGTTGCGCATCGTTAAAAAACCATACCCCGTCGTGGGTTTTAGCGCTCCTGCCGCGATGCCTATTTCGATAATTCTCGCGTTGGAATCATGATGCGATTGGTTTTGATTAAACAATGGACTCATGGGAATTGCATCGCACTCCACTTCAACGATTTCTACATCCCATCCCCGTTGCGTACAAATTTGCCGTAAAATGAATTCGCCTTCCTCTTTCGGCAGACGTTCGGCATGAAATTGGGTTGCCTCAATAAGGCCCTCGCTTTCGCTTAACGGCAAGACATATAAAAAACGGGTTGTATCAGACTGAGGAATGGAAAAGTCCATCAGGGTAGCCGATTGAGCATCCCAGGTTTGATTGATTAATCGAATCCGCCATCCCACAAAAGACTGCCATAGGGTGATATCGTTCCCCTTTACTTTTGTTTTCCATTGGCCGCTGCCAAAAAAATAATCGGCAAAATATAGGCCTTTCTTTGTCTGGACATTGACACCATCACCAACATCAGAAACATCCTCCACCCAATCGTTAAGCCAATGAATGTTTGAATTTTTGGCTAAGGATTCGCGCACCCAGCTGTAGAACGCGTGACTCCTCGCATGGCTATACTGATAAGGAGAAATCGGTTGTCGTTTACCTTGAATATTGAGCGATGACCAACGTGTATCAATAAATGAAAATTTCTGCTCTTCTTCCGTGCTCCAAAAACACCAGGTACGATCGTTTACTTTGTTCGCCTCCCCTTCAACAATCAGCAATTGATCAAAGGCCAACAATCCCGCCTCATTCAGGGAATGCGCCAACCACAGCCCTGAAGCGCCAGCACCTTGAATGATATATCGATAATGATTTTGCAACAGAATTTATACTACAAACCCTCAAAAGCCATAATAGTTTGATTTTCAAAAGGTCGCAAAATAGCACATAAGCCCGTTAGATAAACCAAAGATGGCATTAAATGGTGCAAAAAATGTGGAACGATGGAAAAACAGCATGCCCAATTCGTGGCTAACTTCGTGCCATGAAGTTTTTCATCGACACCGCCAATTTGGCACAAATCAAAGAAGCCAACGACCTCGGCATTTTGGATGGGGTTACCACCAATCCCAGCTTGATGGCCAAAGAAGGCATTTTCACTGAAGAAGCCGTTTTGAACCATTATAAAACCATCTGTGAAATGGTGGATGGCGATGTGAGCGCTGAAGTAATCAGCACTGATTTCGAGGGCATGGTGAAAGAAGGTGAAAAATTGGCGGCATTGCATCCAAACATCGTGGTGAAAGTGCCCATGATCAAAGACGGGGTCAAAGCCATAAAATATTTTAGTGATCGCGGTATTCGCACCAATTGCACACTCATATTCAGCGCTGGCCAGGCGATTTTGGCAGCAAAAGCCGGGGCCACTTACTTGTCTCCTTTCGTGGGTCGGATCGATGACCAAAACTGGGAAGGCATGGACCTGATCAAACAAATTGCAGAAATCTACGCAGTTCAAGGGTACGATACGGAAATCTTGGCGGCCAGCGTGCGTACCTCTTTACACATCGTTCAGTGTGCTCAGCACGGTGCGGATGTGGTAACTTGTCCGCTTAGCGCCATTTTGGGATTATTGAAACATCCCTTAACTGATATCGGTCTGGCTCAGTTTTTGGCTGACCATGCCAAGGGCAGTAAGTAATACCTATTTAAACAATTCATACAAAGGGCCGGTTTATCACGGCGGCCCTTTCTTTTTCTCGCATTCACACCGTAATTTTGTTGAAGAATTTTATTACCAAACCTAAACTTACTTGTACTTTCTTTGTTGAAATATCATGATAGTAACCCTACGCCAGATGCAGTACGTGATTTCAGTTGCCAAACACGGTAGTTTCTCAAAAGCAGCAGACGAATGTGCCGCCGACCAAAGCACAGTAAGTCAACAAATTAAAACTTTTGAAGATCGCATGAATACCAACATCTTCGATCGCAGCACGCTGCCTATCACCGTTACAGAAAAAGGCAAAGAAATTGTCTTGCAATGTGAAATGATCATTTCACAGGTGGAGGACATGATTGCTCCGTTCAAGAAAAAGAAAAATCTGTAATTGATTCGGGGTTTTAATTACCCACGATTTTACTTCTTCGCTCCATAAATACAATGTCGCGCCAGCGACCATCCCTCATTTGACCGATCTTTTCGCGGAAGCCAACTTCTCGGAAGCCATGCTTTTCGTGAAGCCTTAGACTCGCCTGATTTTCAGGGAATATTCCCGATTGTAAGGTCCACAGGCCTGCTGCCTCAGACGCTTCGATGCATTTTGCCATCAACGCATCGCCCAAACCCATACCATGGGCTGAGTTGTCGATGTATATACTCAATTCTGCCACGCCGCGAAAGACAATCCTCGCACTGATCGGGCTCAAAGCAACCCATCCCAAAACCCGGTTATCTTGCTGCGCACGAGCAACGAACCGTCCCGCCACCAAATGTTTTTGGTCCCAATCAACCCATGACGCCGCTCGGGTGTCATAGGTAGCGTTGCCGCCTTCAATGCCTTGCTCAAAAATCAACGCAACGGCGGTGTAATCATCCGCTGACATCGCATCCAAGTAAAACGCAATAGGAGCCTGTGGATTGCTGTCAAGCATAACTCAATACTGCTCTTTGTTGTTCGGAAAATCAACCGATTTCACATCGCTAATATAGTTCTCTACCGCTCCTTTCATCAAATCGTATAGATTGGCATACCTACGCAAAAAACGCGGCGAAAACTCATTGGTGATACCCAACATGTCGTGAACCACCAATACTTGTCCGTCTACCCCACTACCCGCTCCGATGCCAATTACCGGAATGGTGAGATTTTCGGCAACCCGTTTGGCCAAATGGGCTGGAATTTTTTCCAATACGATGGCAAAACAGCCGGCTTCTTCCAACATTTTGCTGTCGCGAATTAACTTCTCCGCCTCAGCATCTTCTGTTGCCCTTACTGTGTAGGTCCCAAACTTATAAATACTCTGTGGCGTTAGACCCAAATGTCCCATCACAGGCACACCCGCGGTCAAAATCCGCTTGATACTTTCCAAAATCTCCTCGCCGCCTTCCATTTTTATGGCATGAGCGCCGCTTTCTTTCATGATCCGAATGGTTGAGGCAAGGGCTTCTTTGCTGTTTCCTTGATAACTACCGAATGGTAAATCCACCACAACAAGGGCACGATTCACACCCCTAACCACCGAACTGGCATGATAAATCATTTGATCCAAGGTGATGGGCAACGTCGTTTCATGTCCCGCCATCACATTCGATGCGCTATCGCCAACCAATATCACATCAATTCCAGCTTGGTCTACCACACGGGCCATCGAGAAATCGTAGGCCGTTAACATGGATATTTTCTCCCCGCGCGACTTCATTTCGTGTAGCACGTGGGTGGTTACCTTCTTTTCTTCTTTTTTGTGTATGCTCATGGCTATTTTCCCCTCTTAGTTTCGATGAAATCAGCGTGAAAAATTCCAATTTTCCCCGCAAATGAAGCATCTTTGTAAGAATTCGAAAACAAAAGTAGGATTATTTCCAAATGAAACAGCAATTGCAGCAGTACAGAAACCGCCTCATCCCTTTCGCCATGATTCTAATGGCCCTTTTTACTGCCTGTGAAAACGAAGTGTACATTAACGCCGAATACAAAGAAACCATCGTAATTTATGGCCTTTTGGATCCACAAGACAGCATTCAATACATCAAAGTAAACAAAGCCTATCTCAATGAAAACATCGGGGCATTGGAAGCTGCCAAAATATCCGACAGTTTGTATTTGGATTCTACGCGTGTGGAATTGAAGCGAGTGTGGAACGGACAGATTATCGTCTGCACCGCAGAGGAAGGTCCAAAAAAGGATTCCGGAATTTTCGCCAACAACAAGAACATTCTTTGGGTGACCCGTGAAAAAATCTACCCCAATGAGGAATACGAAATCACGGTAACCAACCCATTAACCAAAACGAAGGCGGTATCTACCACCCAAACTGTGGGCGGCACCAAAATTAGATCGCCCTTTATTGACCAAACCAACGTATTTAGCGTGGGTCCCGAATATTTGACGATTTCTTATGTGGCAGCACCCAATGCATTTGCTTACGATGCCCGTTTCCATGTGTACTATGAAGAAATCAACACATCCGACACCAATGCCAAGGTATCAAAAATGGTGACTTGGCGTGTCGTAAACAATTACTTGGTGGGCAACAACACCACGCCCATGCGTCAGGTTCCGCGGTTGAGCTTTTTACAATTTTTGCAATCAAATATTACAGCAGCACCCAATCTCAAACACCGCATCAAATGGGTAGGGCTTACCCTTTATGCTGGAAACCAAACCCTAGTCGATTATATTTCTGTGAATGAGCCGAGTATTGGCATCGTACAGAAACAAGCAGAATTCACCAACATTACCGGTGGATATGGATTGTTCGCCTCAAGATCCACCTCAAAGGTTTGGGGAGTACCCATCGATGGAGCCTCTATTGTGTATTTGCAAAAACACGAACTCACCAAAGCGCTGAATTTCGTTCGTTAAAATCAGCAAAAACGACAGCCCCAAAGGGGTATCACCCAGCTCAACCCTTACTTTTTGTCAGCATTTCTGCCATAACGACACGCCCAAACGGCGTTTGTCTTAGTGGTACACGGATTGCTAATTCATGGCAAATAAGAACTTAAAAACCATGAGTAAAATAATTGGAATTGACTTAGGTACCACCAACAGCTGTGTAGCCGTTTTGGAAGGTAACGAACCCGTTGTAATTGCCAACAGTGAAGGTCGTAGAACCACCCCCTCTATTGTGGCATTTATGGACAATGGCAATGGCGAACGCAAAGTGGGTGACTCTGCCAAACGTCAAGCCATCACCAACCCCCAACACACCATTCAATCGATTAAGCGATTCATGGGTGAAAAATATTCAAACATGACCACCGAAATTGGTCGTGTACCTTATGAAGTTGTGAAAGGCGATAACGACACCCCACGTGTGACCATCGGCGACCGCAACTACACCCCACAAGAAATTAGTGCGATGGTTCTTCAGAAAATGAAGAAAACCGCTGAAGACTATTTGGGACAAGAAGTAACCCGCGCAGTAATCACCGTTCCTGCTTACTTCAACGACGCCCAGCGTCAGGCTACCAAAGAAGCCGGTGAGATTGCTGGTTTGGTGGTTGAACGTATCATCAACGAACCTACCGCTGCCGCATTGGCTTACGGTCTAGATAAATTGGATCGCGACATCAAAATTGCCGTTTACGATTTGGGCGGTGGAACATTCGACGTTTCTGTACTTGAATTGGGCGATGGCATCTTCGAAGTAAAGAGCACCAATGGTGACACCCACTTGGGTGGTGACGACTTTGACCAAGTAATTATTGACTTCTTGGCCGATGAGTTCAAAAGACAAGAGAACATCGACCTGCGCAAAGACCCTATGGCCTTGCAACGTTTGAAAGAAGCCGCTGAAAAAACCAAAATTGAATTGTCGGCCAGCACCGAAACCGACATCAACTTACCATACATCACTGCTGTTGACGGGGTACCGAAGCACTTGGTGATGAAAATGAGCCGTAGCAAATTCGAGCAATTGGCTGCCAGCTTGATTCAACGCACTTTGGAGCCTTGCAAACAGGCCTTGAAAGATGCAAACATGAGCCCTAGTGATATCGACGAAGTAATTTTGGTGGGTGGATCAACCCGTATCCCTGCCATCCAGAAGTTGGTAGAAGAGTTCTTCGGAAAATCGCCCAGCAAAGGTGTTAACCCAGACGAAGCCGTAGCTGTAGGAGCTGCAGTTCAAGGGGGCGTATTGACAGGAGAAGTGAAAGACGTGGTATTGTTGGATGTAACGCCATTGAGTATGGGTATTGAAACCATGGGCGGTGTAATGACAAGAATGATTGATTCTAACACCACCATCCCAACCAAGAAAACAGAAACTTTCTCAACGGCGATGGACAACCAACCTTCTGTAGAGATTCACATCTTGCAAGGTGAGCGTTCAATGGCCGCAGACAACAAAACCATTGGAAGATTCATTTTGGATAGCATTCCTCCATCACCTCGCGGTGTGCCACAGATCGAGGTAACTTTCGACATCGATGCCAACGGTATTTTGAGCGTACATGCCAAAGACAAAGCCACTGGCAAAGAGCAAAAGATCCGCATTGAAGCTTCTAGCGGATTGAGCAAAGAGGATATCGAAAAGATGAAGAAAGACGCCGAAATGAACGCCGAATCTGATGCCAAGCGCAAGGAAGAAGCCGACAAAGTAAACGCGGCCGATGCATTAATTTTTAGCACAGAAAAGCAATTGACTGAATATGGCGATAAAATCCCAGCGGAGAAAAAATCAACCATCGAAAGTGCATTGGGCGAATTGAAAGTGGCTGCTGCAGAGAAAAACTTTGCATCGATTGAAACGGCCAGCGCTGCATTGAATGCCGCATGGCAAGCAGCAAGCCAAGACATGTACAACGCTACTGGCGGAAACCCTGAAGATGGTAACCCCGGCGAAGGTGCTGGTGCTGGTGCCGGACAAGGCACAGGTTCAGGCGACCAAGTACAAGACGTGGATTTTGAAGAAGTGAAATAAGTTTCTCATTGTTATAGTTAGTGAATACACGAAGGGTGTCCCAAAAGGACGCCCTTTGTGTTATTTTTGAATCCATGATAACGACCTGCTATACAGCGAGCCGCATTACCAAGATCGCATGGAGATCTATTTTTCCAATTGGCATGGCATTGGCCATGGCCTTTGCTTTGGGTGGTTGCAATACCAACAAAGAAGCGGAAACTTCACCAACAGAATCGGTTGCTGCGGATCCCTACGAGAAAGCGCGCGCTGGAGAAGAAACCAGTGCGGGCATCGCGCCTCCAAAATTTACCGATACTTCGAGCGTTAGCGATCCCATGGCCAAAGACAGCATCAAAGTTCACATTGCGTTCCAGTTGGCCGCCAATGAACTGAGCAGTGCATATATCAATAAAGACGCGAAGACTTACGCAAAATACACCCTACCTGCGATTGTGAAAGCCAACGGTGGCATAGAATCCTACGAGAACAAACTGGGCATGATATTTAACGATCCCGGAACGCCATCGTATTTCAAATTGCTATCGGGCCCGCTGCAACGCACCAAAGCCAAGCTCGACGACCAAGGATATTTACAGGGGTGGTATTGCTTGCTGCCAGTGAGAATGTTCCGCACAGAAGCGGGAAAAACCTTGCAAGATGTAAAATGGATGGGCGGACAAACCCTGGACGAGGGCAAAACCATCTACTTCATCGATATCACCAACCTACCCCCTCAGAAAATCGCACAGATCATGCCCGACTTACAAGTGGTACTGGTAAAATAACGTCCTCACAGTCATCCCAAAACGAAAGAGGCGGCCAAGGCCGCCTCTTTCGTTTATACAATAAAATTTTTTCTTACTTGGTGGTCAAACGCATCTTGCGACGAGTGGTCTTTTCAACCTTCTCCTCTTCCATCGCAGCGATACCCGTGATGGCTTGGTCAACCAAAATACGACCGCAATTCTCGCAATCAACGATGCGGTAGTGGGCGCGGATTTCGCTATGACGCTGTGATGGAATCTTGCTAAAGCAACCTCCACAAGAACTACGCATGATAGATGCTACCGCAATACCGTTTCGCACATTCCCACGGATTCTGTGGTAGGCACGGTGCATGCGGGGATCCAATTTGCCATCGGCCGTAGCGCGCTCTAGCATGATCTTCTCGATCTCCTCAGCATTCTCTTTTTCGATTTCTGTCAATTCAGCTTTCTTGAATTCCAAATCCTGATTGCGCGAATTCAAAGCGTTCTGGGTATTGCCCAACAACTCTTCTTTCATTTCAATCTGACGGCCAAATTCGCGAATACGCTTCTCAGCTGACAAAATTTCTAAGCCCGCGATTTCCTTCTCCTTGTTGATGGCGTCGTACTCACGGCTGTTTTTAATGTTGTTCAACTGCTCATCATACTTTTCAATCAAACGCTGAAAATCTTTGATGGCATTTTTCTTATTGCTGATCTCATGATTCAACTCGCCAATCTCTTCGGTAATGTGTGACACACGGGTTTGCAAACCTGCGATATCATCTTCCAAATCGGCAACTTCCATGGGCAATTCTCCCAATACAGCGCGTAGGTTGTCGAGTCGTGAATCGATCTGCTGCAATTTCCACAGATCCTTGAGTTTTTTGTCGATGGTTACGTCCATGTTATGTTAAATAGTCAATAGGGTTGGTGATAGTTTCCGCAAAAATGGTTGCAAATTTAGGGAATTTAGACGACAATATATCAGAAAACAAATCAATTGTATATTTCTCGCTTTCATAGTGGCCAATGTCGCACAGCAGCAATTTCTCCTCGGCGTCAAAAAATTCGTGATACTTCACATCCGAGGTAATAAAGGCATCGGCCCCAGCACGCATCGCATCGCCAATCAAAAAGCTCCCAGCACCGCCACAAATCGCCACCGTATTCACTTCGTTCACATCACAACGGGTAAACTTCACCACATCCACGCCCATTTCCAACTTGATATGTTGCAAAAAATCCAACTGCGACATCGGCTTTGGCAATTTACACAAAACACCTGCCCCGTATTCCGAACTCACATTATCTAAAGCAATCCAATCATGGGC
>Ga0255125_1000030_pt1 | contig 57632 bp, 49 predicted proteins | sample Law_Cont_RepC_8d_FD_188557 | JGI IMG/M metagenome (GOLD analysis project Ga0255125, IMG submission 188557) | Freshwater microbial communities from St. Lawrence River, New York, United States - Law_Cont_RepC_8d | ecosystem: Environmental > Aquatic > Freshwater > River | place: USA: New York...
CTACTGGAATTATTTGAAAAATTGTCAGCCCGATTAAAAATGTCCGATAGAACAGTAGTTCATTTTTTTGTCTAATGGATTTAACGGTTGCGGTCAATAAGATAAGTGTTGGAATTGCATAAACCAATGTCCAAAGTCGTGATTTCATTTTCTCTGTTGCATACCTTTTTCCATCGTTGGCCCAATCTTCTGTAACTGCTCTGTCACTCACGTCAGCAGGTGTACCTAGAAAAAGGTCGCCAAGCCAAAAAACTAGAATTAGTACAAGTGTCAGAGTGAATAATATTTGAAGTGCTTTTGTCAATCTAATTGTCTTTTTGTTCGGTTAAGTGTCGTCTTTTAGGGTGAGGCAAAACGTTTTCAGGCTTGGCGCAGGTGGCGATTTTCACCACAAATGTTTATGTGTAGAACCAAATTTTGATTAACCATAAATGTGTCTGCGGAGCACAGAACCGCCACTTTTGCCAAACCCGTGTTAGCGGTTCGGGCTTCTTCTCTTCCGTTGTAATGTCGGTCAATTTTAAGTTGTCTTTTCACTTGTCCCAAATATTTTGTTTAACTTGTCAGGAAAACGAAACCATAAAAAAGCTGTTATTGAACCAAGTCCAAGTAATAGTAAAAATGCAGTTAATGGACTTTTGTCTGTCCGCACTGTTTCAAAGTCAAGTAAAGTGGTGTTGTCATTGTCGATTTGAAAAACTTCTGGTTCGTATTCGTCAACTTCACTTTTTCTAACCCAAACTGTAACTGTGTCTGATCTTTTTAGTCCTTGTAAAATTTGCTCATACTTTGCGTTACTCCATTTGTCACCGATGTTTTCTGCGAAATAGAATTTCTGTTGTCGGCCGTTTATGTAAAAAATGAATTCGGATTTTCTGCTGTCGTGTCCTCGTCTATCGGTTACATTGGTTACGTATGTGTCCGCGGCACGAAGCGTTCCTTTTATTTGAGTCAAACTTGATTTAAAAGTCAAAATTGTTGGAAATTGATCAATACCAAAACCAGTCAGCATAATACCAACTATCAAAAGTCTATTTTGATAATTTCTCGTCCACCAATCGTATTTCCTTTTTGCCAAAATTATTTCACTTTTTAGTTTGTTCGTTTGTTGTTGGTTGTGTCGTCATAGCCTGACCGATTGTGTTTTGCAGATTGGGGATGGGCGTGCGTAAATACTCAAATTTAGCGTAGGGTAACGAATAAACCAACAACGAAAGGGCCGTCAAATAGAGTCAAGTTGCACGACTATCGCAAATGTGCTGTTAGGCGATGTTTTTCTTCCGTCTATAAATCCAAAATATTCCACTTCCCAAAGGTATTAGTAAGTATGTCTTAACAAGTCCCGTCAGATTCATTAAACTTAATTGTATAAAGAAATTAAATGTCTCAAGGTTGAAGTTGATGTCGTAAAAATTGTAGTGCAAACTAATTGAACCAAAAATAATTAATAAAGTCCACAGGAATTTATATTTGAACTTTGTTGTGAAGAGAAATATTAATGTCACTAAGTTGAACAGGGAAACAAGTAAATTTATGTAAACTAACAATTTGCTCAAAAAGGGATTTTCTGTCGATTGAGAAATATTAGTTGGCTCCATTTTAACGACAACGTTTTCTAATCGTCTGTTGTCTTTGTCTGTTAGGTTTAAATATTGATTTTTATAACCAGGCTTGTAAAATAAGAGTTGAAGTTGAGGACAGTCTGGAACGCAACCCATAAAACCACCAACCTTAAAGTTTCCTAAGCTGTCAGTGTGACAACTAGAGTCGTTTGTATTTGTCCAAATAACAAGCACGTTGTCGAGTGGTTTGTCGTCAACGGAAGAAACAACTTTGCCTGTCCCTTCAACAACTCCTTCACAGCCGTAAAAAACGGTCAGTGTCAAAAGAAATATGAATAGTCGTAGTGTCGTCATAAAATATCGCCTAACGTTTTGCAGCTTGCGGAAGGCGGGGCTTTCGAAGCACTATGCTGCCTGCTAGCACTATACTTGAATAGAACCAAAAGGCTCTAAGTTTGCACGTCACAATGCCTGACGTAAAACCCGTTTTAGCTGCTCTTTTTTTATTTCATTAAAAATTATTAGTCCGCCTAAAAGTCCAATACAAGTTAAATTCAAAAATAGAAGTGAAACATAAAACTCAAATCCTCTTTCATAATTGTGGTTTCCAATATTACCGAAAGTCATAAGTATGAGAATTAAACTAACGACTATAAGGAATACTCCATATAGTAATGAAAGCCACCTAAACATTGAGATAATAATTTTCCTAATTGAAGTCTGCATAGAGGCCTTTTTTAAGTCTAATATCTCATGTAAAATTGATATCGATCCAAGAAAAGCAATAATCACAAATATTGGTGTCAAGTAAAGTTCCTCATGGTCTTCAATAGCATTGGGATCTACCCATTGAAATTTTCCAACTCGTCTATACTCATCATAAATTGTCCAACAAACAAACACAACTATTATAAGGTTTAGGCAAATTATTAATAGTTTTCTTGTTTTGAGTGTCATGTATTAAAAGCGCTACAAACTAGATTATATACGAAACTAAGACAATTACCTACGATTTACAAATCGCTTCTAAGGTATTGATTTTATTTTATTTGTGATGAATAGGTATATCCGTAAATAAGATTCATAAACCGTTGAATTGGTCTATAAATAAATTATCAGTTTATAATTCCAAAGTTCACTAATTCCCAATTTCATTGGGATCTTTGGTCAGGATTTGGCTAGGGTTAGGCTTACTTAAATGTCAACGCGTAAAATGATTTTTCCATTAGGTAGGAAAGTGTCGATTTGTCGTTACTCATAAATGTAATTATTACATCCGCTACATTGTCTTTGTGCAAATAAACCATTTGTCCGAATTTGTAACCTTTCCCGAAACCACAGTTAAATTGAAAAAATGAGGAACCTCCGTTGTCTGCGTTAAATTCTTTCTTTACAGCTTGGGGAGGAAATGCTCCTATGTCGATGTCCTGACCACCTGTCATATTTAAAACATTGGATTGAATACGTCCTTTGTAAATTACGTTTGGACTTACCATCAAGCAATTTGTGTCGAGCTTACATTTATTAAATTGTTCAACTGTCGGCTGGAGTGACCATACTGAGTAACGAACTTCAAAGTCTGAGTTCTTGTCTTTTATGGCAAAACCATACCAAAGATCTTTGTTTTCTTTTACATAAGTTTCTTTGTAGTCAGGTGGCATAATAAATTTAAGTCCAATAGTGTCAACATACTTTTGGAATTCCGACACCTTAATAATTTTACCCTTCATTTCCGAGGTTGTAAATGCTGACGCAATAATGGTCAAAACAAATAGTCCAATAATTTTTGTTTTCATTGTTGTTGGTTCTTAAATGTAGTATAATGTTTTGTATAGGGGCTTACAGACGGGTTTCGGAGCAATCAAAGGTATATATCCATTTATTCATTTTTTGCCAAATGCCTGTTATGACTTCGTAGTTCTTTTTCTGTCATCATAGTTGTCTACCGAAACGTGTGCTTTCTTTAAAGTCAAACCCCTGCAAGTAAGAGATTTTCCATCTGTCATTTTCTTTTACAACTCTAAATTTATATTCAAAGACTTTCCAACTAGGTTCTGTAATTAATTCAGGTTTTCCCCATTTCCAAATCAGTTCCCCATTTTCAATATTTCCCCATTTAATTACTACATAATCAAATGGGTTTGGATCATCATAAGGAATGTCTTGACTTCCTGTCCAAGGGTTAACATTACTTGAAAAATTAAATGTCGGCATGTCACCTACTAACCACTTTTCGATGTTACCATTTCTAAGTCCTTTGTCAAGATTCAAAATTATTTGGTTGTAGTTTTCTATAAACTCTGTAGCAAAAAAGTTTGTCTTTTGAAGTTTGTCAAGATTTTGTTTGTGCTTGTCAAGGTCAAAACCAATGTAAAGGCTGTCTCTGCTGTCTGCGAGAACAGGAAGTAAGTCAATTGATTTTTTGGTGTCCGCCCAATTAAGAACTTGTCTGATAAGATTTTGAATTTGCTCTATGTTGTTTGCTGAATTTGTTGCTTTTTCTTCTGTAACTGAAGTCCTTTTATTGTCGGCTTGTTTGCAGCTGAAAAGTAGAAGACCTAATATTAGAGTCGTTAGTTTAATGTATTTCATTAATTGTCTGTTCTTTGTCCGTGTTGGTCGTTTTAAAATGAGCCATAACGGTTTGCGGCTAAATAGGTTAGCGATTTCGAAGTACAAAACTTCATGTAACCACTGATCCGATAATTTTGGGTAGTTGTTTTTATAGTTTGCCAGCCATCCACAGGTTTATTCATAAAAGTAAGTGTACGTATATATTTTTTCGGGGCTTCTTACACCGCACCATCCGATATTTGCCATTGGATTTACCTCTACTTTGGTCGTCAATTGGTTTTTTGTGTAGGTAAAGGAAATTTCACTATTTACATAAAACGCTTTGTCTTTCGACATTATTTGGGGTAGATATTCAATTTGTCGAATAACTTTTTTATTTTTCGTAATGGTTATCACTTTGGAACTAATCTTGTTTTCAAAATCTAAAACAAAAACTGTTTTACTTGTGTCTGTATATGCGATTGAATCTCTGTTTTGCAATTTCTCACGATTCAAATCCCAACGTTCTATTTTAACTAAGCTGTCATTTTTGTTATAGATATATTTTTCAATACCGTCCCAAAGAACGGCTGATGTGCTAATGGCCGTTCTTTGCTTTATTTTTTTGTTTGGAAAATGCTCATAGTAAGCTGTAGATGTACCAAGTCCCCTTATTGTCGATATGGATTTTGAAATTAGTCCTTTTGAGTCGTAATCATTTTGATAGATATCGGTGCTCGCATGTTTGTTTTCTGGAAACCTAGTCATGTTTGACAATACCGCTCTTCCCAGTGAGTCGTAATAGTATTTTTCAATACTTATTATCAGTCCTGAATTTGGGGAATAACGCATACGCTCTAAAATTTTGCCCGCCATATTCCGAGTTTCTACCATGTATTTGAACTTTGGTAAAGTGTCAACCTGCAGAAAGGTCGTAACCGTTTTATAGTTCTGTTCATGGGCAGAATCTTTGTTTGACGTATTACAATTTGTCAAGACCAAAGCCAATATTGTTATTGATATGATTTTAAGTGTACTCATGTCTTGGCTGCATTTGTTTGTTCTTTTGCTGACTTCAAGTAATATTCTAAAGTTTCAAGAATATTATGATTACTACCTTTTAACAAACTTACAGTAAAATTAAATGTCCCAAAAAATAGTTTAGAATTAAGTCTGTAAAAAAATTTTGTCAAAGGATTTTTATACAGCGAGATGTATTTTTCCCTATTGTCAAGTTTGACTGAAATCTTGGTCGCCCTTTGCCCTCCCATACTTAAGCCATTAATATCTGTCCAGTCAATTGTCTGCCCTGTTTGATAGTCAAATAAACTTTTTTCTGATAAGGTCAGAGCAGGTTGCCCTTTTACTAATTGAATAAAATACTTTACAATTCTTATTGTCAAGTACAAATTGTATGCAGCCATAATAAAAATAAAGAAATAACCATTAAATGTCGAAACCACTTGTAATAAATTCCAAAGTGGAATTGTCATAATGGTCGGTAACAACAAAAAAGTCGGAACTATAATTGGATGAAAATAAAAGTGTGTTGTTGTCTTAATATCTGCCATTGCATTTAAAGTCATTTGTTAAGCTTGCACATAATGGTTTGCGGCTATGCGTTTGGGCCAGGTTTCGGAGCACTTCATTGTCAACCAAGCAGTAACTTTGATAGAAGCACAAATGTTGAATTTACAACTGTCCACCCAACTATTGCCAATACGATCTTATAGGGAGTTTTTCTTTTGTCAACCAGGACCCATTCCATCTCTAAAAATAATTCCTAAACTTATGTGATAAAGAAAAAATGAAAGTAGTAATGCAAATAAAAGCCCCAAAATTATACGATAAATCTTTTTTTTGTCCATGAGCCTCCAAGCTAATGGAATTGTCAAAATTGGTGTTGCGAACATTGCAAACCATAAAATATATCCTATTAAGTCCATTTATATTACGGTGCTTTGAGTCCAAGTTCATTAACATCTTTGTCAATTTTTACCCATTCAACTCTTTTGTCAATATTGCTTGGAACTTCATTTGTTATCATAAACAATGGTGACAAATAAGTTACTTCGACTGTCCGTCTGTTGTAGCCCAAAGCTCCGATGTCTTGCATTTGAAATTCTACTGTCTTGAAACTTAGGTGGCTGTTTTGATATAAAATTGTCTGTGTCCGCCATGCACCTGAATGAAACAAAATTTTCATTGGGTGTACGAGAAAAATTAAAACCAGAATAATTGTTGGATAAATAGTCCCAATAATTCGTTTGGTTTTTGTCTTTACTGCGAACAAGTTCCAAAGTAGAATTATCGGTGTCTCGATCAATAAACCAAAGTAAATAAACCGTTTTAAAATTTGATTTTTAATCTCCATACTTTCAAAGCCGTCCAGAAGAAAAAGCAAAACTGTCAAACAGTAAACAATATTCAATATTTTAGTTGTTCGTCTCAATTTATTGTGTCTCTATAAAATTACCGCTAACGTTTTGCAGATTTGAGATGGGCGGGACTTTTACCACAAAACTGTCTTTGATGCATGAACCCCGCCTATTGCCAATGTGCTGTTAGTGGCAGTTTTTTTGTCAGTCATTAGTTTCACTTCGCTTTTTAATTACTTCTAAAATCATTTCGTTAAAGTCGTCAAGAATAAAGTCCGCCCAAAGTTTGCTATAAAAATTCAAATTTGTCGTTACTCTGTATGTGCAAGATAATGTTACCCAGTTTTTTGTTTGTCCGAGTTTGTCAATTTTGTAACTGCCTTCCAAAACGTCAAAATACTTTCCCCCAATCATAACGTGTTCGTCAAGGGTTGTCGGTGGGATTGAAGTTGGGTCAACATTTATGTCGTAAGCAAACCCGTTGCCTTCGTCCCATGATTTAATTTTCTCTTCAAATTTAATTCCCTTTTCCCAAGTTATATTTCTAACTCCACCAATTTGTTCTTTGTCAAGTTCTCCATTTGTCGGCTTTGGTATTCCAATTAAATGCACAAAATGAGTTTTAATTTCGTTTGGCTGAATATTCTTTACATTTTTTATATTCTCCCAAATTTTTAGCTTGTCAGCGTTAATTTCAAGACTTGTCGTTACAGTATGAATTTGGTCTGTCGGTTGAATATTTGTTTCGATTAGAAGAAATAGAAATGGAATTGCTAACGAAATATAAAGCTTTGTCCCTTTCCCTTCATTCTTGAGTTTGATAAGTCTGTAAATAAATGCACCAAGTGTCCCAAGTGCTAAAAATGGAGCTACAATTATTGTTAGGCATATCATTCCTTCAAAACCAAACGCCCAAGCCAAAAAGAAAAAAGTCAATGTAATGCCCCAAGGTAAAATTAAATATGTCTTGTATGATTGTAGTTGCTCTTTAGTAGAAAACAAAACAGGAATTGCACCAAGTAACAAAGGCAGAACAAAAATATAAGCGATGGATACATTTTCGTGATAATGTGTCACAAGAAGCATTACAAGAAAAGCATAAATAACTCCTGCTGTCAGTCCGAATAATAATGTTTTAATTCTTGATTTTTCCATTTCTATTGTCTATGTCGTGTCGTCCGGTAAAATTGCCACTAACTAGATTATATACGAAACTAAGACAATCACCTATGATTTACAAATTGCTTGTAAGGTATTGATTTTATTGTATTTGTGACAATTTCTGATTGCGTATTTGTCATTGTATAAAACACACACTAACTAAGTATATTATCACCAAATTGAATTGCCTTTACAATTAATTAAAATTGAATTGCATCAATTACACGATAATTGACATATAGTAAAAATTCGATGTTTTCTCTGAATTGCTTTTGCCAAGTGGATTCTTCATGGCCGAGTCCTTGGTCGACCTGGGTTTTCCAGTTGCTACCAAAAAAAAGGGGTTCGTTTTTAATGTTGCTTCTATACCCAGACTTTGTCATGATCTTATCAATCCGTTTTTGGGTGGGTCCGTACAAAGCATCGAGTCCCTCTGTGCCGTGGGTGAAGAGGATTTTGTGGCTGTGGGGATCGGGCAGGTTCTTTTTGAAATATCGCACCATGGCATCGGGAATGGGGTTGTTTTTCATTTCAAAGATACCTGGCCAATGCGTTGAAAAGCAGGCAGCGGTTCCAAAAACCCCTGGGTATTCGCAAATGGCGTACATTGAAATCAAGCCGCCCATCGAAGAGCCGCCAATGACCGTGTGCGATGGATCCATGTAGGTATTGTTGTAGGTCTTGTTGATGAATGGACGGAGCTCGTAGACGATGAATTTGAGGTAGTCGTCGCTGTTGATTGGGTTGTGAAACACATCGGACTGATTCTGTCGTTTCGCCTCCATGATGGCCGCTTTTTCTTTGGATGTTAGCGATTCATAAACCTTTTGGGGAAAGTAGTTTGAGTGGCGATTCATGCCATCGTTCCAGATGCCTACCACGATGTATTCATTGAACTCTGACAAACTTGATTTACTGCTATCACTTTGATTTTTATTCTTGGAGTGTGTGCTGGAATTGTAGGCGGCTACGGTCTCGTCAATCCCCCATTCTTGGTGGTTCCAGGTGCTGTTGCTATCGAACAGATTCTGTCCATCGTGCATGTAAATCACGTTGTATTTTTTGTTGGGGTTATAATTGCTGGGTAACCAAACATCCACGTTTCTAGCAGTCACGAAGGCCGAAGGGAAATAATGAAGTCGGTCGATGCGACCCTGACTCGGCGCTGCGTTGGGCGGTCGAACGAGGGTGGCGGTTTGATACGATTGAAAGGGAAACGACTTTACGGCTGGGATTTCTGTGGTATCGTAACCGGTGATTTTTCCATCGATCGGATTGATGCGCGGCACAATGTGTAGGGTATCCTTGTTTTGCGATTTGGGTTGGGTGGGATGCGAAGTGAGGGTAAATTGGATGGAGTCGCCAAAGAACTTGTAGCTGCTATAAATGGTGCTGTTCAAAACGGTAAATTCTGAGAATAAGGTGTTGTTGAAGAAGGAGGCATCGATGTGTATACCGTTCATTTCATCGATGTAAACGTTGTTGGGATTGTGGGCATCGGCAACCAATTGGTAGTGGCGGATATCGCCATCGTATTTGATGATGAAGGGGTAGCGCAGTTGGGGGTTGAGGTTTTTTTCTGTGGGCGGGGTGGTGATGGGCTTACCAAAGATGATTTCCATGGTGGCAGTCATTCCTACCTCGTTGGCGCTTTTGTAAATGTTTAGTGTGCCTTTATAGTGGCCGAAAAAGGGTTCTTGGTGGCATGCGGGTATGCGAGTTTGGTTGTTTTGGGCAAACAATGGGCAGAAAATCGACCAAAAAAACAGGGCGATGGTTGTGAAGAGCTTTTTCAGTTGAGGAAATTTGATGGGCATATCCTGAAAGTTATTGGCTTGTGAGCATTCAAATATCTTGGATTTGGTTGAAGGATTGAACCTTAAATTTGAAAGTGAAGAGATCCTATGTGCCATTGGTGGTTTGAAATTGCTAAAGATTTAAGGGGCTACGCCTACATTTAGGCCTATTTTTGTAGGGTTAATCCACTCGTTTTGGGGGGTATTCACGCAAGCTATATGAATTATTTATCGGTAGAAGGACTCAGTAAGAGTTGGAATGAAAAGGTATTGTTTGATCAAATTACCTTCGGATTGAGTCGTGGTGAGAAGGTGGCATTGATCGCTGGAAATGGTTCAGGGAAAAGCAGTTTGATGAATATTTTGGCGGGGAACGACAAGCCTGATGCTGGAAATTTTAGTATTCGAAAAGATATCAATTGGGAGTATTTGCCTCAAGATCCGGCTTTGAATGAGTCGATTTCGGTCTTGGAAAACCTATTTGTTGGAACCACCCCCTCGATTTTGGCTTTGAAGGAATATGAGGCGGCGTTGATTGCGTATTCTGATGCCCCTTCGGATGAATCGGAAAAGCGATTGGACTTGGCAACCACGGAAATGACGATGTCGGAGAGTTGGGATTACGAAGCCAGGGCGAAGCAGGTTTTGGGCAAATTGAATATCCATGAATCGGATATGGCCAAGCCGGTGGGTGTGTTGAGTGGCGGACAAAAGAAGCGTGTGGCTTTGGCGAGGGTTTTGATTGATGTGCCCGATTTATTGATTTTGGATGAGCCTACCAACCACTTGGATTTGGATATGATTGAGTGGCTGGAGGAGTATTTGAGTGATAAAAATTTGACATTGTTATTGGTGACGCACGATCGTTATTTTTTGGATCGTGTTTGCAATAAAATATTGGAGTTGGACAGGGGCGTTTTGTATTCTTATCAGGGGAATTACGGCTATTTTGTAGAGAAGAAGGCGATGCGCGAAGAGGTGGAGGCCAGTGAGAGAGAGAAGAATCGCAATACCTTTAGGCGGGAGTTGGAATGGGTGAGAAAGATGCCCAAAGCGCGTACAACCAAGAGTAAAAGTAGGGTTGATGCGTTCGATGATTTGGCCGAGAAGGTGAAAGGCCCCTATGTGCAGCAGAAGGTGGAGTTTGGCGTGAAGATGGAGCGATTGGGATCGAAGATTTTGGAGATCCAGCACTTGGAAAAGGCCTATGGCGCGCAACCCATTTTGGGCGATTTTACTTATACGTTTAAACGCGGTGAGAAAATTGGCATTGTGGGTCCAAATGGCGTGGGTAAGAGCACGCTGTTGAATATGATTATGGGCTTGGAAAAGGCCGACAAGGGCAAGATTACGGCAGGGGAGACCTTGGTTTTTGGATATTTCTCACAGCAGGGGATTCCCGTTGCGGAGGATAAACGTGTCATTGATGTGGTAAAGGATGTTGCCGAGTATTTGCCTTTGGCCGATGGTACCAATCTGTCCGCATCGCAGTTTTTATTGCGATTTGGTTTTGCAAACGAGACCCAATACAACGCAGTAAGTCGTTTGAGCGGTGGCGAAAGACGTCGTTTGTTTTTGATGATGGTGCTAATCAAGAACCCCAATTTCTTGATTTTGGATGAGCCCACCAATGATTTGGATATTTTGACATTGGCTACGTTGGAAGCGTTTTTGATGGATTATTCGGGTTGTGTGTTGGTGGTAACGCATGATCGATACTTTATGGATAAGTTGGTGGATCACGTATTTGTGTTTGAGGGCGAGGGCAAGGTGAGGGATTTTCCGGGGAATTACACGGAATACAGAACTTGGAAAGAGTGGGATGATGCTGAGCAGGCGGCCATCGCCAAGGGTGGTAACTCGAAAGGCAAAGCGGCGCCTACTGGGATTAAATCGGGCACTGTTCATGGCGATGTGACGGCGGAAAAATCGGCGGTTGCGGCGGTATCGGCCAATTTAAAAACCGAGGAAAAGAGGAAGCTGACTTTCAAGGAAAAGTTTGAATACGAGCAATTGGGCAAGGAAATTGAGCAATTGGAGAATCAGAAAAAGGCGTTGGAATTGGAAATGTCTGGTTTAACCACTGATTTTGAACGCATTACCGCTGTGAGTGCAACTTTGCAACAAATTGCCAGTGATTTGGATGAAAAAGAACTCCGTTGGTTGGAGCTAGGGGAATGGATTTGATGGAATGATGAAATGATGGAGACGCGGAACAGAAACATCGACGGCATTAAGGGCTGTTTGGTTTTGTTGGTGGTGGTTGGACATGTATTGCAAGGTCGTTTAGACCAAAGTATTGGTCGCTATATGATTTATGGGTTTCACATGCCCTTTTTCATTGCGTTGGCGGGGTATTTGTTTCCGTACTCACGATCTGGTGGCGATTCATTGTCGGTTTTTTTGGGTAGATATTGGGTGCGGCTGATTTTACCGTGGGTCCTGGCGATGGTTGTTTACGCAGCCTATTTGGGCGCATTTGGGGTGAAGACACCGCTGTGGAAGGGCTGGATTGGGTATTTGTCGGTACCTTTTTATCATTTGTGGTTTGTGCCTGCGTATTTGTTTTGGAGTTTCCTGACTTGGTTTATGTCGGTCCGTGGGTTTTCTCGCTTGCAAGTTTTTCTCGTGGGGATGGTGATTTCATTGCCATTTTTCTATGTAAAATCGGTTTGGATGTTGGAATTGGTGGGTTTGATGGGACAGTATTCGGCGGGGTTGTTGATACATACATTGCGTCCACATTATTTCTTATTTTTTGTGTTGGGATTGGTATTGCGGGAGGAAAAATTGGGCACACGGTCTTGGATTTTCTGGGTATCGGGGTCTTTGTTGTTGGGGATTTATGGAGGGATGTTTTATTTCCATGCGGGCATTACTGATGGGATGCGCGATGGGGTTTGGATTTTTGCGAATGTATTTTTGTTGATTGCAATTTTCCGGTTGATGCGGGCTGATGCTTTGCCAAAGTCTTCGGTCTTTGAGTGGATTGGTCAGCAATCATTGGGTGTGTATTTGTGGCATGTATTGCCATTGTTGTGGTTGAAAGATCTTATAGGCACGAGAGATTTGATGGGGTTTTACGGTTGGGTTGCGGTTGCGGAGTTGTTGTTTTTGGGTTTGATGTATGGTGCCTGGCGCTATTGGCGGGGTGCCAAATTGTTGTCGGGCGGCGGGTGATTTTCTCATTTGTTGGATTTTAGGTTTATTTTTGCGCTTCTATGAGCAAGCACGCCTATGTATTCCCTGGACAGGGAAGTCAATTTGTGGGTATGGGTAAAGACCTGTACGACAGCAATGAACAAGCGAAAGCCCTGTTTGAGCAGGCCAACGATATATTGGGATTTAGGATTACTGATTTGATGTTTCACGGCACCGACGAAGATTTGCGTCAAACGAGTGTTACTCAGCCCGCAATTTTTTTACACAGTGTGATTCGCGCGGTTGTATTGGGGTCTGAGTTTAAGCCCGATATGGTTGCTGGACATAGTTTGGGTGAGTTCAGTGCATTGGTAGCTGCGGGTGCGATGCGTTTTGAAGATGGTTTGAAACTGGTTGAGCAGCGTGCTTTGGCGATGCAAGAAGCTTGCGAATTGGCACATGGTACGATGGCGGCGGTTTTGGCATTGGATGATGCAAAAGTTGAAGCCGTATGTGCAGAGACAGAGGGTGTGGTGGTTCCTGCCAATTACAACTGTCCCGGTCAGTTGGTGATTTCGGGTGCTTATGCAGCGGTTGAGGCGGCTTGCGAGGGCATGAAGGCAGCGGGCGCGAAGCGGGCATTGATATTGCCTGTGGGCGGTGCATTCCACAGTCCGTTGATGGAGCCAGCCAGAGAGAAATTGGCAAAGGCCATTGAAGCCACTGAAATTGTTACGCCGATGTGTGCCATTTATCAGAATGTCACTGCGAGTGCGGTGACAGATCAGGGTGAAATCAAGCGCAATTTGGTGGCGCAGTTAACCGCGCCGGTGCGCTGGACACAGAGTGTAAGGGCGATGGTGGCAGACGGTGGTTTGAAATTCACAGAAGTGGGTCCTGGCAAGGTATTGCAGGGCTTGGTGAAGAAAATCGCGCCGGAGGTTGAAGCGGAAAGTATTGCTTAACGCACGAGTTGAATGACCCCATTGTACAGTTTTGGACTGGTAATGTAAGGGCTTTTGACGATATTCAGTTGATAGAAATAGGTACCTGCGGGCAGAATGGGGCCATTGTTGTTAACGCGGCCGTTCCAGCATTCGTCTAAATTTTTGGTGAAGAAAATTCTCTCACCATAGCGATTGAAAATACGCAGTTCTGCTTCTTCACAGGAGGTGGAAATGCCATACACGCGGAAGCAGTCGTTTTTGCCATCGGCGTTTCCGGGGGTAAATACGTTGGCGATTTTGACTTCATGGGTACTGTCGCTGTTGATTTGCAGGGGCAGTTCTAGTGAGTCGGAGCAACCGGAGGCTGCGTTTTTTATGACAACTTTGGCGGTATACTGTCCGGCCGTATATTGATAATTTCTTTTAATTACGCCATTCCCAGTGGTTCGTTGGATGGGGGTTCCATCGCCGAAATCCCAGATGATACTATCGCCATTGGTGATATCCAATACGAGATTTACACCTGGTTTACACGGTATGAATTCTGCAGAAATTGCGGCCTTGGGTGACAGCGTGATGCGGACTTTTTTTGTAAAAGAGGCTGTGGCGTTGCAGGAATTGGAATCGGTGACAGTAAGTTTTACGGTATAGGTCCCTGTATCGCGGTATCGGTGGTTGGGGTTGAAACGTTGAGAGGTATCGCCATCGCCAAATTCCCAAACATAGGCGGCATTGTATTTTCTCAGGGGCTGAAATTCGATGGTTTTATTCAAGCAAATGGTTTCGGGTTTTGCGGCGAATTGGGCATCGATGGAATAGCCCAATCGGAAATCGAGTTTGAAACTGGCGTTGGAACATCGCACGCTGACATTGTTTTTGAAAGCAACATTTGTGGGTGAAGTTGGGAAATCGTTCAATCCGGGAGGGCTGTTGGGACAGCTTGCGCAGACGCTTTGGTAAATAATGCCGCGGTTATCGAAGCGGGAAGTACCGCCATCCACGTGGTCATCGGACAGATTGCCTCCGAAGTAGGAAGCGTATTTGAGGGTTTTGGCATCTTTTCCCAATACGATGAGATAGAAATCGTTGTTGTCGGTGGTTTTTTGGTGTGCATCGGCCGTAACGGGCAATCCCCCGGTGGTACCTGCATTGCCCACACCGATGTTGGACCCCCAGCCGCTGAAGTAAATGTTGTAGCAGTTGTCGACCATGAAAGCAGAAGGACTTAACTCTGGCTGTCCGATGGTTCGGTTTCCAAAAGTGGTTACAAATTCCAGTGATTTTAGGTCGTTGCTAAATCGCCCAATGAATTGCGAGGTATTGGTTTTTCCGTAGGTTCCGGCGGTTCTGGTGATGCTACCTTCGGTTTGACCGGTAAAGTAAACTTTGTTGTTGATGTCAAGATCGATGAAATAGATTTGGTCGTAATCGACACTACCCCAATAGGTGCCAACATCATAATTCCCGGTGTTTTTATTAAACCGGGCGATGAATCCATCTATACCGCCAATGGGGGTTTTTTGGTAACCGCTGCCAAGCATGGGGAAATTGCTGCTGAGAACAGATCCGCCGCCGATGTAAAGGTGGGCTGAGTCATCCACTTTCACGGAATAGGCTGCATCATCTTCGGTACCACCCATCAATGTGGCCCATTTGAGCTTGGTGAGGTTGTTATTTAGGCAGAGGATGGCGGCATCCGTTTCACCTTTGGGCTTGGATTGAAGGGCACCGGGAGTTGTTGGAAAATCGTTAGAGCGTGTGCAGGTGGCTACGAAAATATTGCCATCTTCATCGGTGGTAACATCCCCACGATAGTTGTCGGCATAGTTGTAAACGAGGGCGGTAAAAGGCGCTTCGGTTTGAAATCCATCGGCATCGCTACCGCCTATGAAGGTACCACCGAGGAGTTTGGAACCATCACTGCTGAGTTTGTTGACGAAAATGTCGTAATCGCCCTTGTGCACATTGAAAATGGAGGAATCGGGGTGTACGGGAAAGTCGAAGGAAAGGGTTGTTCCGAAGATGAGTAGGTTGTTGAAGGGATCTACACACAATGAGTGTGGGTATTCATCGTCGTCCCCACCCATATACGTTGCGAATAGGAGTTTGCTGCCGTCTGGAGAGTATTTGCTGATAGATATATCACAGGGCAATTGCACTGGGGGTGCACCAATGCCACCGCCTCCGTAGGTGGTTTGAAAAGCACCCGGTGTAACGGGGTATTTGCGGGAGAATGCGTCTACAATTCCGCCAGCATACAAACAACCGCTGCTGTCATAGGTGGCCGTAAACCCAAAATTATCGCCTTGAGACCCGCTGTATGTGCTGAAAACCAAGATTGGGTCGATGGTTAGGGTTGATTGTTTGTCGTAGTTGCCCACGCGCAGTTTTACGGTATTTTCTGTAACAACGTATTTGCAATCCACGGCTTTGGGCTTGTTTTTCAGGGCGATTTTTTGGAATGCCCGCGGCGGTTGTACTTGAAAGGTGCCTACCGAAGTTTTGAAGGATAGGGTGTTGTTGTGGATTGAAAGGCCGGTTTTGTTATCGACCTGCAAACCGATTTGACTGGGGTCTGCGCCGGGGTGAATAATCCAATCGAATTCGAGGGTTTGCTGATGGAAGTAGATGTCGATATCAATGCCTGGATAGAGATTTTTCAGGGTGATTTTTCTTGCTGGGCTCACCGATTTCCAACGATCAGATTGATGACCTAGAAAGTAATTTTCTTTCCATGGGGCGATGTCGTGGTATTGAACAGCGGTGGGAGTTTGTGCATTGAGGAAAGCCAAATCTGTGACATGGTAAGACAATGTAAACTGCGTGTCTTGGCCTTTGAAATGGTGAATTTGGTGTTTCCGTTGGATGTTTTGTTGATCCTCGGAGAGGATGCGAATGCCGGAATTGGTGACAAAGACGGCGCCACCGGGGATGACGGCCTGAGCGATGCTGGGATTTTCATCCGGCCACTGTCCCTCATTGGGAGTGAAATACAGTTGTGTAGGGGCGGGTAATTGCGAGGCAACCGAGGCGCTGACAAGGTTTTGTTGAGCCAATAGCTGTGTGCTAGTGCAACAACAAAGAAGAGCCAAACATGCCAACAGATATGAAATTCGCCGAATTACCACAATAACAAAGTTATTGAAAACAAAACAGCTTTCGTCGTTGCCCGAGGTGGGGTAAATTCCCTGATCTCGTTTAACGATTGACTTGTAGGGTTAGGTCGAGCGCTTGACCAATAATTTCACAAACGGCTTCAGCATCTTGGTTTTGGTTGAATTGCGCAGTGAGGGTTGGATTGTTGTTGTTTCTTATACCTCTGGGCGCATTGCCAATCACTTCAATTTGAACATTGTAACGTTCTTCCACCGAGGCGATTACATCATTAAGCGGTGCGTTATTGAAAGACAGAGATCCTTTACTCCACGACACTGCGTTGAGGTTGATATTTGACTCAACGGTGAAGTAGTTTTCTTGTTTGGTTTTGGGTGAGGGATTTTCTGTTACGCGCATGCCTTGTGTAAGAATGGCAGACTCAAGCAGTGTGTTTGAATTATTGGCCAATTTTTCTACGCGCACTTTGCCGTGGTTTACGGTTACTTGCAAGGGCTTTTTGTTGTATGAACGAACGTCGAAGCCAGTGCCCAATACGGTTACTTGGTTTTGACCGCTGCGAATGACAAAGGGAGCATTGGGGTTTTTGGCGACTTCAAAATGTGCCATACCCTGAAGTTCAATGTTACGGCTGTTTTTGGTTACGGTAAATTTCACGCTAGAATTGGCGTTCAACGTGATGGTGCTACCGTCTTTCAAGGTAACTTGTTTTACCTGTTGATTTTGGGTAGCTACTGCACCAGAATCCAAGATTGCGGTGGCTTGGTTGTTGAACCAAAATGCCCAGCTGCCGATGGCCAAAAGTGTAATGGCTGCGGCGATGCGCCAAATGCGTTGTGTATTTTTCAAAACCACAAAGGGTTTTTGTTTTTTAGCAGCTTGCTCGCGGTCTGCTTGGAACTTTTCCCAAGCCGCGTCATTGCTCGATTCAAACGAATATTTATAATCCCCCGCGCGATCCCAAATTTCGTTGAATTCAGTGTCTATTTGCGGTTTGTTGTTTTTGTTTTCCATTGGATTAATGCATTAATTGTGGTTGCATCATGGCTGAAACCTGTTGTTTGATGATGGCCAAGGTGGGTTTGAATTGGGGATTCTTTTTTAGCCATTCCTCCAATTTCTTGAGTTCTTCTTCTTGCATGAGACCTGCAGCATATTTGGTGAAGGTGTTGCTTTCGAGTTGTTCTTTTGTCATGGTTTGCCTTTTTCCGGAAAGGGGTAACTGGCCTATAAACACGAAATGAGGTGCTAACCCCCAAAAAAAATGATAAAAAAGTTAAATTATTTTCAAGTAACTGTAAATCAATTACTTGTGGGTAGATTTTTTTGAAATCTGTGAATGTTTTCGATGATTTCTACAACTGCTTTGCCTTCTAACGGTGTGGTGATGGTTTGTGTTTTTTCCAATAAGTGGCTGATTACATCTTCAATGACAAAGTGATGGTTGGCCGCGCTGCCTTTGTATCCGCCATAATCGTTGGGTGGTTCCGCATCAGGCAGTATAGGCATTTCGTAATTTTCAATCGCACAGTAATCCACAGAATTCATGTATTGTCCGCCCAATTTCACGGTGCCTTTTTCACCAATGATGGTGATGGAACTTTCAAAGTTTTGTTGGTATAAGCTGGTTGAATAACTCAATGAGCCTTGACCCCGTTTGCCAAATGAGAATAGAACTTGTCCGCTGTCATCAAACTCTGTGAGTTGAGTGTGGTTGAAATTCGATGACGTAGCGTGGTTGATTTGCAATGGACCCAGAAGCCAGTACATCAAATCCACAAAATGAGAGAATTGGGTAAAGAGTACACCACCATCTAAGTCTGCCGTACCATGCCAATGTCCGGTCTTGTAGTATCGGTGATCGCGATTCCAATAGCAAACCACTTGAACCTGATATAGTTCGCCCAAGGTATTGTGATCAATCAGCGATTTAATCCATTGCGAAGGTGGTGAAAAGCGATTTTGCATCACACAGAATATGTGTTTGTTCCGCTTCATCGCTTCATCCATCATCGCGTCGCATTCTTCCACCGATAGAGCCATGGGTTTCTCAACAACCACATGTCGGCCCATACTCAATGCTTGGATGGCGTGTTGACTGTGGTATCCGTTGGGCGTGGCGATACAAACTACATCAATGTTGGCATGGTGCATAAGCATTTCTTCCAAATTATCGTAAAGAGGAATGGCATCGCCAATGGACAGTTCTTCGCGAATTTTTACATCCGTTATTGCCACCAAGACCGCGCGAGGATTGTTGGCGATCATGTGGGCATGCCGACTTCCGATGTGTCCGGCACCTACGATGGCGAAATGGATGATATCCGATGATTCTGACATGCTGAACGGCAAAAATGCACAAGTTTTGGGACAATTTGCTGTCGTTCATAAAAACCCTGCGAAAAAGGTTTGGTAATGTGGGCAGAACCGCCAAAATTTGCGGTAGTATGACGAACGAAAAGGTTTTGGTGATTGGGTCTTGCGGACAGTTGGGCACGGAGTTGGTGGAGGCGTTGCGAGGCATTTATGGTGATTCAAATGTGATCGCGAGTGATGTGAAGAAATCAGACAACCCCGTTTTTGATGGGGGTCCGTTTGAAACATTGGATATTTTGGATGCGGATGGTTTGGGTGCGGTGATTCAGAAATACAAACCCACGCAGGTATATCATTTGGCGGCGTTGTTGAGTGCAACGGCTGAGAAAAACCCTGAGTTTGGTTGGAAATTGAACATGGAGGGACTGTTTCACGTGTTGAATGCGGCACGCGATACGGGTATCATTAAGAAAGTATATTGGCCCAGTAGTATTGCGGCTTTCGGACCAAACACAGAGCGATTTGGCACACCCCAATATGGCACGATGGATCCCACAACCATTTATGGAATTAGTAAATTGGCGGGTGAGTTGTATGCGCAATATTATTTCAATCGCTGGGGCATTGATACGCGTTCATTGCGTTACCCCGGTTTGATTGGGTACAAGAGTGCTCCAGGTGGCGGAACCACGGATTACGCGGTGGCCATTTATCACGATGCTTTGCAAACAGGTAAGCACAATTGTTTCTTGGGTGAGGGCACTACGTTGCCGATGTTGTATATGCCCGATGCGTTGAAGGCCACTTTGGATATCATGCATGCGCCGGCGGAGCAAATCAAGATTCGCACCAGTTATAATTTGGCGGGAATGAGTTTTGCACCCGAAGAAATCGCGGCATCGATTGCCAAGTTTGTGCCTGGTTTTGAAATTTCTTACGAGCCCGATTACCGTCAGGCCATCGCCAACAGTTGGCCGGCTGTGATTGACGATACGGAGGCACGCCAAGATTGGGGTTGGAAACCAGATTTCGATTTGGACAAAATGACCGAGGACATGCTCAAGAATTTGCGCTTGCAGTATGCCCAAAATGGGTAATTCAAGAAATTTTATCGAGGATTAACCGATTAGGCTGGCGTAGCCTATGGCTTTGCCTATCATGGCGGTGGTGGTGGCTCTTTCAACCATTACATTCACCAAATCTCCAATTTTGTAGTCTTCACAGGGGAAAATGGTGACTGAATTTTGGTCGCTTCTGCCTTTCCAATCGAGGGTGCTTTTCTTTGAGTGGCCTTCGATGAGCACGGTAACTACTTTGCCAATGTAGGATTCGTTTTTGGCTTTGGATTTGGCGTTTTGTAGGGCGATGATTTCGCTTAATCGGCGCGATTTTACCTCGTCGGCTACGTCATCTACCAACTTTTTGGCCGCAGGTGTTCCGGGTCTTTCGCTGTAAATGTACATGTAGGAGAACTCGAATTCAGCCCAATCGATCAGGCTCAGGGTGTCTTGGTGTTCTTCTTCGGTTTCGCTACAGAATCCGGCGATGATATCACAAGAAACGCCACAATCGGGGATGATGCTGCGGATCATACGAATTTTATCCATGTACCATTCGCGGGTATAGTTTCTGGACATGATATCGAGCACACGGGTGTTACCGCTTTGCGCTGGAAGGTGGATATAATTGCACAGGTTTTTGTATTTGGCCATGGTGTGCACCACTTTCTCGTTGATATCGCGGGGGTGACTGGTACTGTATCGAATGCGCATGTGGGGCACTGCTGTGGCGCACATTTCGAGTAGGTCGGCAAAATCCACAGAACTGTCTTGCTCGTCTTGGGTGAGTTTTTTGAATTCTTTTTTGGGTCCGCCGCCAAACCAGAGGTATGAATTGACGTTTTGTCCGAGCAGGGTAATTTCTTTATAGCCGTTGTTTGAAAGGTCTAGCACTTCTCTTACGATGCTTTCTGGGTCGCGAGATCTTTCTCTACCACGGGTAAACGGCACCACGCAGAAGCTACACATGTTGTCGCAACCGCGCATAATGGATACAAATGCGGTTACACCATTGGAGTTTAGTCGCACAGGACTCAGGTCGCCATAGGTTTCTTCCCTACTTAACAACACGTTGATGGCTCGGCCACCATCATCCACTTCGGCCACCAGTTTGGGGAGGTCGCGATAGCTATCCGGTCCGGCCACTACATCCACGAGTTTTTCCTCTTCGAGCAATTTTTCTTTGAGGCGTTCTGCCATGCAGCCGAGCACCCCAATGATGAGTTCTTTGTTGTGTTTTTTGTTGCCGCGCAGGTGTTTCAGTCTTTCTCTTATGCGTTGTTCGGCATTGTCGCGAATGGCGCAGGTATTGAGAAAAATGACATCGGCATCGAGTTCGTCGTTGGTTGAAGCGAAGCCATGCTCACCCATGATGGAGGCAATGATTTCGCTATCGCTGAAATTCATGGCACATCCATAGCTTTCGATATAAAGCTTTCTAGAGGCTGTTGCGGTGGGTGGGATTATGACTTCTGACATATTGTAACTACAAAAATACGGGCTTTTTTGTTTCTTTGCAGTGAATGAGACATTTCAACACCTTGATTTTGCTTGCCTTTGTGGCTTTTGTGGGTAGGGTATCGGGCCAGACCAAGGATTCCGATAAGGGACAGTTTTCTGGAAATTTATTGATGAATTATCAGAAATATTTGCGCGACGATAGCATCGGAGCGAATACCAAGGTATATAAGGAGAACACGGCCAGCGCGGATGCGTGGTTGTTTATGCAGTATCGCGTAAAGGGTTATTCGTTCATTGTGCGATACGATGCGTTTAACAATTCGCCGTTATTGGATCCCCAAGATGCGTACACTGATCACGGCATTGGCTTTTGGCAGGTGAATAAAAGTGTTGACAAATTGGATATTACCATGGGTTCATTTTACGACCAATTTGGTACTGGGATTTTGTTTAGGAGCTATGAACAACGTCAGATTGGTATTGATTATGCCATGCAGGGCATGCGTTTGAAGTACAACATCAACGACAAGTGGGCGATCAAGGGGTTTGCGGGCAATCAGAAGGGGAACATCAAAAATCGCTTTGGCTTTGCCAAGCAAGTGATTAGTGGGATGAACATCGAAGGAAACATTCCCTTGGGGGAGATGAGCAAGTTTGGTGATTTGATTGTGGGTACATCGGCCATTAACAGAAGTTTGGACCGTGAAACGATGGATCGCTTGGTTGGTACAATCAATACGTATGATTTGGCCGAACGTTTCTATCCCAAGTACAACATGTACGGGTTCAATGGATATTTTGGTTACACCAAAGGCAATTTTGGTTGGAATGTGGAAGCCAATGTGAAGACGCCTGAAGCCATTTTGGGGATGAACGATCGCTTCAAGCTTGCGGGTGGCAACGTGCTTTATACATCGTTCAGTTGGGGTAAAGGTGGTTGGAAGCTAGGTAAGCAAAAAGCATCGATTGGGTTGAATTTGCAGGCGAGACACGTAGATAACTTTGCTTTTCGCACGGCGCCTACGGAGGCTTTGTTGAATGGGTTGGTGAGTTATTTGCCTTCAATGACCCGTCAAAACACCTATCGATTGTTGAGTCGATACAATGCACCCGGACAAGAACTTGGGGAAGATGGTATTCAGGGAGAGGTGGAATTCAAGCCGCGCAAGGGAACACAGATTTTCTTCAATGCGAGTTATGTACAGAGTTTGGCCAGCAATGGCAAGTTGAATACTGCTACCGGTGCTATGGAGGCAGAGAAACTGTTTAGCGAAAATTATTTGGAGGTGGTTCAGAAGTTGGGCAAGCACGATAAGTTGAAGCTTGGGGTACAGCGAATTCACTACAACCAAACCCGTTATGAGGATGAGCCAGAATATGTGCCAGTAGAAACGATTACACCCTTTGGCGAGTGGATGCACACCATGGACAAAGGAAGAAGTTTGCGCGTGGAGTGGCAGTATTTGAGCACAAAAAACGACCAAGGTTCATTTGCCAATTTGATGGTTGAATATTGGGCTACCAAACAGTTGAGCATTGCTGTGGGCGATATGGTGAACGTAGTACCACACCGATATGAGCGTATGATCATTGCAGATAAAGTTTTGCATTATCCCACAGTATTTGTAGGGTATACGGAGAAGAACACCGTGTTTACGTTGGCCTATTTGAAGCAACAACAAGGGGTGAACTGCTCAGGAGGTATTTGTAGAGAAGAACCCGCATTCAGCGGAATTCGATTCACAATAAGCAGCAATTTTTAAGGGTGTAATTAGGGATTATAGGTCCCAGACACGCGTGCGCCTTTCTTGGCTATAGTTTTTCACGTTCATCCAAAAGGCGGCCACCAAATAAATGATGATGGGCGATCCAAGGGTGAAAAAACTGGCGTAAACGAATGACATGCGGACACTTTTCACCGAAATACCCATCCATTCTCCCAAATGACTGCAAACGCCGAACAGGGATTTTTCCAATGCGTATTTAATGAATTTCATGTTGTATCAAATATAGCAACTAACAATGGTGGAAAAAAAAGGTTTATGGTAAAATACTGTAATACTCTTGTAAATAACCTGTTGCCTCTTGGCTGAGCTTGCCATTGGATTCATAATGAACGATGGTTTTGGTTTCGCAGTTTTCGTATTGCAAGTATTGAGATGTGTTCTCAGGCATTGCTTTGGCTTGAATGATATGCAGATGGGGTGCTTTGGATTCTGTAGCGCGGATTTGCGTCAGTGCACGCAGTGAAAACTGGGCCTGGTTGAGGATGACTTCCAATGTGCGTTCATCTATGGGAGGATAAAGTAGAAACAGTTCGCCGTGGTGATTCAGGAGCTTGTGGCATGCAGTCAACAGCGATGCAAGGGTTAGGGTGTCTGAATGTCTTGCAAGTCTGCGGGTTTCATCAGCTGATGGCAGTTGCTGCTCAAAAAAGGGTGGGTTGCATACAATGGCATCAAAGGGCTGTGCGGGTGAATACGAAAGGACATCTGCTAGTTGGAAATGCAGTTGGGCTGGGAACGGAGAATTTTCCTTGTTTTGATTGGCTTGGACTATGGAATCTGGGTGAATATCGATGCCCGTAAATTGAATCTCCGGATGTTTTTGTGCCAGCATCATACAAAGCAGTCCGGTGCCGGTACCAATGTCAAGGACACTTTTTACTTGGAGGTTTGCATCGCCGTAGTTTGCTGATAAGGGAATCATCGCCCCGAATAGGCAGGCGTCTGAGGTTACAGGCAAAGCCACTTTGTCGTGCGCAATCGAGAATTGCTTCATGGTGAAGGGTCTTCTCGTTTTACTCATGGGTTGGGGAAGATATCGGCGATGATGACAGATTGAGGATCGGCGAAAAACTGCCATTGTTTGTGGGTGAGGGCCAAGACGTGATCGCAGTAGTTCAGCGATAATTGCAGGTCGTGGCTGCTGTATAAAATGATTTTGGACTCACTTTTTGCGAGCACTTTTAAGAGGTCTAGAAATTGAATGCGTGAGGGGTAGTCGAGGAAGGCTAGGGGTTCATCGAGTAGAATTACTTCACTGTCTTGGGCCAAGCAGCGGGCGAGCATGACTTTTTGTTTCACACCGTCGCTGAGAGATCCAAAGTTCGTTTGGGTGAGGTGTGATATGCCCGTTTTTTCCATGGCTTGTTGAACGGCGTTTGCATCTTCTACACTCGGATTCCGCCAACCGTTGAGGAACCTTTGTCGGCCCGAAACAACCATGTCGTACACGGTCATTTGCTCAATATTGGGCGGGGTAGCGAGTAGGATACTGGTGAGGGAGGCACGGATTTCGGCCGTTGCTATGTGTATGTTGGTGTTGTTGACATGCACGCTTCCTTCTGTGGCGGGCTGCAATCCGCAGAGGGTTTTAAGCAACACAGATTTGCCGATGCCATTGGGCCCGATGAGCAGAACCAAACTTCCGGGCAACAGCTGCAAATGGATGTTTTGGTGCAGCTGCAGGTTGCTTTTTGGGAATCCGGTGGAAAGGTTCTGGAGTTGGAGCATGATTTACTGCCACAAAAATGCGAATTTCGGAGGGTGAATTTACAGTTAGTATTGGCAACGGAGGAGAATATTTCATCGATTCAGTCGATGGCGGATGTAATTTGGCGCGACCATTACCCTGAAATCATCGGCATGGAACAGGTAGAATATATGTTGGGGCGTTTTTATTCTACAGATGGGATGTTGCAGCAGATGCGGGATGGACAGCAATTTTACCGGGTGTTGGTGGATGGAAATCCATTGGGTTTTTTGGCCATTGAGGCTCGGGGCGAGGGTAGTTACTTTTTGAACAAATTGTACATTGACACTCGGGAGCAACGAAGGGGATTGGGGCATGCCATTTGGGAGGCTTTGTTGCTGTTGTTAACGGATATGCGGGCAATGCGTTTGCAGGTAAATCGCCAAAATTACAAGGCCATCAATTTTTATTTTAAGGTAGGTTTTGTGATTGAGCGGGTGGCTGATTTTGACATCGGCGATGGCTATTTTATGAATGATTTTGTGATGCTTTACCAACGTTAGGGAAATGCGTTTTTTCCTGTGGGGATGTTAGGGGGATTGGGGGGAGTTGAACTACCTTTGCGGGGTGTTAGCACTGAACGATTTTTCCTTTGAATTTGCAGGTAGATATTTGTTTAAAAATGCCTCTTGGCACATCAAGCCCAACGAAAAAATTGGGTTGGTGGGATTGAATGGAACCGGGAAATCCACCTTGTTGCGTTTGATTTCAGGCGATTACGAGTTGCGTGAAGGCACTTTTTCTAAGCCTTCCGATTTGCGGATTGGATTTTTGAATCAGGATTTGCTCAGTATGGATATCGGCGATTGTGTGCGCGATGTTGTGTTGAGTGGCAGGGATGATTTGGTACAATTGGAGAATGAAATCAATCGGTTAATCGAGAAAATTGAGGTTGAATACGATGATGTATCCATGCAGCGATTGGCCGATGCACAAGAGCGTTTTGGCGCTTTGGGAGGTTATGAGTGGCATGCCGAGGGCGATAAAATTTTGGAAGGATTGGGATTTCCCACCAGCAGTTTAACACGTTCATTGCGTGAATTTTCTGGGGGATGGCGTATGCGTGCGATGTTGGGAAAATTGCTTTTGCAAGCACCCGATTTGTTGCTGTTGGATGAACCTACAAACCACTTGGATTTACCCACCATTCAATGGTTGGAGGATTATTTGTCGAACTATGAGGGCACCTATGTCATCGTTTCGCACGATCCGTATTTCTTGGACCGCACAGTAAATCGCATTGCCGAGGTGGCGCATCAGCAGGTGTTTCATTACAAGGGTAACTACAACGAGTTTTTGGAGCAAAAGGAGGAGCGCGATGCGTTAATGATGCGCAAATACGAAAACCAACAGGATTTTATCCGTCAGCAGATGAAGTTCATTTCTCGATTCCGGGCCAAAGCCAGCAAGGCCACGGCGGTGCAGAGTCGAGTGAAAATGTTGGATAAAATTGACAAAATCGAGGTTAGACAGGATGAAAAGCGCGACTTTGATATTCGATTTAACATCCGCGTTACGCCGGGAAAGGTGATTGCCGATTTGCGGGATGTAACAAAATCTTATGGGGATTTGGAGATTTTGACACCTTCGGTTGGACAGATACTCCGGGGCGATAAAATTGCCTTGGTGGGTGCGAACGGAAAGGGAAAATCCACTTTGTTGAGAATGGTTCATGGTTCTGAGCCGTGTGGTGGTGAAATTGAACAGGGCTGGAATGTTGAATCGGCGTTTTTTGCGCAGCACCAGCTGGAGGCATTGGATTTGAAGAACGATTTGTTGACTGAATTGGGTACGGTGAGTGCAGAGTACACCGATTGGGAATTGCGCACAATTTTGGGTTGTTTCTTGTTCACGGGCGACGAGGTTTTCAAGAAGGTGAAGGTGCTTAGTGGGGGCGAAAAATCGCGGTTGGCATTGGCCAAGACGCTGATTACGCAATCAAACTTTTTGTTGTTGGATGAGCCCACGAACCACTTGGATATGTTCAGTACGTCGGTGTTGGCTGAATCCTTGATTGACTATGCTGGCAGCTGCTTGTTTGTATCGCACGATAGAACGTTTATTAGCAAGGTAGCCAACAAGATATGGTGGATTGAGGATGGTGTTTTGCGGGAATATCCTGGAACCTACGAGGAGTATAACGAGTGGGTATCGACCCGAAAAGTGGAAGATATGCGGTTGGCCAAATTGGATGATGGAAAGAAAAAAGTGGTGGCTACCCCTGTTGCTCAGTCAGCTCCGAGTAAGGATGCATCGCCCAAATCGTACAGTAAAAATGAATTGAAGAAGGTGGAAGATGCGATGAATGCAAAAGAGGCTGAAATGTTGGCGTTGGCGGAGGAAAAAATGGCATTGGAAATACAATTGCATGCCCCAGAAGTAGCTAGTGATTTCAATCAAGTAGCACGGATTACCGAGCAATATGACTCGGTGAATGCGGCCCATGCATTGGTGAAAGCAGCGTACGAACGATTGTTTGAGTCGTGGATGCTGATGCAAGAGTCTTGATATTGGCCCTGAATTTGCTAAGTTTGCTTCGATGAGTAAAAAATGGCTCCTTTTGGGATGTTTTTGGATTTTGGGTCTGTTGCCTTTGATGGCCACAACGGATAGTTCCATTCGATATACCAATGCGATCTATGAGTCTGATATTCGGACGGTTCGCGTTTACCAAAAGAGCAGCGGTTTTCCTTTCCCCATTCTCACATTGGGCTCCGATGATGGTGTCGTTTTAGAATTTGATCAAATTCGCAGCGAGCGGGATTTCTATCAATATACCCTGATTCATTGCGATGCCAAGTGGAACCCCAGTGCTTTATCGCGCACCCAAACCCTTGACGGCATGGGATATGACAACATTGAAACAGCGAATTTTAGCAATGGAACGTTGATGCAATACACGCATTATGGTGTTGCTATTCCTGGTGAGCAAACCAAACCCAAATTATCGGGTAACTATTTGCTGTTGGTATACCGCAATTTTAATGAGGCAGATATCGTGTTTTCGCGGCGGATCATGGTTCTCCAATCGCAAGGTGCGGTGAATATACAGTTATCACAGAGCAAGCAGGTAGAGTTACGCAGCACCCATCAGCAGGTGAATTTCTCTTTTATCAAGAACGATGCGTACTTTATGCCCAATGCGATGCAGGATGTGAAGGCGGTGATATTGCGCAACGGGGAATGGATGTACGGCATTGATGATTTGAAGCCTATGTTTATTGTGGGCAATGAAATGCAGTATAACCACCAGTTGGGCAATCAGATGGATGGGATGAACCAATACCGGTTTTTTGATATCCGCAGTTTTCGTAGTTCCACCGCTGGGGTTAAATCGCGCATGAACATCGCCAATCAGAAACATGTGATTTTGGTGAATGACAAATCACGACGTTTTGAGCGTTACTTCAACTGGGCCGATTACAATGGTCGGGTTTTTTACGACAACAAGGATTTGCCAATGCCGGCGGGAACGGCGTTTGAGAGCGATTATTGCTTTGTACATTTCTCGGTGCAGGCCGATGCAGAACTCAAGGAACCCGTGTATGTGTACGGTGAGATGAGCGATTGGCGGATTTTGGAATCGCACCGCATGTATTTTAATGCAGACGCGAGGGCTTATGAAGCAGTGATTCCGTTAAAACAGGGCTATTATAATTATGTTTTTGGGGTAAAGAATGAGGAAACGGGGGTGCTGGATTTTTCGCCGTTTGAAGGACAGCATAGCGAGACCGAAAACAATTACATGGTATTGATTTACCACCGAAATCCGGCCATGGGATACGACGAGTTGGTGGGTTATGGATTGAAAAATACGACCTCTCTGAAGTGAGGTTTTAATGTCCGCTCGTAACCCTGAGCATTTCCGGGCTGGTAAGTTGTTTCCAAGCTTTTTCGCTGTTGATTTGGTATAGGTACAATCCGTTATAGGTATGTCCGAGTTTCTCCAATGGCAAATTCTCCCAAATAGATTTCACGGGTATTCGGAGTTGATCAACAGGGGTCAGGAAAGTCAGTTGGTTGGGCGAAATGCGGGTAAGAAAATAGCGAGGGATTTCGTGATTGAAGGCAAAATGTTGGGGGTAGAATTCAAAGCCGTATCTCCAGTGTTTGGGGTGGGGTGATTGCGCAAGCCAGTAATTGGCGATGGGCTCACCGAGAATTTCCCCGGCGGGGAGGTGATTCAGGTTTTTGTTGAGGAATTCTATGGCGGTGTGGGGATCGCGCTGCTCCCTTTGTAACCAAGCCGCCGAATGTCTAATCGAATAAGGCAGCAGCAAACTCGTTACGAACAAAATACCGAGGATTTTGGTGGTAATTATGGATTTTTGGGAGTTTGCCCATGTGGGGACTTTGACGGTTGTAAAGTCAATCGATTTCAGGTAATCGGCGATCACCAGCAATCCCCAAAAGTGTTGGATGGGATAGTATCGGTGTTGTGGTGTAAGTAGCATCATCATGGGGATTGATACCGATAAAAACAGGCAAGGAATCCAAGAAGCGAGCAAAAAGTGGGTAAAGCTGCTTCGAATTTTCCATTGGCGTATGAATAGGGCTATCGCGATGATAAAATAGGCCACGTGCAAAAAGGGTGTGTAGGGCTGTTCAATGGAGTACGGAATGAACCGGCCGACGAAAAAATCGGATATGTTTTGCAGGAGCGATTGGCTGCTGTGGTCGTCTGCCTGCATGAACAATTGGACTTTGAGATCGGTCCAATTGGGTTGAACAAGGATCCAAAACAATCCAAAAGGCAGGGCGCAACCCAACAAAAGAAGCAGTCGTTTCAGGGCCGTTTGGTTATCGCTCTGGTTGATGCCGAGCCAAGCAAGAAGTAGGGCCATTGCGATCAGGGGCCATGTATAGAGGTGGGCGATGCCTAGGGTGCCGAGGATGAGTCCGATGGTGCCTATCGCCGCGGCTGAGTATTGGGTTTGCGCACGATGCCACGTTGTGATGAGGGCGGCAAAAAGCAGCAGGATGGGTGTTTCTACGCGGAGGCTTCGGGCGATTTCGCCAGTGGATTTATCGAACAGAAACAGGGCGATTAACAAGAGTGCCATGGGGGTGGCGTGGGTGTTATTGAAAATTCTGTGAATGAAGCGATAAAGAATGAGGGCGGTAGTCAGGTGAAATACAAGAAAGGGGAATCGAACGATCCATGGCGATTTGCCAAAATTGAGCCACAGGCAGTGCCATGCTTCGATGAGTGGCGGATAACTGAGAAAGTGGGTTTCTGCTCCGGGGTTGGGCCAAAGGGGTGAGCAAAATTTTTGGGTATGGTGCCAAACCAGGGCGGGATCGAGGTTTTGTATTTCGTCGTTCCAAGCGATAGGTAAACGGTCTAGGTTGATCAATCCCAACACAGCCATCAATCCCAATAGGAAGTAAATCGCGTGATTGCGAATCCAAGATTGTGAGTTTATTGGGTTGCTGTTCGAACTCACCACGGCGGGTATGGGGTTTGTTGTTTATTCGAAACGAATCAAGACGAAGTTTTTGTCTACGGCTTGTCCTTTGGTTACATGTACGGAAGCCACTGTACCAGCGGTCGGTGATTTGATGGCGTTTTCCATTTTCATGGCTTCGAGGGTGATGATTTTCTCGCCCATTTCAACGGTTTGACCAACCGATACTAATACATCGAGGACCAAACCTGGCATGGGGGCTTTGACTTCGGATATTTTCGGCACCATGGCATTTTCTAGTCCCATTGATTTGAGGAGTTCATCCATGGGTTCGGTGATTTTTGCCGTGTATTTATGGTTGTTATAGAGGATGGTAACTGTTTTGGCTAAGCGATCAACCGACAAACAGCGAACTTGGATGGTCTGGTTATTCGTTTGAAGCAAAATGGTTTGGCTGCCTTGGGGAAACAGGGTCGTTGGGTTTTGGCCTGTGGCCGTCCATTGGTTGTTTTCTTTGGCGAATTCAACGGTATGATTTTGAATTTGTACCTTCATGATTATACGTTTCGGTCAATGACAAAATTGACCAGGTGTTGCAGGGTTTGTTTGTGTTCTTTGTTGGCGGGGATTGACTCCAAAATTTCGAAAGCGCGGTCGCGGAATTCGTTCATTTTGATGCGGGCGTACGACATTCCACCGTGAACGGTGATAAATTCCACGACGTCTGCAATTTTCTGTTTGTCGTTGACATCGCTGCGCATCAATTTCTTGATTTTTTTGACATCACTGGGCGATGCTTTAGAGAAAGCGTAGATGATGGGCAGTGTGAGTTTTTTCTCTTTGATATCGAGGCCGGCGGGTTTTCCAGATTTGTTATCTCCGAAGTCGAATAGATCGTCGCGAATTTGAAAGGCCAATCCAATGGCTTCACCAAACTGACGCATTTTCTTTTGAATTTCGGTGTCTGGGGTGGTTGAGGCAGCGCCTATTTCGCAGCACGAGGCGATGAGGGAGGCGGTTTTTTGCTTGATGATTTGGAAGTACACCTCTTCGGTGGCGTTCATGAACCGGGCTCTTTCGAGTTGCAGCAATTCACCTTCACTCATGTCGCGCACGGCATTGGAAACAATTTCAAGCATATCGAAATCGCGGTGTTCCACAGCCAGGAGCAACCCACGGGAAAGCAGGTAATCGCCTACCAAAACAGCAATTTTGTTTTTCCAAAGCGCGTTGATGGAGAAAAATCCTCTGCGTTGGAAGCTATCATCAACCACGTCGTCGTGCACCAACGTTGCAGTGTGAAGCAGTTCTACGAGAGAGGCTCCACGGTAGGTTCTAATATTGATATCGCCAAAGAGTTTTGCGGAGTACATCACAAAAAGGGGGCGGATTTGTTTGCCTTTCCTTTTAACGATGTAGGTCATGATGGTATCGAGCAGCGGCACACGCGTTTTCATGCTCTGTTTGAACATGACTTCGAAGGCGGTGAGCTCTTTCTCGATGGGTTTTTTAATGGCGTCTAACGAAAGACTCATGACTTGACGCGAAGGTAATATTTTAATTGGGTGTAATGAAAATTTGGTGGTAATTTGCTGATATGAAACAGCGATTGGCATTGGCGATGGTTATTTTGACCTTGGGGGGCTGCGGAATGTTTGGCGAAGGCAAAAAGAATATGAACGAAAAGCAGGGGACTAATAAGGCTTCGGGTGGTTTGGCGATTGACATTGTTGACAATGTGAACAGTGAGTTATGGCGCTTGCACCCAGCGCTAAACTACTTAAAAAGCGAATTGGGTGGAATGGCATTGGCCCAGGGGTTGTACCAAGGGGGCGATAGCACGGTGAAGGCGGATGCCGCTTTATTTTGGCAGGAAATTGAGCAAGAATACATGACTTATGAGCCCAATGTGGATGTGATCAAGGCATTGGATTCTGTGTTGCGATTGCAGCATGATGCGATGGCGGGCAAGCCGGCACGGATTACGTTGATGATGATCGGCGGCAATTGGTGTTCGGATACACGGGTGGGATTGCCGCGGTTGTGTAAGGTGTTGGACGTGTTGATGGCGAGTACCGAGGGCAATGTGGTGAGGAACCGCGAGGAGTTGGAATATGCGGGCGTTGTGATTAGGATGGATTATCGCCGGGTGAATCGCGACAAGAAACTGATTGATGGCGCCTTGGCTGGGGAGGTATACTTTGGTCAAAAGTCGGTGGTGATAGGCCGCGTACCGGAGTTATGTGTGGCACATTCTTGGAAATCTGTTCCGTCGCTTGGCGGTAATCCCGATGTAGATTTTGCGACGGAAATTTTGTATGTGGGTAGTATTGTAGAAACGCCCCAAGTGAGTTGGGAGGCAGATTTGTTGTCGCTATTGAAAAAACCGTAAGGTTTGTTTTCTTAACCTTACTTGGTGTTGGTTAACGAAAGATCAAGGGAACTTGGTTTTTTGTTACGGGCTCAGCTTTCCAGAGGGTACAAAAGTGCGCGATGGTTGAGGCCTTACTGCGTTGGAAACTTCTGGCTTTGGTGTAAAGTGTGGTGAAAAGTGCCACAAGTGTCATGAGCAACAACCATGCGGGTATTGTTTGGGGGTATATCGCTTTGAAAAGGACCAAGTGGTTGATAAGAAACACGAAACAGGCCAAGATGAGCAATACGAAAAGCAAGAAGATACGTCGGTGTTGCCATGCTCCCAATTGTATTAGTACATAGATTTCGTTTTCAGAACCCCGAATTTCTCCTGTGCAAAAATTGACCAAGGCTTTATTTTGGGCGATGGTTTCGAGGGTGAAATCTTGGGAGGAAACTTCTCCATAAAACAGGCGTGGCTGATCGTTGGTTCGCTTGAATTCGGCATCGGACAGAAAGGTCTGATCCACGAGGTTTTCAGCAACTTGGTTTCTATTGAGTGCAGTTTTTAAAAACTGCGATTTGAAGGGGTAGAATAGCATGGAATTAATATTGACCGATACTTTGGTTAACCAATTGTGCTTGCTGGCAAATGGTTTCGAGCAGGTTCGGATTCTCAAAAATGCCGTTCCCGATCACCACTACGTCGGCACCATTTTGCCACGCAGAAGCTGCTGCCATGGGCGTTCTGATACCACCACCTACGAAGATTATGCCATCGGTATTTTGGTTCACGGCTTGGATAATACTTTGAGGGATTGGATATTCTGCCCCGCTGCCAGCATCGAGGTAGAAAAGTTTCATGCCAAGGAGTTCTCCAGCCATGGCTGTGGCGGCGGCGATATCGGGTTTGTTGTTGGGCAGGGGCAGGGTTCCGCTGATATACAGTGCGGAGGTGAGCTTACCACTTTCCACCAACATATATCCGGTTGGAATGGCTTCCATGCCGCTTTTTTTCACCCAAGGGGCGGCGGCTACTTGCTTTGCGATTAGGAATTCGGGATTTCTACCAGAAATCAAACTCATGAATAGGATGGCGTCTGCCTGGTCTACTACATGGAGTTCATTGCCGGGAAAAAGGGTAATATTGGGTGCTCCGAGTGATCTGAGTAATGCCACGCACTGGGCTGTGGAGGTTTGCGATACGTGACTACCACCCACCAAGAAAATATCGATGCCATGTTCCAGGGCGATTTTTACTTGTTGGATGATGCCTGCTTTGGGGGTGTCGGGATCACACAAAACGGCAATACTTTTCCGCTTTTTGTGCTTGCGATGATACAATTCTTGTAGTAGGACACCCATAGTACAAAGAAAGGGAATTTTCTTGGGAAGATGGTTGGGTGGACAACGCAGCACACTTTTTTTTGGTGGGGAGCCTATGTCTAAAAAAAACGAATTTCTAATCAATTAGTAGTCAACGCAATACGTGTAAACCCTTGCTACTGTTGGGCTTGCGTTTTTTCAACATCCTAAACCCCAATTTTACAAGGGTTTTGCTCAATTATGTGGAAAACATGATTGGGTGGGATATGATTGGGGGGATAGATTTGCTATTCACAAGAAACTTTAAAATCATCATTTTTAACCAAACCCAATAGATTCGCTATGAGCCAGCAAACAGTAAACACAAAGGGATTGAATTTCTCCCGCATGAACACCGCCGATGGTGTATCACCCTACGACCAGTTTAAGTACGATTATCGTACCTCAGTAATCAAGAAACCCGATGGAAGCATCGTGTTTGAAATGAAAAATGTTGAAGTACCTGAAGGATGGAGTCAGGTAGCTACAGATATTTTGGCTCAGAAATATTTCCGCAAAGCGGGGGTACCACAAGCGGATGGCAGTTTGGGAAGCGAAACCTCGGTAAAACAGGTGGCTCATCGTTTGGCAGACTGTTGGAGAACTTGGGGTGAAAAACATGGATATTTTGAATCGGCGGCGGATGCACAGGTTTTCTATGATGAATTGATCTATTCTTTGTTAAACCAGGAATCGGCTCCCAATTCACCACAATGGTTCAATACGGGTTTGCACAATAGCTATGCCATCACTGGCAAGCCACAAGGACACTACTACGTAGATCCTGATACAGAAAAATTGATGAAGAGTACCTCTGCTTACGAGCGTCCTCAGCCCCATGCTTGCTTTATCTTGTCGGTAGATGATGATTTGGTGAACGAAGGTGGAATCATGGATTTGTGGGTGCGTGAAGCGCGTATCTTCAAATATGGTTCAGGTGTTGGTACCAACTTCAGCAAGGTTCGTGGATCAGGCGAAAAGTTGAGCGGTGGTGGAACCAGTTCTGGTTTGATGAGTTTCTTGCGCATTGGAGACCGCTCAGCGGGTGCTATCAAGAGCGGTGGAACTACCCGTCGCGCAGCCAAAATGGTTTGCTTGGATTTGGATCACCCAGATGCCATGGAGTTTATTCAGTGGAAGAGTACAGAGGAGCGCAAGGTAGCGGCTTTGATTGCTGCTGGATACTCTAACGATTACGAGGGTGAAGCATATAATACAGTAAGCGGACAGAACAGTAACAACTCTGTGCGGATACCGAACAAGTTCTTCCACAAATTGGAAAAGGGCGAAGATTGGGAATTCATTGCTCGTTCAACCGGCGAGGTGATGAATACCAAGCCATCAAAAGAAGTTTGGGACGCCATTGGTGATGCTGCATGGTCATGTGCGGATCCTGGTGTACAGTACGATGATACCATCAATGAGTGGCATACCTGTCCAGAAGGCGGAAGAATCAACGCTTCTAACCCATGTTCTGAATACATGTTCTTGGATAACACGGCTTGTAACTTGGCTTCTTTGAACTTGAGAAAGTTCTTCCACGAGGATAGCAAAACCTTTGATATGGAGAAATTTGAGTACAGTGCCCGTTTGTGGACCACTGTATTGGAAATTTCTGTGTTGATGGCACAGTTCCCATCGAAAGAAGTAGCACAATTGAGCTATGACTATCGCACATTGGGATTGGGTTATGCCAACTTGGGTTCTGTATTGATGAGCGCCGGAATTCCTTATGATTCTTCTGAGGCTACAGCGATTTGCGGAGCGGTTACAGCGATATTGACTGGAACAGCGTATGCTACCTCTGCTGAGATGGCGGCTGTGAAAGGTCCATTCCGCATGTACGAAAAGAACAAGAAACACATGTTGCGCGTTATCCGCAACCACAGATACGCAGCCTACAACACACCTTTGGCATTCGAAGGTTTGGGTATCAAACCCTTGTGTTTGGACGAGAAGCATTGCCCGGATTATTTGTTAAAGGCTGCCTGCAACGCTTGGGATAAGGCCGTGCAGTGGGGTGAGAAATACGGATTCCGCAATGCACAGTCTACCGTTATCGCGCCAACAGGAACCATTGGGTTGTTGATGGATTGCGATACCACTGGTATCGAACCTGATTTCGCTCTGGTGAAATACAAGAAGTTGAGTGGTGGTGGATACTTCAAAATTGTAAACCAAACTGTGCCTGTGGCATTGAAGCATTTGGGTTACGATGTGAAGCAAACGCAGGACATCGTAGATTATGCAAAAGGACATCAAACATTCAAAGGTGCTCCCCACATCAACCACGACAGCTTGACGGCTTTGGGCTTCAATGATGCTGATTTGGCGAAATTGGAATCAGAAGCGCCTATGGCTTTTGAAATTGGATTTGTATTCAACCAATATTCTTTGGGTGAAGATACATTGAAGCGTTTGGGCTTTGATTCAGCGCAATACAACAACCCACGTTTCAACATGTTGCAAGCTTTGGGCTTCACCAGAGAGCAAATTGCAGCGTGTAATGATTACGTAGCGGGTACAATGACCATTGAAGGTGCCCCTCATTTGAAAGAAGAGCATTATTCAGTATTTGATTGCGCCAACAAGTGTGGAAACAAAGGGGTTCGTTTCATTCATGCCAATGCACACATTCGCATGATGGCCGCGGCTCAGCCTTTCATTTCTGGTGCGATTAGTAAGACGATCAACTTGCCAAACGAAGCTACTGTTGAAGAAATCAAAGAGTGCTACCACTTGAGTTGGACATTGGGATTGAAGGCAAACGCCTTGTATCGCGATGGTTGCAAGTTGAGTCAGCCTTTGAGTAACAAATCTGAAACCGCGGAGGAAAACAAAGAAGAAACGGCTTCAGCAACCACCGATAGTGCAGCAGCACCGAAGGTTGCAAGTGTGGGTGAATTGACTCCTGAGATGGTATTGGAAGCGGCAAAGCGAATTTTGAGCGAGAGTCCTGATACCAAATTCAAGCGTCAGTTGTCGAACATCGTTGAGAAGAAGCGCTTGCCAAACCGCAGAAATGGATTCACACAAAAAGGTCGCGTGGGTGGTCAAACCATCTTCGTCCGCACGGGTGAATACGACGATGGAACATTGGGAGAGATCTTCATTGATATGCACAAAGAGGGCGCGAGCTTCCGCAGTTTGATGAACTGTTTCTCAATTGCGGTATCGGTTGGTTTGCAGTATGGTGTGCCTTTGGAGGAGTTTGTAGACAAGTTTGCGTTCACTCGTTTTGAGCCAAGCGGTATGGTTGAGGGACATCCTAACGTAAAGAATGCCACTTCAATAGTGGATTATATCTTCCGATTGTTGGGCTTTGAATATTTGCGCAGAGAGGATTTGGTACAGGTTAAGCCAAGCGATTTGCGTGCACCTGATTCGGTAGAGGCCCCTGTGGTGAGCGAATTCCGTCCGGTATTCAATCCAGAGCCAGTGCCAGCGGTTGCTGCAGCACCAACGGCTTTGAACAGTGAGCCATTGCCGAGCAAGTTCGACATGCAGGATCACATGAGAGAGATTCAGAGCGATGCACCGGCTTGTAACGTTTGTGGACATATTACTGTGCGCAGTGGTACTTGTTACAAGTGTTTGAACTGTGGAAACAGTTTGGGCTGTAGTTAAGAAAAACATATCTCGGCGGGATAGAATTGTTCTGCAGGAGTGAAATTTAGGGGTCCCCCCGGCGGCGTAGCCGCCGGGGGGACTTTCGTTTAAAAATTTTCCCAATCCCCCACCCCAAAAAAATTAACTTTGTAATCATTATTTATGGCTTTCGAAAAAGTAAAACGCAGCGAGAATTACAGTGAATGGTATAACAACTTGGTCAAAAATGCCGACCTAGCTGAACACAGTGCCGTTAAAGGTTGTATGGTCATCAAACCCTATGGCTATGCCATTTGGGAAAAAATGCAACGACAACTCGATGACATGTTCAAAGAAACAGGTCACGTGAACGCCTATTTCCCGTTGTTTGTGCCCAAAAGCTTGTTCGAAAAAGAGGAGAAAAACGCAGAGGGTTTCGCCAAGGAATGTGCCGTGGTAACCCACTATCGCCTCAAAGCCAATCCCGATAAACCCGGACACTTGATGGCCGATCCCGATTCCAAACTGGAAGAAGAACTCATCGTTCGTCCTACCTCTGAAGCCATCATTTGGAATACCTACAAAAACTGGATTCAAAGTTACAGAGACCTCCCCATTTTGATCAACCAATGGGCCAACGTGGTGCGATGGGAAATGCGCACACGATTGTTCTTGCGTACTGCAGAGTTTTTGTGGCAGGAAGGACATACAGCGCACGCCACCAAGGAGGAAGCATTGGTGGAAGCGCGCAAAATGTTGGAAGTGTATGCGGAATTCGCCGAGACTTTCATGGCTGTGCCTGTAATCAAAGGCGTCAAATCAGAAAAGGAGCGTTTTGCGGGTGCCGATGATACCTACTGTATCGAAGGCATGATGCAAGATGGAAAGGCGTTACAAATGGGCACGAGTCACTTTTTGGGACAGAATTTTGCGAAGGCTTTTGATGTGAAATTTCAGAGCAAGGAGGGCAAGCTGGAATATGTTTGGGCGACGAGTTGGGGGGTTTCGACCCGTTTGATGGGAGCACTGATAATGACGCACAGCGATGATGAAGGATTGGTATTGCCACCCAAATTGGCACCGATCCATGTTGTGATTGTACCTGTTTATCGCAGTGAAGAGGATTTGGAGAAAATCAAAGTGGCAATGAAGCCGCTATCGGCCCAGTTGAAAGCGAGCGGATTAACCGTAAAGTTCGACGATCGGGATACGTACAAGCCAGGATTCAAATTCGCCGAGTGGGAATTGAAGGGCGTGCCGGTGCGTTTGGCTGTGGGTATGCGTGATTTGGAATCAGGTTCGGTGGAAGTTGCACGGAGGGATACCAAGGAGAAGTTTGTGGTAGCGATGGATTCACTTCACGAAAGAATTCTTGGATTGATGGATGAAATTCAAGCCAATTTATTTGAACGTGCTGCAGGATATCGGGCTGAGAAGACCCACGTGGTGAACAGTTGGGATGAATTCTTGGATGTAATCAACGTGAAAGAGGGGTTTGCATTGGCCCATTGGGATGGTACCGGCGAAACCGAGGAGAAGATCAAGGAATTGACCAAAGCCACCATTCGTTGTATCCCGTTGGATCAGGAAACTGAGGCAGGAAATTGTGTGTTAACAGGCAATCCAAGCCAAGGCCGGGTTGTGTTCGCCAAAGCGTATTAATTTTCCTTGGAGGAGAGATAGGCTTGCGTAAAAATCGCGCCTAAAATGAGACTGGTACCCAGGTAAAACCACAGGTTCAAATCTTCATTTTCTTTAAAAATCAGCGCACCCAATACAATGCCGTAGATGGGTTCAAGGTTCACTGTGAGGTTTGCTGTAAACGCAGAGAGTTGTTTGAGCGCGTAGGTGCCCAAGTAAAAGGTGAGGTTGGTGCAGAGAAGGGCTAGCAGGCCAATCCAAATAAAATCCCAAGGACCGGTGCGCAGGTTCTGTAGGTTGAGTGCATCCATGTTGAGCGTTGGAAATGCTTGGTAATCGCCCATGGGGAAAAGCAGGATGATTAGGCTTAGAAAAATGGCACCCGACATCATTTCTATGGTTGAGATGGCCAAAGTGGGTGCGGTGGTAATGTGTTTTTTATTGAGGGTGGTGAAGGTGGCGGCAAGCGCGGCGCTCACGATGCCCGTGATGATGGCCCATCCGTAAGACAAATTGGGTTGTGCGGCTGTGGCGGCGGGTTGAACGGGAAGGGAGAAGTAAATCAAGACGATGCCGAGCATGACAATCAATCCCATGAGGATATCGCGGAGTGAATAGGGTTTTCTGAGGATGGTGGGTTCGATGATGGCTGCGAAAAAGGAGGCGGACCCAAGGCAGGCGAGGGTAATGGAAACAGAATTTCCCAATTTTATGGACCCGTAAAAGGTAATCCAATGGGCGCAAACGATGAGGCCGATTCCTGCAAAGTTTAGTGTGGTTTTTAGGGAGAGGGATTTGAGTTGTTTCCAGACCGCTGGGATCAGCAAATAGATAGCTGCTGTGATGGCCATGCGGTGCCAAACCAGGTACAACGAACCATAAGAGATGAGTTTACCAAGGATGGCGGTGAACCCCCACAGAAACACCGCGCTATGAAGAGCAATAAAGGCTTTGGTGCGGGGCGTAGTGTTGGTTGGCATACCCTGTTAAAAAATCAAGGCCGCTGATTAAAGCGGCCAGGATGTTGGTATATAAAAGCGCGTAACAGTTGGCGTTATCGAAATAACCGATAACACTACAAATATATTAAATCGGCATGAAAATGCAAAAAAATCTAATTGAATTTTCCTTTGTAACGATCCTTGATTTCGTTCACAATGGTTTTCAATTCTTGTTCTTTGTCTTTGTTCATCACGAGCAAAACTTCATCGGATTCAACAATAACGATGTTATCGATTCCGTTCACCACAATCAGCTTCTGTGAGTTATTAAAAATCAAACTATCAGAAGAATTATAGACGTGAACATGCTTGCCGATAATGGCGTTGTTTTTATCATTTCGTTCTGAAACGTCCCACAAACTTTTCCATGTGCCAAGATCGTTCCATCCAAAATTTGCCGGCATTACAAAGACTTCACTCTCTTTTTCCAATACTCCATAGTCGATACTGATGCTGGGTGTGAGGGAATAGGCCTGTTCCAATTGTTGAGGGTAATTGGCACTGAGGGTATCTACGTCTGCGAAAATCTGGTGGATTTCTGGGATGTGTTTTTCAATACTCTTGTTGATGGCTTTCATGCTCCACACGAAAATACCGGCATTCCAAAGGAATTCACCGCTTTCCAAGAAGCTCTTGGCGATTTCTTCACTGGGTTTTTCGGTAAAGGTCTTCACGCGGTGTAAGCCACTGCCGTCGAGTTCTGGATTGAATTGTATGTATCCATAGCCGGTATCAGGACGGGTGGGTTTGATACCCAATGTCACCAGTGCTTCGTGCTGGGCAGCGAAGTTCATGGCGTGTTGTGCAGTCTCGATAAAGGCCATCTCATTGCTAATCAGGTGATCGCTGGGAGCAACCAAACAAACCGCATCGGGATTTTGCTGTGTGATATGACGGTTGGCCAAGGCAATGCAAGGAGCGGTATTTTTTGCCAAGGGTTCATGCAATATCTGGTTGAGGTGCATTTCGGGGATGTGGGCTTGCACCAGGGGAACATAATCGGTATTGGTAACCACATAAATGTTCTCTTTGGGCACCATATGGGTAAAACGGTTGTAGGTCTGTTTAATGAGCGATTCGCCCGTTCCCATAATATCAATGAATTGCTTAGGGAAACTCTTCTTGCTCACAGGCCAGAATCGACTACCGATTCCGCCGGCCATGATCAACACGTAATGGTTCTTGTTTGGGCTCATAGAATGCCTTCTCTATAAAGGTCGTGCAAATGTACAACGCCAAAGTAAATACTCTGTTGCGTTACAAGGATTTGGGTGATTTTCTTCTCTTGCATCAACGCGGCGACTTCGGTTGCCATGGCATCATGCGGCACGGTGATGGGATTTTTACCCATGATTTCATTGGCCGTTAGCTGTTCAAAACTGCTGTGATTTTCGAGCATCCTTCGGATGTCGCCGTCGGTCACAACCCCCAAAACACATTGGTTTTCATCAACTACAGCTGTGGCGCCTAATCGATTTTTGGTGATGGTGAGTATGACTTCTTTCCAGGGCGTGTTGGGTAAAACAGCGGGTTTGGCATTTTGCTGGGCGATACTGCCACATTGCAAATAGAGCTTTTTTCCTAATGCGCCCCCAGGATGGTATTTGGAGAAATCGTGGCTATTGAATCCCCGCATTTGGATCAGCGCTATGGCCAGGGCATCGCCCATTAACAATTGGGCTGTGGTGCTGGTTGTAGGGGCGAGGTTGTTTGGACAGGCCTCCTGGTCAACCGTTGTGTTGAGGATGTAATCAGCTTGAAGGGCCAATTGACTTTGGATGTTGCCAACCATGGCTACCAAAGGGTTGTTGTTGCGTTTGAGCAAGGGCGCCAGGGATTGAATTTCGGGGGTATTTCCACTTTTTGAAATGGCGATAACCACGTCGTGGGGCTGTATCATGCCTAGGTCGCCGTGAATTGCATCGGCCGCGTGCATGAACAAGGCAGGCTGTCCGGTACTATTCATGGTAGCCACGATTTTCTGGGCGATAATGGCACTTTTGCCAATGCCTGTGAAAATGGCGCGACCTTTTTGTTGCAGGAGCAACGCAACAACGGCCGCAAACTGATCGTCGATAAACTCGGTCAAGTTTTGCAGCGATTGTAGTTCGCGACGAATTGCTTCTCGACCATGAGATTGGATGAGTTGGGCGTTGTTATCTGTAGAAGACATGAGAATTAATTGCAAATTAACCGAAAATTCTTCGAGCGGTTATAAAAATCGCAATTCTCAGTGCAGCGTTGCAATTTTCTTTGTAACTTCACACAATGGTTTTGGCAATTGCGCAAACAATAACCCCCTCATTTAACTAAAGTATGCAGTCTGCGGCGGTCGCTCCCAAGTTGGAGCCAAGAAAGGTTTTGAAGGAGTTTTTCGGTTTTGATGGTTTCAAGGGAAATCAGGAGGCTGTTGTGAATAGTATTTTGGCTGGTGAGGATTGCTTTGTGATCATGCCAACGGGTGCGGGTAAATCAATGTGTTATCAGCTACCTGCCGTTATGATGGAGGGTACGGCCATTGTGATATCTCCGTTGATTGCGCTCATGAAAAACCAGGTAGACAATATCCGTGGATTCGCGCAAAAAAGCTCCTTGGCACACTTCCTGAATAGCTCTCTTACAAAATCTGAGCTGAATCAGGTGTTTGAGGATATGTTGAGCGGGGAAACCAAGTTGTTGTATGTAGCACCCGAGACATTAAAAAAAGATGAGACCATCGACTTGTTAAAACAGGTCAAAATATCATTTGTGGCGGTGGATGAGGCACACTGTATCTCAGAGTGGGGACATGATTTTCGTCCTGAATACCGACGGATTAAGCAGATGGTGAAATCCATTGACGATGTGCCGGTTATGGCCTTGACAGCTACGGCTACACCCAAAGTACAGCAGGATGTTCAGAAGAATCTGGGGATGATGTCATCCAACTTGTTCAAGAGTTCGTTCAATCGATCCAATTTATTCTATCAAGTTAGGCCCAAGGGTAGGAAAGACATCGTACATAAAGAGATTATTTCATTCATCAAAGCCCGACCCAACAAGAGCGGTATCGTGTATTGTTTGTCGCGCAAGAAGGTGGAGGAAATCTCGGAAATGTTAAACATGAATGGGATCAAAGCATTGCCCTATCATGCGGGGTTGGATTCCAAATTAAGGGGTCAGCACCAGGATGCTTTTTTGATGGAGGATTGCAATGTGATTGTGGCCACCATCGCTTTTGGAATGGGTATCGATAAACCAGATGTTCGGTTTGTAATTCACTATGATGTACCCAAAAGTTTGGAGGGATACTATCAAGAAACAGGTCGCGGCGGTCGCGATGGTTTGCAAGGCGATTGTTTGTTGTTTTACAATCCTTCAGATATCGAGAAACTGGAGAAGTTCATGAAGGACAAACCCGTGGCGGAGCAAGAAATAGGCAGTTTATTGATTGCGGAAACGGCGGCATTTGCCGAGAGCAGTCACTGCAGACGGAAGTTGTTGTTGCATTATTTTGGCGAGACATTTAATGAGACCGATTGCAATAAAATGTGTGACAACTGTGCCAATCCAAAACCCAAAGAAGAGGTTACGGCGGTGTTGACGCAGATGTTAAAGGCCATCGCCAATTTGAAGAGCGAGTTGGGAATGAATCACTTGGTGAATTATTTTGTAGGAAAGCGCATCGATAGCATCCGTGATTACGGTCATGATTTGTTGCCTGAATTTGGTTTTGGTAAGGAGAGGGACAAGTTGTTTTGGAAATCTCTTATGCGTTTGGCCATCGTGCACGGTTACTTGAACAAAAACATCGAGAAATATGGGTTGATGAGTATTTCTGAAGCGGGAGAATCTTATGTAAAGTCGCCTCAATATCATGAGATGGCTGTGGATGTAGAATTTGATCACGTGAATGATGAAGACTTTGAGAACTTCAAAGCTGAGAGCATATGCGACGAAGAGTTGTTTGGTCACCTCAAGGATTTGCGTAGAAAAGTAGCCAAAGATTTATCGCTTCCTCCATATGTGATCTTTCAAGATCCGAGCTTAGAGGATATGGCCATCAAGTACCCCATGAACATTGAGGAATTGGGCAATATCAATGGTGTAGGAAAGAACAAAGCACAGAAGTTTGGCGAGCCCTTTGTCTCGTATATCGCTGAATTTGTCAAAGAACATCAGATAGAACGTCCCCAAGATATTGTTCTCAAGGGAAATTCAGAACGTTCAGCCAAGCGGGTTAACATCATTTTGAACATCGATAAGAAGGTAGACTTGCCAGACATTGCTAAACAGTTGGGTATTTCATTTGATGATTTGTTACATGAGTTGGAGCAGATTGTGAATTCAGGCACAAAATTGAACCTGCGCTATTTCATGAATCAGTTCTTGGACGATGAATTGCAGGCCGAAGTATTGGCTTATTTCAAAACCACAGACGAGGCAAACATTGATGAGGCGGTGGCATATTTTGAGGGCGACTTCAGCCACGAGGAATTGGAACTTATGCACATCCAATTTCTTAGCGATGTAGGCAATTGAGTTTGGTACTTGTGAAATGTGCGGAGCCTGTTGTTATTTTGCATAGTCCCGCAAACGAAAATCATTGAGCACACAGCCCACTTTTGAACAAGTTTACAAGAAGTACAGACCGGCTTTGATGCAGTTTGCTTATTCCATTACCCGGAGTACACCGGATGCAGAGGAGGTAGTAAATGATGTGTTTATCGCCATTTGGGAGCGACATCAAGATTTGTTGGGGTTGGAAACGCTCAAGAGTTATTTGTTTCGTGCGGTAAAGAACCGTAGTTTGAACCAGATCAGTCGGAATCGCTTGCCGTTCGATGAAATGCGCGAAGAAATGCCCGTGCCGAGCAAAGAATTTAGTGCATTGGATCAAATGGAAGCCAAGGAATCGAGTGAAAAGATTACGGCTCTGATTGATAAGTTACCCACCAAGTGCAAGCAAGTTTTTTTATTTAGTCGTGTTCATGAATTGAGCTACAAGGAAATAGCGGAATTGATGGACATATCGCCCAAAACCGTTGAAAACCAAATTGGGTTGGCTTTGAAGTTTTTGAAAGAAAATTATTGAGGGTTGACCACGCGCTCGTAAACCGCTTCGTATTGCAAAAGGATGGTCTTCAAATCGAAATTATGGGCTTGAAGTAAAGCGTTTTTGCGGAAGGTTTTGAGCATTTCGGGGTCTTTGAGCAAGGTAATGGCATGTTGTGCCATGCTATCGACATCGCCAACATTAGACAAGAAACCGGTAACACCGTGGACATTGACTTCTGGTATACCACCAGCATTTGTGCTAATGACGGGTACTTCGCAGGCCATCGCCTCCAAAGCGGCCAAACCAAAACTCTCGGATTCAGAGGGGAGTACAAATAAATCGCCAATGCTTAGAATCTCTTCAATGGCCTCTTGTTTGCCCAAAAAGGTGACCCAGTCGCAGGTGTTGTGTTCGCGACAAACTTTTTCTATGTGTGAACGTTCTGGACCATCGCCGATGAGCAATAATTTGGCGGGAATCTCTTTGATGATGCGACTAAAGATGGCGACAACGTCTTCCACCCGTTTTACTTTGCGGAAGTTGGAGGTATGGATGATGATTTTTTCGCCATTGGGTGCGATCATTTGCTTGAAATGCTCGCGGGGCTTTTTATTGAATCGGTTGAAGTCAATGAAGTTTGGAATGACATCGATGGGTCTATTGATATCAAAATGTTGGAGGGTTTCCTCTTTCAGTTTGTTTGAAACGGCGGTTACGGCATCGGATTGATTGATGCTCCAACTCACCACGTGTTCATAGGTAACTTCCCTGCCAACGAGGGTGATGTCGGTTCCGTGTAAGGTTGTAACTACGGGTATGTGGATGCCTTTCTGCGCCAGAATTTGTTTGGCAAGCAATGCGGCGGAAGCGTGGGGTATGGCGTAATGCACGTGCAGCACATCGAGGTGGGCCGATTGAACGATATCAACCATTTTGCCAGCGAGGGCAGTTTCATAGGGTGCATACTCGAACAGTGGGTACTTAGCGATGTTTACCTCGTGATAAAAGACATTTTCGCTGAAAAAATCGAGCCGCGCGGGTTGATTATAACTGATGAAATGGACTTCGTGTCCTTTGTTGGCGAGTGCTTTCCCTAACTCCGTTGCCAACACACCACTTCCACCAAAGGTGGGATAACAAACTATTCCTACGCGCATGATTACAGTAACAAAGTTCCATAAAAAATGTAGGTTTGTGGAGGAAATTTATTTGCGATTGTAATGGATGTTTTTACGGATGAGTACTTCATGGCAAAGGCCCTTGAATTGGCCTTACAGGCCTTCGATGATGAGGAGGTTCCCATCGGGGCGATTGTGGTACATGAAAATAAAATCATTGGCAAGGGATACAACCAAACGGAGCGATTGCAAGATGTAACGGCGCATGCGGAGATGTTGGCGGTGACGGCGGCATCAAATGCGGTGAACGGCAAGTACCTGGATAGCTGTACGCTATACGTGACCATTGAGCCATGTCTGATGTGTGCCGGGGCGATTCAATGGGCTCGGTTGGGCCGGGTTGTTTGGGGTGCATCGGAGCCAAAATTTGGCTTTAGCCGTTTGGATCCCAAATTATTGGGTAAAACAGAAACCTTAGGCGGTGTGATGGGTGAACAGTGTAGCGATATAATGAAGCGATTCTTCAAATCCCGTCGAAAGTGACCTCGAAGGATGCACATAGATTGGTGCTTGTCCAATTGCAGTGAATGGATTTACAAGTACGCTAAAAGTGAATTACGGGAGCTTTTCGTAGCAGCCCAAATCGGGTAGTGATTTTCGGGTTTTGCCCAAGATGTCTGTTGTAACCGGCGTACCAAAAGTTGCCGCTTTTTTATAGGCAGCTGAAGTGGAATCAATGTGATAATTGCCCCGATCGGTATCCACAAATTTGGGGTCTTTGTTTAATGTATTGGGTTTTGTGAGAATGCTATTGGGGTTTTGCGATTTGAGCAGGTTGTTTTCGAGATCAAACACAAACGGCGATAGGTTGGTTTGATCAATTTCAAGTTCTTCCTTATTGTATCCAAACACGATGGAATTGTTCATCGCACACGATAAAGGTGCATGCTTTAGCAGGGTTCCATTGCCATTTCTGAGGGTGTTGGTTACTGCGAAATGACCATCGTTCCGCGCAGATATGCCTGAGTATTCAGCGAATGTGCAGTGATTGAAGTTGTAATTTCCACCGAGCAAACCCAGAAACGTATAGGATCCTGCATCGGCAAAAAGACAATTCATGGCTTTGATATGGGCTGTAATTCCAAGCATGCAGGCTTGTCCGCAGTATTGAATACGGGTACTGTTCATGACCAAATTGTCGTTGCCATTCACCGGCAGAGAATCTACCCTCACACCGATGGTGGCATTGGTGATGTCAGCGTACTGAATGTTGTTGTTTGTACTACCTACTAGGAAGTGAATACCACCCCATTGGTTGGCGAGGAATTGGGTTTCCCATACGGGTTTATCGCCGCGAATACTCACGCGTTTGCTGGCATTGCCATTGATATTCAGGGTGCCCCCAATGTAAATACTACTTTGTGCGCTGGCAAATACTTGAACACCAGGGTTCATGGTCATGGTTGTACCCTGTGTGACGCCCATGTAGCCTACAATGACATAGGGTTTGCCGTTGTCGGTCCAAGTGATGTTCTGATCAAAGATGGTATCGTGGTAGTAATTGGCGTCCCACCCGTATGCCGCGAGTTTGGTGTTCTTGAATTCACCATTGATTTCAGATTGTAGCGAATCGAGCACAATCACGGGTAGCGTTGTATTATTGGGCTCGAGTTTGCATTGCACAAAGATGAAAACAGAGTCTTTGGCGCCGATTTCAATACCGCGAAATTCAATGCCCGATTCCCCGTCTATGGAAACACGAAACTGGGATTGCGCGCCGCCAGCTAGTGTGAAATTGGCTTTAACGGGCAGATTTTCGGGGTTTTTGATGGAAACAATTTTGGTCACAGAAATCGGATAGTTGGAACCAGGCTTGCGCGTGAAGACCGTATCAAACCACACTGTATCTTGGCTAAAGGCCAGCGTGTTTTTTTCGTTATAAAATCGTTCGGCACGGCATCCCATTACCCATGAAGCAATGAACAACAACAACAATCCCAAGGCAGAAGTAAAAGCTTTGTTTGGCATGATTGAAGTGGCTGAATGTGTTTTGAACATGGGGTCTGGGTTATTCAAAGATATCTTCGTTATTGAGGATTCCCAAGTAACTGAGGTACCGTTCTTCAGCGATATCGCCAGCCCTCACTGCGGCAAGTACGGCGCATTCAGGCTCATGGGTATGCTGACAATCGTTGAATTTACACGCGTTCAAGTAGGGACGCATTTCTGGGAAATACTGACAGATTTCATGGGGTTCAAAATCAACCACACCAAAATCGCGAATTCCAGGGGTATCGATAATTTGGGTGCCATCAGACAGGGTGAACATTTCGGCGAATGTAGTTGTGTGGCGACCTTTGTCGTGGTGATTGGAAATTCTCCCTACGCGGGCGTTGGCTTCGGGGAAAACGGCATTGAGCAGTGTGCTTTTACCCACGCCACTATGTCCCGCCAGTAACCAGCGCTTACCTGTAAGCATATTGGCAAAGGGATTGAGTGTTTCAGGGTTTTTTGCAGAGCCCATCATCAATGTGATATTGGCATTGCGGTAAATGTGTTGGATATCGGCCAAAAAACCGGCAGCATTATCGCCCAATAGGTCCATTTTATTGAAGAAAACCGCTGCGGGTACTTGATATGCTTCACATGTGAGGATAAAACGATCAATAAAACCCAGGGAGGTTCTGGGTGCGAATAAGCTGGCAATTAGGGCTGCACCATCGAGATTGGTGGCCAGGATTTGTCGGCGCGAGCTCAGTTTATTCGACCTACGAATGAGGTAATTGTTTCGGTTCTCCACTTTTGAGATGGAGGCGGTATCAGGGTAATTGGCATCGGCTTGCATTTCCACACGATCGCCCACGGCCACGGGGTTGCTGGTATCGAGGTCGTTCAAACGCAATTTCCCTCGGGTCCGCGCCATCCACACCTTTCCATCATCGGTTAGTACTTGGTACCAACTGCCGGTGGATTTGGTGACGGTTCCCTGCATGGTTAGAAGATGGCTTCGCAGATTTTTTTGGTTTGGGTACTTTTACCCATGGTATAAAAATGCAACACGGGCGCACCCTTTGCCATTAGGTCTTTGCACTGTGCGATGGCCCACTGCACCCCAATTTCCGCGATAAGCTTATCGTCTTTGCACTGGTCAATTTCGTTTGATAGTGCGAAAGGGATATCCATGTGGAATATTTTGGGCAATACATACAATTGTTTGCGCGTTGTGATGGGTTTGATGCCGGGAATAATGGGCACATTGATTCCGGCGGCCCTGCATTTGTCTACGAAGTCAAAGTAATGTTGGTTGTCGAAGAACATCTGGGTAACCAAGAATTCTGCGCCTGCATCTACTTTCCGTTTGAGGTAACGAAGGTCGGATTCCATGTTGGGTGCATCCGCGTGTTTTTCGGGGTAACAGGCAGCACCGGTGCAGAAGTTCGATTCACTAGAATTGGTGATTTCCTCGTCCAAATAAATACCCGCATTCATGTTTTGTATTTGGTGAATGAGGTCGAGTGCGTTTTTGTTGCCGTTTTTTTCGGGCTCGAAATTGGTATCTCCTTTGCGGTTATCGCCCCGCAAAGCCAAGATGTTGTCGATGCCCAAGAAACTCAATTCAATAAGGGCGTTTTCGGTATCTTCTTTTGAAAATCCACCACAAATCAAGTGGGGTACTGCATCAATTTTATAGTGGTTTTGCAAGGCTGCGCAAATGGCAACGGTACCGGGTCTTTTTTTGGTAGATATGCGGTCGTAGGTGCCATCGGCACGCTTCTTCAATACATAATCTTCCCGGTGATAGGTTACATCAATGAACGAGGGTTTGAATTCCATGAGTGGATCCATACCTGCCAGCAATTCATTGAAGCTAGCACCTTTTAACGGGGGCAATATTTCGAAGGAAAAAAGGGTGCTTTGAGCCGATTCGATATGTTCTGTAATTTTCATGGAATTTATTGAAATTGGATGGGAAAAGTTAGGGTTTCAGCACCGCGCAGTACAATTACAGTGGTTGGCTTATCGGCGGTTAATTTACCCAAACCTACCATGTAATCCTCTACGCCATTGACGTCGAAATCGCCCAGTTTTTGAATAATATCACCCTTTTGAAGTCCGGCTTTCTGTGCAGGTTTGCCTTCGGATACCCCATCGATGCGCATGCCTTTGCCGCTGTAACTGTAATCGGGCATCACGCCGAGGGTGATTTTGAATTTGGTGCGACCCATTTGGGCATCTTGGGTTTTGGTGAAGGGCAATTTGCCTTTTTTGTTGTTTAAAACGATGAGTTGCTCAAGCACGCTGAGGCTGTTAGCCATCCCTTGGTAGTTGATGAGGGCTTCGTCATCGGAGGGTTTGTGATAGTCTTCGTGCTGTCCGCTGAAAAAGTGCACAACAGGGATGTTTTCAAGATAAAAAGAGGCGTGATCGCTGGGGCCTAAACCACTTTTCGTGGTGGTGATTTTCAATTGGTTGGTATCGGTAGTGATCAATGAAATGGATTTCTCAAACTCTGGCGATGTACCTACACCATTGAGGGTGAGTACTTTTTTGGTGGTATCAATTCTCCCCAACATATCGATGTTGATGACGTAGTTGATCTTACCCAGTTTTTGGCTGGTTTGACCCAAAAATGCTGGCGGATTTTGTACGAAATGTTTGGACCCCAATAGGCCCAATTCTTCACCACTAAAAGCGATAAACAGATAGTTGTTCTTTTTGTATTTCTTGCCTTTGAGTGTTCTTGCCATTTCCAACATCGCCGCTACGCCTGAAGCATTGTCATCGGCGCCGTTGTGGATTTCGGCCGGCCCAGTGTGACGGCTGTTTTCGTATTCATTGATACCGATATGATCGTGGTGGGCACAAATAACAACGGTGTTTTTCTTGTGGTTATTTCTGAAGGCATAGACGTTGTGGGCATCGGCTGTGAAAACGCGAACATTGCTCACCATGGTTATCGGTGCCTGCGGGAAAACGCCTGTTTGGTTGCAATAAAACACTGGAATTTCCAATGTTTTTTCATTGCGTTTGAGGTTGCCTGAAGGCGATGTGAATTTCTCGAAGGGTTTGATGAAGATGATTCCAATGGCCCCTCTTTTGGTGGCCTCGGCAATTTTTGTGGGTATGTCTGATACTTCTGCAATGGGGGCGTGGGGGTTTTCTTCCATGCCAGGGTAACCCAGGCGAATCAATGCAATTTTGCCTTTGATATCGGCCGTTCCATAATCGTCGCGCTGCAATTTTTCAGAAACCAAGCCATATCCGCAATCGTACCATGCAGCACGAACATTGGCGTCATTGCTGCTTTGTGATAGGGGGTAATAGTCCTTGAAAAGGGTAAACTTCATTACCACTGTATCCATGCCTGGCGCGCTCACACCCAACATACATTTGTTGGTGGCCATCCGGAGTTGGATGATTGGGAATACCTGTGTTTGTGGCACCAATTTGGCCTTCGTGAATTCTTGGGCGATATAATTCGCGCTCATCGCTTCCTCAGGTGAGCCCGTTTGTCGGCCTTTGAGTTCATCTGAAGCCAAGTAAGAAATGTCTTTTTTTAATCGGCTAGGGCGATCAGTGGGTTCGTTGTTTTGAGCCCAAGTAATTTGGCAGGCAAGTGCACTTATCAGGAGGAGCCAATGGCGTTTCATGAATTGATTTCTATGAGGGTTTTAATCAGGATGATACTGGAAAGTACTGCAAATATAACGCGGAGCCAAAGAACGGGTACACGGGGCGCCGTTTTCTGTCCGAAAGATGAGAAAAACATCACCCCAAGCAGCATTGGGAGTAACAATATACCGAGAAGATAGCCCCATTGAAAAGGGTTGATGCTCGCTGCAGGGGCGTTTAATCCGTATTGAAGGAGCGATGAAATAGCCAGTATTGGCACAATACTCAGTGATAGTGACGTGGCTTGATGCATGGGTTTCTTCAGCAACATCCTGAACAAGGGCACCATGATGATTCCGCCGCCGAGGCCACTCAAAGAAACCACACAACCTGCGATGATTCCCACCAAAATGGGCAAAAAAGGCGATGTTTTGGCTTCATTTGTCAAGTTTTCTGTTGTTTTTAGGGCTGTTTTACCCCAAATCATGTTGCCGATACTCAACAAAAGGAATCCCAAGAAAACGGTTTGAAATCGGGTTTTACTGTACCAATCGCCTTGTTCAATGGCCATGGACATCGCCAAGGAACTTATGGCACCTGGGATGCCGATGTACAGACTCTGTTTCCAATCCCATGTACCCATTTTTTTCTGTCGGAAAATGCCCGAAACGCCCGACATAAAGACCAAAGCAATGGAATTTGCGAGGGTGTATTTAACCAATTCGTCTGTGGTTAGCGGATAGTTTGATAGGTACTCATTGATGACCGGTATGAATAACATACCTCCCCCAACGCCGAGCAACCCTGCCAAGAAACCACCCACAGATCCGCAGAGCAGCAACAAAAGAAAGGGCAGTATTTGTTGGGTAAAGAGATCCATGCATTGGGGAATATTGATGATTAGGGCTTCAATATTCTTTGGTATGTTGGAACATTCCTTAACATCGCGGCGGCATCTTTTGTTTCGGGATCAAAGGTCAACCACGTTTTGAAAAAATCCGTTTTCTTCAATTTTCGCATCATGATCTCCTTGTTCAGTACTTGGATGACGGTGGTTTTGTTGGCCATCAATTCTGCTTTCAAATGACTTTGCACTTGCGTTTGGTTGACTTGAAACCCACCTGTTTTTTTGATAAAGGCCGTATCGCTGTAAACACTGGCCATGGCTTTTTGCCATTTGGCTTGCATGGCGGCCTGACTTTTTTGAATCGCGAAGGATACAAATTGGTTGTACTGAGCATCCGTGATGGGTGAGAAGATCGTATCGGGTTGTGCGTTGTATATGTCGTTGGCCCAATCGAACAGAATGAGCTCTTTTTCAAGCCATTTGTACACGGCCAGTCCTTGATAGGGATCGAGGTATTTGTCTGGGTCGATTCCGCCGCCCTCAAATACTTTCCGACCATTTTGGGTTTGAAAAGCCCTCTTTTTTTCTTGCGTCAATACCGTTGCCTGTCCGTCTGAACCCCGCTCTTGGTAATTGAGTCGCTGTATGCATCTTCCGCTGGGCGTATAATACTTAGCGGTTGTCAATTTCATTTGGGTGCGATAGGGAAGGCTAACATAATTCTGTACGAGTCCTTTTCCAAAGCTGGTTTGTCCCATCACCACGGCGCGGTCCATATCTTGCAGACTGCCACTCACGACTTCTGAGGCCGAAGCGGATCGCTCGTTGATAAGGACCACCAAAGGGGTGTTGGGCAGCAGGGCTTTGTTGGGGGTGAACCAGTTTTTTGGGCCATTGACATTTTGGCCTTTCAAGGTAACCACGGATTTGTTTTCGCCCACGAAGAGTCCCACAATTTTCACGGCTTCTGCGAGGAGCCCGCCCCCGTTATCGCGCAGGTCAAGAATCACACCTTGCAGGGTGGTTTTTTCCATCATTTTTTTGAGCGATGCTTCTATTTCGTCGCAGGCATTTTGTTCGAATTCTTCCAGTTTTACGTAGGCGATATTTTCTTGAAATAGCCCGCTATACGACACCGACGCGGTTTTGATGGCCATTCGGGTGATGGTTTTGGTGAGGGTTTTTCCGTTGCGAATCAAACCCAATTCAAATTTGGTGTTGGGCGCTCCGCGCACCATGGTAAGGAGTTCCTCGGTGGATTTATCTTTGAGATTAAGGCCGTTGATTTGGGTGATTTGATCGCCCAATCGCACGTCGGCGATGTCAAATGCATAACCCTCCTCGATGTGATCTACGGTTGGGTAATGATTACGTATGGTGATTCTACAGCCAACGCCACCGTATTGACCCTGTCGCTCCATGAGGGCTTCCTCCGCTTGGTATTCAGAGAAGAAGTTGGTGTAGGGGTCTAGGGATTTGAGCATCGCATCGATGCCGGTTTTCATGAGTTTGCCGGGTTCCACCTCGTCTACGTAGGTAGCGCCGAGTTCTTTGTACAGTGCGGTAAAAATCTCAATGTTTTTGGAGTACTCAAAGAGGTTATCGACTACTTTGTTGCCTTGGCTTAGGAGCAACGCAGAAACACACAGAAGGAGCCATTTGGGCACACGAATCAGCATGTACCAAAGATACGAAAAACCCAATTAGGCAGCACTGAAGCTTCCTTGGAAATCCTTTCCGGTGGGACCTTCGAAAATTTCGAGGTTAAAGCTCGGCACGGTGGCTAGGACATGATCAAAAATATCAGCCGCGATGGTTTCGTGATCCACCCATTGTTTGTCGAGTGTGAAGCAATAGATTTCCAAAGGCAACCCTTTGTCTGTGGGCGGCAGCTGCCTTACCATCATGGTCAATTGCTTGTTGACTTTGTGGTGTTGTTGGATGTACAAACTCAGGTATCTGCGAAAAATGCCAATATTGGTCAGGTTTCTACCATTGGCTAAAATTGATTTGTCGATGTTCTTTTGGGAATTGTAATTGTTGATTTCGGCTTCTTTCCGGACTACATAATCCCGAATCAGGTCAATTTTTTTATATTGTTCTAGCATGTCGGGCGTACAGAATTTGATGCTCGAAATTTTGATGTTCACGGCCCTTTTCATCCTCCGACCTTCACTTTCTTCCATGCCTCTCCAGTTTTTGAATGCGTCGTTGATGAGCACGTAGGTGGGAATGGTGGTTACGGTGTTGTCCCAGTTTTTCACTTTGATGGTGGTGAGGTTGATTTCAACCACATGGCCATCGGCGCCGTATTTGGGTACTTCGATCCAGTCGTCGATGCGTACGATGTCGTTCCCTGAGATTTGGATGGAAGCCACCAGACCCAAAATGGTATCGCGGAAGGTAAGGATGACGAGTGCTGAGAGGGCTCCGAACGCAGTGAGGAGTGTCCAGAGGGGTTTGTCGGTTAGGTTGCTAATGATGAAAAGGACCCCCACGCAATAGTTGATGATATTGAGCAATTGGGTATACGATCCGATGGGTTTGTCTTTGAAATCTTCTGAGTTGAGCAGCAGTGTTTTGGCGGCACGAAGTACGGCTTGCACAAAGAAGATGATGGCGACGATAATGTAAATATCAACCAATTTTTGCAGAGGCGATATCAGGGTGGTATAGTCTTGAAAGACAAAGGTTAGGCCTTCCTTGGCGACCAATGCGGGAACCACATGTGCCAGGTGTTTGAACACCCGCATCTCGACCAGTATATCATCGTAGGGATTGTTGCTCCGTTTGGCGTATCGGGCAACGATGTTGAGGATGATGTTGCGTGAAAAATAATCGATGACGGCAACGACCAAGATCAAACCCAAACCCAGTAGTACCAGGTGGAGGTAGTAGCAGGATTCAGCACTCGCGCCCGTTTCACTGAGCCAGTGCATCAACCATTGAGAGAATCGCGCTTGGTAACTCATGTATGCGAAGATATACGCAGAGTGACGAATTTTTACCTGTTACGAAATGGGAATTTTGGTGGTCCCGACAGGAATCGAACCTGTATCTAATGCTCCGGAGGCATTCGTAGTATCCATTCTACTACGGGACCATGATAAAGAACCAAAATATTGGGTCTGCAAAGATAATGCAAAGGGGCGGCCAAAATGGCCGCCCCTTTGAAATTATTGGGGAAATACCGACCCATTATGGGTTTGCTGTGCTTGCTCTGATAGGATTTGATGGGCGGTGGCCTTGAGGTGTTTGATGTGGGATTTAACACCATCGATGAAGGTGAAAGATTTGTACCAATGCCCCACGTTGTTCTCAACCAAGGTTTCGCGAATGATCTTGGTTATTGCTGGATAGTGGATATGACAAACATCAGGGAATACATGGTGCGCGATATGTGTATTGAATCCGCCGAAAATAAAATGTGCGAGGTAACTATTTGGGTGAAAATCGATGGTTGTGTTGATTTGATGACTGAGCCACGAATTTTCGATCACATTTGTTTGCTCATTGGCCCGGACGTATTTCACTTCTTGGATGTGGTGACTGATGAAGAATGTGAAGGTTAAGAAAACGGATACCACAAAATGCATGATCAAAAATGCGCTCGTTACTTGAATGAGACTGAAATCGGTTAAAATGCAGGGCAGTGCGATGTAGTTAAACAAATAAATTATTTTGATTCCGATGATTTTAACCCACTCAATCATCGGTATTTTTTTGATTCTGGCGTTGGCAGAATCTTTTCGAATCATGATGATAAAGTCCTCAAAGAAGATCCAAAATAAGGTAACCACCATGTAAAGGAAGGTTGCGTAAATGTGTTGGTATTTATGAATGGGTTTAGAATCTTGTTTTGGATTGAGCAAGATCAAGGGAGACATTTCTAAATCTGAATCTCTGTCGTACACATTGGGGAAAATATGGTGCGCTGAATTGTGTCGAATTTGCCACATATATCCACCCAAACCCTGCAATGCATAGATGATTTGGAACAGGGTTCCATCGATTGTTTTGTTTCCAGTTAAACAACCATGTGCGCCATCGTGACCAAAGTTTATTCCCAAAATCAGCAAGCTGAACCCACAACACAAGTATCCCAAAATAAGCGCATAGAATTCAGTGGTGTTAAATACCCAATAGATTGATACACTCGCTAAGAAGACTTGAATAATGAACTTTATTGCCAAATAGACATTGCCGTTTTTATTGTAATTATTTGATACGAAATAATTGTCAACCTTTAATTTGATTTGCTTTAATACGTTGTCAGGGCTGTCTTTGGAGCTGTATTTAATTGACATAAAGTTGGCAAGATAAACAATCAATATTAATTTGATTGTCATTGTGCCATTGTTTGTTTAGTCCACAGTGACGTAAACAATATGTAAGGCTGTGGATGGTCTGGGTATTTGATTGGGTATAATTCGGCGATTACGGCTGACTCAATTCCCGGCCCGAAGCATCAATCCAAAGGGTTTGTTCGCCTTTTAACGCATACCAATATCCCGGGAATTCTGTATCCGTGATGGCATCGTAGGCAATGGGCACAATGACTTCGCCAAAATTGTTTACCACGCCCCATCGATCATTTTTCTTCACCATGTACTGCGATGGCTTTTGCGACAAGATGA